>ENA-OQAN01000945-OQAN01000945.1-human-gut-metagenome-genome-assembly--contig:-NODE-945-length-13777-cov-2.157802_pt1 | contig 13777 bp, 16 predicted proteins | sample MGYA00242735_ERZ504527 | MGnify/ENA primary metagenome ERZ504527 (study PRJEB26092, sample SAMD00036230) | human gut metagenome | host: Homo sapiens | study: EMG produced TPA metagenomics assembly of...
AGAAAGTTAGAGCAGTTAAGATAAAATTGTATATTGCGATAAGTGTGACTTAATTTAAACAGAGAAACATGCATTACTAAGACCAAGGCGCTGATTTTAAATACCTAATTGTTCAATGAACGTGACAAGCGTTTCGGCTTGTCGGTGACTACCGTCGGATTCCAGGCCATCAGGGCCGGGAGCGTTTATCCACCACGCAACCACCCGGACGCTTATTATTTCACGGCCCAGAAAGGACGTGTGCTGCATGAATATCAGTTGGTATACATTACTAAAGGACGGGGAACTTTCGCCAGCGATACTACTCCGTCTGTCGACATATCTAAAGGACAGATACTTTTCCTGTTTCCCGGACAGTGGCATACCTACGCGCCGCTGCAAAAAACAGGATGGAACGAATATTACATCGGTTTTGAAGGTCCGATTATAGACAATCTGGTAAAAAACAGCTTTATTTCAAAAGAAAACCAGATTTTGGATATCGGTATCAATGAAGAACTGGCCAGTCTTTTTGCCCGTGCACTGGAAGTAGCGGAAGCAGACAAGACCGCAGCGCAACAATATTTTGTCCGGCATTGTTTTACACATTATGGGAGCCGTACTTGCTATCTCGCAGAACAAACGCTATGAGGTGGACAATGCGGCACAAAAAATAGAAAGTGCCAAAATCATCATGCACGAAAATGTGTACAAGGATATAGATCCGGAAGAACTGGCACTGAAATTAGGTATCAGTTATTCCTGGTTCCGCAAAGTATTCAAAGAATACACCGGCTATGCGCCCGCCAAGTATTTCCAAGAGCTGAAATTGCGCAAAGCGAAACAATTATTGATTGAAAGTTCCATGTCAGTGAAAGAGATATGCTATGAATTGAATTATACCTCTACTGAACACTTTTTTCTCGGTATTTAAAAAACGTACCAACTTCACCCTACCGAATATCGTAACTTCGGACGGGGAGGAAAAGAAAAAGAGAATGAAAACGAATAAAGGAAAAATGAGAAAAATAACCATCAATCTGGCTGCTGTGGCAGCCTTTTGCATTGTAGTCGCCTCACCCGCCTTAGTGAGCAGCAGTTGTGCTACTCCCCAAACGGAACAGGAAGATACCACTATCATACGAGAAGATTTAGGTATTACGGCATTGAAATACAGTAGTCCCGAAGTTCCCTCCAGCATTGAATTTTGTGGTAAAGTGATTGACTTGAGCCGCTTTGACCGCCACGAGCGTATGGACCGTGAATTATTGGCATTCACCTATATGCACAGTACTTCCCTGCAAATGCTGAAAAAGCCAACCGTTATTTCCCCATTGTAGAACCCATACTGAAAGAGAACGGAATCCCCGATGATTTTAAATACCTGATGGTCATAGAGAGTAATATGAATCCCACCGCCCGTTCCTCTGCCGGAGCCGCCGGACTATGGCAATTCATGCAAGGTACGGGAAGGGATTACGGACTGGAGGTTAACAACAATGTGATGAACGTTACCATATTGAGAAAGCGACTCGTGCCGCCTGCCGCTATCTGAAAGACGCGTATGCTAAATATAAGGATTGGGTGGCTGTTGCCGCCTCATACAACGCTGGTCAGGCACGTATTGCCAGCCAACTGGCTAAACAGGATGTGGACGATTCGCTGGATTTGCAACTGGTAGAAGAAACAGCCGATATGTGTACCGCATTCTTGCCGCCAAACAATTGTTCAGTGCCCCTACTACTTTCGGTTTCCGTCTGCGCGCATCAGATTTGTATCCGCCCATTCCCTATACGGAAGTCACTGTGACGAAAGGAATTGCAGACTTGGCACGTTTCGCACGCAGCAAAGGAATCAATCTGGCCATATTAAAGAATATGAATCCCTGGTTGCGGGAAACATCCTTGTCCAACCATAGCGGGCGGACTTACGTGATAAAAATCCCTACCAAAGAAGGAATGACTTATGATCCGAAAAAGACGGTGGCGCATGATAAGCGATGGGTGATAGAATAACTTTCTATCATACAGCATTCCATAATCAATTTACCAGTTTTCCTCCACAGTATTTACAATAAGCAGCCTCGTCCTCATGTCCGTCCTTACCACAGTGCGGACATTTCAGGGCCACCCTGCGCCTGTGTTCCTGAATCATAGATGCAGACACAATTCCTGTGGGAACTGCAATGATGGTATAGCCCAGTAACATTACAATGGCCGAAAGGAAGCGCCCTAACGGAGTTCCGGAGTATATCCCCATAACCTACTGTTGTCATCGTCACTATCGTCCAATAAATACTATTCGGAATATTATTGAAAGAAGTGCCCGGCCGCTGTCCCTCAATCATATACATCAATGTACCGATCGAAGTCACCAATATCAGTACAAACAAGAAAAAAACAATAATCTTCCGACTGCTGAACACCAAAGAACGCAACAAGAAATTAACCTTCATTCAGATAATTGAAAAGTTTAAAGATACGGAACACACGAATCAACCGGAAAGTGCGGATCACCAGCAGATAACGTGCCGTGCCGAAAAGCCAGCCTATATATAAAGGTAAGGTAGCCAACAAATCCACTATACCGAAAAAACTAAAAGCATACTTGCGCGGTTAGGAGAACAATAAAGCCTCAACACATACTCCAACGTAAAGAAGAAAGTAAAAACATACTCCGACACTCGCAGATAAGGCCGATAACAGCATCCCAACTCTTGATACTCTCGGCAACAACCACCAGAATACTCAAGACAATAAACCCTATCAACGCCACATCGAATAACTTTCCCATCGGTGTGTCACTCTCAAAAATAATCACATATATTTTATGCTTTAATTTCTCATCATGCAGTAAATTCTGCCACCTGTTCCAAATATGCTTCAAGAATGCCATAATTTTTTATAATAGAACGCAAATCATTCATAATTATAACAAATATTGCCCGATTTATGTCCTATTGGTCACTATTATTTTCACTATATTTGCACAAAACCAATAAAATAATAGCATGAAGAAACAACTTATGACAGGTCTGTTCACAGTCCTCGCCCTTACAGCAGGTGCGCAGACCTTCCAAGAATGGCGCAATCCGGAAATAAATGCGGTAAACCGTGCGCCGATGCACACGAACTACTTTGCTTTTGAAAATGCAGATGCAGCTAAGAAAGCGAACAAAAAACAATCAACCAACTACATGACTTTGAACGGAACCTGGAAGTTCAACTGGGTGAAGGATGCGGATTCCCGCCCCACTGATTTCTGGAAAACCGGTTTCAACGACAAAGGCTGGGATGACCTGCAAGTGCCCGCCGTATGGGAACTGAACGGATACGGTGATCCTATTTATGTGAACGTAGGTTATGCCTGGCGCAACCAGTTCCAGAACAACCCTCCGAAGTGCCGACAGAAAACAACCACGTTGGTTCTTACCGACGTGAAATTGTAGTTCCTGCCTCATGGAATGGAAAAGATATTATCGCTCATTTCGGTTCGGTTACCTCTAACATGTATTTGTGGGTAAACGGACGTTATGTAGGCTACAGCGAGGACAGCAAACTGGAAGCCGAATTTGACCTGACTCCGTATTTAAAACCGGGTCAGAAAAATCTGATCGCTTTCCAAGTATTCCGCTGGTGCGACGGTAGTTACCTGGAAGACCAGGATTTCTTCCGCTACAGTGGTGTGGGACGTGACTGCTATCTATATGCCCGCAACAAAAAACGCATTCAAGATATCCGTGTAACTCCCGATTTGGACGCAGCTTATCAAAACGGTAGCCTGGCTATCAATCTGGATTTGAAAGGCAGTGGTAAAGTCGATTTGGAACTGGTGGATACACAGGGCAAGCAAGTGGCAACCGCTACCGCCAACAAATCCGGTCTGATAACGATGAACGTAGAAAACCCCAAAAAGTGGAGTGCCGAAACACCTTATTTATATACGTTGCGTGCCAGTATGCAGGGCAGCAATGAAGTAATTCCCGTCAAAGTAGGTTTCCGCAAGATTGAATTGAAAGGTGACCAGATCTTAGTTAACGGTAAAGCAGTCCTGTTCAAGGGGGCCGACCGCCACGAAATGGATCCGGACGGAGGCTATGTAGTATCTCCCGAACGTATGTTACAGGATATCCAGATAATGAAGCAATTCAACCTGAACGCTGTACGTACCTGCCACTACCCGGATGACAACTTATGGTACGATTTATGTGACCAATACGGTATCTATGTCGTGGCCGAAGCAATATAGAATCTCACGGCATGGGCTACGGCGACAAGACTCTGGCCAAGAACCCCTCTTATAAGAAAGCCCATCTGGAACGTAACCAGCGCAATGTACAACGCGGATTCAACCACCCAAGCATCATCTTCTGGTCATTGGGTAATGAAGCCGGCGACGGCCCCAACTTCGAACAATGCTATCAATGGATTAAAGCAGAAGACCCCAGCCGTGCCTGCCAATATGAACAAGCACGCCAGAAAGACCATACCGATATCTTCTGTCCGATGTATTATGGCTACGAAGGAATGGAAAAATACGGTCAACGCACCGATGCTACCAAACCATTGATTCAGTGTGAATATGCCCATGCAATGGGCAACTCGCAGGGTGGTTTCAAAGAATACTGGGATTTGATTCGCAAATATCCGAACCTGCAAGGTGGATTTATCTGGGACTTCGTTGACCAGTCCTGCCGTTGGAAAGGAAAAGACGGCGTGATGATTTACGCTTACGGTGGAGACTTCAACCGCTTTGACGCTTCTGACAACAACTTCTGTGACAATGGTTTGATCAGCCCCGACCGCGTTCCTAATCCGCACATGTATGAAGTAGGCTATTTCTATCAGAACATTTGGACTACTCCCGCCGATTTAAGCAAAGGGAAGTAAATGTGTTCAATGAGAACTTCTTCCGTGACCTATCCGCCTACTATATGGAATGGCAAGTACTGAAAGATGGAAAAATAATCCGCACCGGACGCGTGGATGATTTAAAAATCGCTCCTCAGGAAACAGCCAAAATTACGTTGAATATCGGCAAGACCTGTACCTGCAAGGAATGGTTGCTGAACGTTTCCTACAAACTGAAAAACCGCGAGGTTTGCTGCCCGCAGGTTTCACCGTCGCCAAGAATCAGTTGACACTGAATGATTACAAAGCACCGTCTATGGATTTGAAGAACGTGGAAACACCCAATGTAGCCACCGTTGTTCCGCAAATCATCGACAACCAATATCATTATCTGATCGTAAAAGGCAATAACTTCGTAGCCGAGTTCAACAAACAGAACGGTTACTTAAGCAAATATGCAGTGGACGGAACGGAAATGCTGAAAGAAGGCGCAGCCCTAACCCCTAACTTCTGGCGTGCCCCGACAGACAATGATATGGGAGCCGGCCTGCAAAACAAATATGCAGCATGGAAGAACCCGGGATTGAAACTGGTTTCCTTGAATTCCAAAACAGAAAATGACCAGATAGTAGTGAATGCGGAATATGACATGAAGAATGTTTCCGCCAAATTATATCTGACTTATGTCATCAACAACGAAGGAGCCATCAAAGTGACCCAAAAGATGACAGCCGACAAGAATGCCACAGTATCTCCGATGTTCCGCTTCGGTATGCAAATGCAGATGCCTAAGTGTTTTGAAACCGTAGAATATTATGGTCGTGGTCCGGTAGAAAACTACAGTGACCGCAACCACAGCACAGACTTGGGTATTTATCGCCAGAGTGTGAATGAACAATTCTATTCCTATATCCGTCCGCAGGAAACAGGAACCAAGACCGATATCCGTTGGTGGAAGCAACTGAATGCCGGTGGTAACGGCCTGAAGGTGGTAGGTGATGCTCCATTCTCCGCATCTGCCTTGCATTATACCATCTGTTCACTAGATGATGGCGAACAAAAAGACCAGCGTCACTCGCCCGAAGTACAGAAAGCAGACCTGACCAACCTGATTATCGACAAGGCTCAGATGGGATTAGGTTGTGTAAACAGCTGGGGAGCTCTGCCGTTGCCTCAATATATGTTGCCTTACGGTGATTATGAATTTACTTTCATCCTGACTCCGGTAAAACATCAGATTGAAATAGAATAAGACAAGAATTTAAACGATAGAAACAGGGTGGCTGGATTTGGTTCTCAGCCACCCTATTCTATTCTCTCTGTTCTTCATAGCTACCGCCATCTACAATTTCCTATGCAACAAGTGTAACACAAGTAGCTGGCCTAATCATCTCCTTTCAAGATACATTTTCCACCTTTTTTCCCTTCAAATCCTTCATACACAACCAATACACTGAATATCAAACTATTACAATGAATCATTCTTATTCCAATCCTTCATAAATTCTTCATAAAGTTATATCCGTTCCTTTGCATGAACCAACCACGGGAATCCATTCCGACAACCCATCGAATCTTTTTCCTTATTTTACCGTACCCGATTACAAACCTCGGTTGTATTACTCATAAAGAACAATTAAACACTAGTAAAATGAGACCAGACGGCTATTTGAAAACAGCGTGGATCATGACCATATTATTCAGCATCATCCTTCCGCTTCATTCACAAACACCCCGGCAATTCTCTATAGAATTAAAGGACAAACCACTTCCCGCTGCCCTTAAACTAATCGAAAAGGAAGGTGGAAAGAATATTATCTTCTCCTATAACGAAACTGAAAGTTACCGGGTTACAGCCTCCATCCGGCAAAAAACTGAACTTGAAGCCATCGGCACTGTCCTGAACGGCACTCCTTTCATTTGCAAAGAACGGGAAGAATACTTCGTCATACAGAAAAAGGGAAAGAATGTACCCACCACCGAAATACGAGGACAAGTAACCAATGAAAAGAATGAACCGCTGCCCTACTCCAATGTACTCTTATTGACCCCCGGCGATTCCACCTTTGTAAACGGATGTGTCACCCGTGAAGACGGAAGTTTCCTGATGATAGCGGAAGAAGGGAGACCTTACTTGATACGGGTTTCTTACATAGGCTATAAGACAGAAGTGCAACCTTACCACCCTACTCCTACGTTTCACCTGCTTCCCGACACCCAACTGATGCAGGAAGTCACCATCAGCGCCCGACGCCCCATGATAGAAGTGGGTCCCAACGGACTAAAAGCCAACGTGGCAGGAACTTCCCTGGCCCGAATGGGGTCTGCCGCAGAAATGTTGCCCCATCTTCCTTTCGTCACCGGCCGTAACGGCGAATACAATGTAATGGGATGTGGTTCTCCTGTAATCTATATAAATAATAAGAAGGTACGCGACATGACAGAACTGGAGCGTATCCGAGCCAACGAAATCTTATCCGCGGAAGTCATCACCACTCCCGGAGCCGAATATGCCTCGGACGTAGCAGCCGTCATCCGCCTCCACACCATCCGCCGGCGCGGACAAGGGTTGAGCGGCCATTTCAATACGACTTATTCACAAGGACATTCTGCCAACGCCAACGAATATATGGCATTAAATTATCGCACCGGCGGTCTGGATCTCTTTGTAAAAGGCTATCTGGCACAACAAAACTCGTATGGAAAAACCACAAATATGAACCGCATCAAGGGTTCCGCCATTTGGCAAACCAACAAAAATGATGTGCAAACCCATAAGAGCCAACGTTTTTCCGGTGAGCTGGGATTCAATTATGAACCGGATGAACACCATTCTTTCGGTCTGCGCTATATGCCCGAAACCGGAATAGGGAATGCAGACAGAAATTCATCCGGTAGAACCGTCACCAGACGTAACGATGAAGAAACCGACCGGATAAACTTTACTACAGCAGAACAAACACATACAGGTTGGGATCACGCGGCAAACGCTACTACGCAGGAGAACTGGGCAAATGGAATATTGACTTCAACGCCGATTATCTATTCAAACGCTCGCATTCCGACCAGAACGCCATTAATAATGACGATGCAACCGTGCAAGCAGACAGTCGTATGCGCAGCTCCCTCTATGCCGCCAAGCTGGTAGTCAGTGCCCCTTTATGGAACGGACGTTTTTCATTCGGTACGGAAGAAACTTTTACCAACCGCCATGATATCTTTACCCAAAACGGTTTCTCTGCCGATGCCGACGACCACATCAAACAATCCGTATATGCCGCATTTGCTGACTATTCAAAATCCATCCGCCATTGGAAACTGAATATGGGAATACGTTATGAACATCAACAAACAGATTATTATGAAAAAGGAATAAAGATAGATGCACAAAGCCCTACCTATAATGATATTATTCCTGTATTGGCCGCCAGTTGGTCACACAATGGCAAAAGTTTCAGCCTCTCTTACCGGTTAAGGAAAAATAATCCCGACTATAGTTTATTGACCAATTCCATCCGCTATCGCAGCAAATATGAGTATTCTCAAGGAAACCCTTTGCTGAAAACACAAAAGACGCACCGTTTTTCGGCCAGTACCTCTTGGAATTGGCTCTATTTCTCAGCCTATTTCAGCCGTATTCTCAATATGTATACCAATATAATTATGCCATACAAGGAAGATACACATCCGGGCGTCCTCTTATTTGCCACACAGACCATTCCTACAACCCATAATTACGGCATTAGTCTCAACGCCTCTCCCAAGCTAGGGTATTGGGAACCGCAACTCAATGTGAATATGGCTTTTTTGGATATGAATGCGAATAAAATAGGAATCACCGAACGCCGGAACCAACCCCGTTTCTATATCAGTCTGGACAACAACTTCAACCTTCCCAAAGGCTGGTTCTTCAATATAGAAGGATATCTCTCCACCGCTTCCCGGCAAGGATTTTTTGTAACGCGCACGGAAGGACAAATCAGTGCACGCTTATCCAAATCATTTTTAAATGAAACATTAAACATAGCACTTACCGCCAATGACATTCTTCATACCGGTTACTATCATTTCAATTTATACGGCATAAACGCTTATATGGAAAATCGGATTTACCGCGACTTCCAACGCTTCGGCCTCCAAGTATCCTATAAATTCAATGCAACCAAGAGCAAATATAAAGGAACCGGAGCCGGACAAAGCGAAAAGAATCGTCTGTAACCCCAGCGGAGAAAAGGAAATTTCCGTACCTTTGTTCACGGAAGACAAGGAAACATGCAGATTTTATTCAGGAGAAGAAACCATAAAGAAGAGCACTTCGAACGACTGTTCGCAGAAATGTACCCACGCCTCGTCCGCTTTGCTACCACCCTGATGAACAATACGGAAGAAGCCAAGGACATAGTAAGCGAAACCATGGAACAAGCCTGGAAGGAGTTCGACCAACTGAAGGAAAACACCCGTAGCGCTTGGCTCTATGCCGCCGTGCGTAACGGGTGTCTCAACCGTTTGAAGCATTTGAATGTGGAACAGCAACACATCGACCGCCTCACCGAAGCCACCCGTGCGGAAATGAATCAAGGTTATCGTGCACACGAGGCACTGTTGCAGCAAGCAGAAAACATAGCCCACAGTTTGCCCGAACCGACTTGCACCATCTTGCGAAGCTGCTATTGGGAGAAAAAACATATCAACAGGTAGCCGAAGAACTGGGAATCAGCCCGACACCGTGAAAAAACATATATCAAAAGCATTGCGGACTCTGCGCGAAGCGATGCTGGGAAAGGAGGAGAAACAATGAAAAAGGAGTTTTCAACAAATGACCACATCCATCCGGACAGCGGAAAGGATACCCATAACCAAAGCTCCCAAGAAAACGGGACTTGGAATGACCATCAATTGGAACAGCTCTTCGGTGAAGCATTGGGGGATACTCCCACCGCGGACGAAACCCGGAAAGCCTGGCAGACATTCATCCGTCGTCACCGTATCAGACACCAATCTATCCGCCGGATAATGATACTAGGTATAGCCGCCGCTGTCATCGCCTTGGCACTTGTATTCCAGCCTTTACTGCAACCTGAGCAGCAGGAAGTGGAAGTCTTCACTTCACTGGAAGTTCCTGAGGAAATTACTTTTCGGAAAGAAGGGAAAAGGATAATTGTAAACACCCCACCCGCTACCATTACCTCCGTTCAATTAAGCGACGGAAGCAAGGTATTGCTCAGCGCAAACAGCCGTCTGGAGTATCAGAAAGAGTTTACAGATACCATTCGCAGTGTCAAACTAAGCGGAGAAGCCCGTTTTGAAGTAGCCAAAGACGCTTCCCGCCCCTTTATAGTCTGCACCGAGCAACTACAAACACGAGTATTGGGAACGGTGTTCGATGTGAAAGCTATCCCCGTTACTCGCCGGATGTCATCCTCTATCAAGGACGAGTGAATGTAAGTCATACCAAGCGCGTCAAAGCCGGGAAATGCACCCTGGGGAACAAATATCCTTGGATAAACAAGGAAAACTCCAATTGAAAAGAGTCGATACGGAAAAGAGAAAAGGATGGGCGGAGAATAAATTTTCTTTTGACAATACCGACTTGAGGCAAGTCATGCAAGAAATAGGTTCATGGTATAACATCAGCATCGTATTCCGTTCACGTCCGTTGCTGGACGAACGCATCTATTTCCATATCAACCGCCAACTCCCGATGAATACCGTACTGGATGCGCTGAATGATTTGAAAATCGCACAGTTCACCATGAAAGAAGGAAAAATAATAGTGGAAACACCACAAGACAAGAAACGATAACATCAATGGGAGTTCAATAAACAAGCCTATATTTTCATCTGGAGATTAAAATATCAGCGTTCTTTTCATCTTCAGGTGAGAACCATTCGGTTTATCCCCCTGTGCTAAAGAACCTACAGCATTATCTCTTTTTCCAGTCCCCTCGTGTGAAATCGGGAATCTCCACCGGAACACTGCCCTGCCGCACGGAACGCTCGCTCAGTTCCGTAATGCAGGACCATTCGGCGGCATCATACACATCCTGATCCAACGGCAAACCGTTCCTCAAACAATGAATAAGCCGATAGTCCATGATATAATTCATTTCATTCGGCATATTCTTCCGCCGGGCCTCTTCTCCGATAACAGCTGTAAAAGGATGTTTATACTGCTCCATCATCCGCTCAAACTGCTCGCCGGACAAAGGCTCTTTTCCGTATTTATCCAGCATAAGACAGGGAACGGGATATTTCTGCATGAATCCCTTCGTGCCGCACACCGTCTGATGGCGGCTGTACGGGCGAGGAGTGGTCACATCATATTGCAACAAGATAGTTCTTCCTTTTGCGGTATGAATCAGCGTGGTATTCACATCCCCCATCTCATAATTCTGTGCCGCTTCTTCGGAGGATGCGCCAAACGCCTGTCCGGCATAAGCAGAAAGACCGGCCTGACGCGAGGACATGGAAACCAGATATTCCATACGGTCTCCCCGATGAATATTCATCCATTGGCAGACAGGACCCAAACCGTGAGTAGGATAAGGATTCCCCGTATGCTGCTGACTATAAAGCTTTATCCAGTGATTGTGATACCCACCCGCCTTTTCATCTGCAAAATAATGCTTGCGCAAGTCATGTATGTATGCCCCCTCGGCATGAGTGATCTCTCCCAACACCCCCTGCTGCACCATGTTCAATGTAGTCAAGGCAAACGCATCGTAACAACAGTTCTCCAGCATCATGCAATGACGGCGGGTTTCTTCGGCTGTATCCACCAAACGCCAGCAATCGGCCACACTCATGGCGGCAGGAACCTCCAAAGCGACATGGCGTCCCTGCTGCAAAGCATAAACCGCAATCTCGGTATGAGTCAGCCAGTCTGTACAAATATAAACAAGATCTATCTCTTTACATTCGCACATCCTGCGCCACATCCCCTCTTCCGAATAGTTCTCAGCCTTGGGGCGGCCGGACTCCTGCAAAATCCGCTCTGCACGCTCTATGTTTTCCTTCCGCAAATCACAAAGCGCTTTCACCTCAATGCCTTCCAGGTGCATATATCTCTCGAGTGCAAGAATGCCCCTGTTTCCTAATCCGACAAAACCGATCCGAACTACGGGGATGGCAGGGCAGGTTAAATTAAGTACGTTGGGTCGTTTCATGGACTGCTTTATTTTTCTGACAAAGATAAAGAGAAAATTCGAGAATGGGAGCGGATTGGAGCAAGAAGGTTGTAAACAAGGGATTTAGAGAGAATCGAATTGCGATATCGAAGCCAAACCGAAGCCATCGAAAAGCCAACTGAAACCGGGTGACAACTATGTTACCGCCGAGAAAGTTCGCAATGCCTATTTAGGTTTGGGCATGAACCACGAGACGCAGGTCGGTAAACTTAAAAGCCTGCGCAGCTATTGGAAATACTGCGTCGTTTACAAACACCTCGCGGAGTTCGTCGAAAAGCGGTACAAGGCCAGTGGTATTGCGCTGAAAGAGCTTACTCCGGCATTCATCACCGACTTCGAGTTGTTCCTCAAAGTGGAAAAGAACCACTGCAATAACACGATCTGGTCGTATACAGAGGAATAAAAATTTAAGTAAAAAACAGCCGTATAAAACGGCTGTTCTTATTTGTATCTTGAACAAATATCTTGTTGTTTAGCGGACAGATATATCTTTCCTATACTCTGACGGTGTTGTCTTCATCCTCTTTTGCACATACCGACTGAAATAAGAAACAGAGGAGAAATTCATTCGTTCGGCAATCGTAGTTAAAGACAACTCTTTTTGTCGAAGCAAGCGGGTAATCTCTTGAAGAGTAAAACGGTCAATCCAATAAGTGGCAGGTTTGCCGCTTACCTTTTTACATATCTCCGACAGATAATGAGGTGTTATGCAAAGCCGGGATGCATAAAAATCGAGATCTCGATTTCGAATATATTCGCCGTTATATAACAGTTCTATGAAATTTCGCAGTAAGACCGTAATACGCTCCGATACCTGCATGGTATTCTGACTGCGTGCATGAATATCATAAAGGTCGAGGATGTGCGCCGTAAGCAGGCTTCCCATCAATTCTTTCCCAAAACAGATGCTCTTTATCTTTCAGACGTTGCCGGATACAGCGCATTGCCTGCTCGCATACTTGAAAATCATGAGAGGAAAGTTTCATGACCGGATTCTGCAAGAGTGATAGATACCCAATAATGCCGTAATTGCTGCGAATAGCAATCGAGGAAACGAACGCATCCGAAAGGTTCATCAGGATACCTTGAAAGTCTTCGGAGTCCGAAAATTCCGATACGAGTGTGGCGTTGGGCAGAATTACATAATCCCCGGCCGCGATGTTATAACGGGTATCCTGAAACGTGAAACCCATATTTCCTCCGCTGCAAAGAATATGGATTACTCTTCCTGCATATCGTAAAGCATTAAATTCCTGCAATGTATCAGCAAAAATAATCCCGTCGAAGTCTGTATGTGTCATTTCTCTTTCATTTCCTGCAAAAATAACGAAAAACCACGAATAGTGAAATTCTTCCCCGAATAATGAAACAATAAAATGATAGGTACCCTGTAACTTTGCATCAGAATTAAAAACCATAAAGGATATGAAAAATGTAAGATTAAGCAATGGAGTAATGATGCCTGCTATCGGGTTCGGTGTCTTTCAGATTCCTGAAAACGAAACGGAACGAGCCGTAAATGATGCTATCGAGATCGGTTATCGGAAATTCGATACGGCCGCTGCTTATTTCAACGAGGAACAGTTGGGAAATGCCATCCGGCAAAGCGGCATTAAACGAGAGGAGTTTTCATAACCACCAAATTGTGGGTGCAGGACTACGAATACGACGATGCTCTGCGCGCTTTCGACCTCTCGATGAAAAAACTCGGGTTGGACTACCTCGACCTCTACTTGATGCACAAACCCTACGGGAATTACT
>ENA-OQAN01000946-OQAN01000946.1-human-gut-metagenome-genome-assembly--contig:-NODE-946-length-13777-cov-1.803516_pt1 | contig 13777 bp, 19 predicted proteins | sample MGYA00242735_ERZ504527 | MGnify/ENA primary metagenome ERZ504527 (study PRJEB26092, sample SAMD00036230) | human gut metagenome | host: Homo sapiens | study: EMG produced TPA metagenomics assembly of...
CCTTCGGATGATGCTGTAAAAAAGACCGTTTATCTTTCGCTTATGGAGATTGAAAAGAAATGGACAATGCCTATTTCAAACTGGGGCTTGATTATGAATCAATTTATGCTTATGTTTGAAAACAGAATTCAGATATAAGAACAAACTTACAACTGAATCCTGTTTCCATTTACACAAAATTTTGGACAGTGTCTAAAAATGGCATATGGAGCGATTACTATATATCATCTTCATATGCCATTATATTTTGTATAGACGTTTACTGAATATCCCAAGTCAGTTTTTATTCATTGCCCTTTCCGGTAGAAAGCTTTTCCAGAAAATATACCAGGAAAAAGCCCGCCAGCATTAAAACAACAGCCTCCCATATGTATTGATTAGGCAGGATATTACTTTCTATCAACGGCTTTTCCACTCCATGACTGTCTATAAATGTTTCAATAGTTTCTTTCCATGGCCATACTTTATTGAGTGACCCTAACATGAAACCTGTCAGTACAGCCAGGGTTATATTACGAAAATGCTTTAATGCATACGATAAGACACGTGAGAAGCTGGTTATACCAATGCATGCCCCAGCACCGAATACAAGTATAACCTTTATATCGAATGTCTTTACTGCTTCCATGATAAAAAAGTATTTTCCCAGCAATACCAATATAAAACTTCCCGATATCCCCGGAAGAATCATGGCACAAATCGCAATAGCCCCACACAAAAAGATAAACAATAAATTAGAAGGAGTTTCTGCCGGAGTAGCGACTGTAATGTAAAAAGCTACAGCAACACCGACAATGAACCCTAAAATCGTTTTCCAGTTCCATTCCTTAATGTCTTTCCCAACAAACCAAGTAGAGGCAAGAACAAGGCCAAAGAAAAAAAGACCATACAAGAACCGGATGATCGGTAAGCAACCAAGTTATTACTTTTGCCAATGAGAAGACACTGATTCCAATACCGGCTAAAAGAAATAGCAAAAAGTTACCGTTTATCATCTTCCAGAAAGTTCCCCACTTCCCGGTAAAAAACATTTTCAAACTCTGTGCATTGATACTTTTGATAGAATCAATCAATTCATCATAAATACCTACAATAAAAGCAATTGTTCCTCCTGACACACCAGGTACTACATCGGCTGCCCCCATACCCATACCTTTTAAGGCAAGCAAGGCGTAGTCTTTAAAACTTCGTTTCATCTTAAATTTTATCTGTTTTCCTAAGAATTTTACGGTTTGCAAAGTAACAGAAAAAAAAGAAATGTATCTATTAAAAAGATAAAAAAGGCATCACAGGACAAACATTATATCCGATTGTTTGTTATATTCACAGAAATATTTAATAAAAACAATCATGGCAAAAACAGCATTTCAAGGAGCCCCAGTTTCACTGGCAGGCGAGTTTATTAAAGTTGGAGCTCAAGCTCCAGAGTTTTCACTGGTAAAAGGAGATTTAAGTTCTTTCACTCAAAATGATATTAAAGGGAAATACGCACTCCTGAATATATTCCCTAGTATGGATACGGGTGTATGTGCAACTTCAGTACGCAAATTCAACAAGCTGGCAGCCGAAATGGAAAATACCGTTGTTCTGGCAATTTCGAAAGACCTTCCTTTTGCGCAGGGACGTTTCTGTACAACTGAAGGAATTGAAAATGTTATTCCACTTTCAGACTACCGATATACTTCTGATTTTGGAGAAAAATATGGTGTATTGATGACTGACGGCGTATTATGCGGACTGTTGGCGCGTGCCGTAGTAATTATTAACCCGGAAGGAAAAGTTATCTATACAGAACTCGTACCGGAAATAACTCAGGAACCCAACTACGATTCTGCTTTAGCAGCACTTAAAGAACAACGATAATTGCTACCCCTCTTATAATAACTAAACCAACTAACAATAATGGCGGGAAGAGAAACTTACATAAAATTCTCTTTCCGCCATTTTGCTATCTGAAATATACAGTCACCTTACTCTTCAGCAAAGTCTTTGATACGTTGTTCTTCGGTCAGGCGACAAATCAACAGCTTATCATTTTTCTCGGCAACAATATAACCGTCCAATCCCTGTACTACCACTTTCTTTTCCTGAGTAGTATGAATTATACAGTTTCTGGTTTCATACAGTTTGATATTATTTCCGATGCAGGCATTGTTATGCGCATCCTTTTTGAGTTTTCATGCAAAGAACCCCAGGTTCCCAGATCACTCCATCCAAATGATGCCGGAAAGACATAAATCTCCTCTGCCTTTCCATGATAGCATAGTCTACAGATATGTTTCACAGGTAGGAAATAACTCATTCAGCATTTCCTGCTCTTTGTCTGTATAAAAATATGGAAGCATGCGCTCAAAAACCTCTGCCATTGGAGGCTGATAAACACGCAGGGCATTAACTATCGTATTGACATTCCATATAAAAATCCCTGCATTCCAAAAATAATTTTTCCGCTGAATGTAGCGACGTGCAACTTCCAAATCCGGTTTTTCCTTAAAAGCATCAACTCTATAAATTTCCTTATTGGAAGGACATGCCATCGACAAGTCCGCTTCTATATAGCCATATCCCGTTTCCGGACGGTTTGCCTTCATTCCCAATGTAACGATAGCATCCGAATCGGCTGTAAATTTCATAGCAGAGTTAATGACACGTGCAAATTCCCTCACATCCATCACCACATGATCACTTGGAGTCACTACGATATTGGCCTCGGATTTTTAGCTTTTATTTTCCAGCTTACATAAGCAATACACGGAGCGGTATTACGGCGACAAGGCTCAAGCAGAATATGATCTACTGGAATAGACGGCAACTGCTCTTTTACGACATCTGCACAGTCGACTGATGTTACCACCCATATATTCTCAGAAGGACAAATATCCTGAAAGCGGTCTACCGTAAGCTGAAGCAATGTTCGTCCGCATCCCAAAACATCAATAAACTGCTTCGGCATCTGGGGGTACTCATAGGCCAGAAACGACTTCCTATACCTCCCGCCATGATAACTATATGATTGTTGTTTAAAGCCATAACCACGATTCATTTTTAGATGTTTTGCAAATATAGCTTTATTTTGACAAAATAAAATATCCCGACTGATAAAAATCAGCCGGGATAGAGATTGGTTCTTATAAAAACCTATTAGCAATACATATTTACAATAGCCTCATACAATTCTTGCTTACCGCTAGTCTGTTTTGGTTCGCCGTTTGCCTTAGCATAAGCAACAACATCTTCCAAAGTCAGCTTACCTTCTTCAAATTCTTTACCTTTACCAGAATCGAATGAAGCATAACGTTCAGCCAACATTTTCTTATATGGAGATTCTTCCAGCAACTTAGCAGCACTCAGCAATGCACGAGCCATAGCATCCATACCTGCAATGTGAGCGATAAAGATATCTTCCAAGTCTGTTGAGTTACGACGGGTCTTAGCATCGAAGTTAGTACCACCATTACCCAGACCTCCGCCACGGATAATCTGCATCATAGCCTGGATGAGTTCATAATTGTCGATAGGGAACTGGTCTGTATCCCATCCGTTCTGATAGTCACCACGGTTTGCATCGATAGAACAACATGCCATTGTCAACAGCAACAGCCAGTTCGTGTTCGAAAGTGTGACCAGCCAAAGTTGCATGGTTTACTTCAATATTAACTTTGAAGTCCTTGTCCAGATTATGAGCTTTCAGGAAGCCGATAACAGTTTCAGTATCTACGTCATACTGATGTTTTGTCGGTTCCATCGGTTTCGGTTCGATCAGGAATGTACCAGTAAAGCCTTTTGCACGAGCATAGTCACGAGCAATAGTCAACATCTGTGCCAAGTGTTCTTTTTCACGTTTCTGGTCTGTGTTCAACAGTGACATATAACCTTCACGTCCGCCCCAGAATACATAGTTTGAACCACCCAGTTCGATTGTTGCATCAATAGCATTCTTAATCTGAACAGCAGCACGAGCTACAACATCGAAATCAGGGTTTGTAGCAGCACCGTTCATATAACGAGCATGACCGAATACATTTGCAGTACCCCACAACAGTTTGATACCAGTTTCAGCCTGTTTCTGTTTTGCATAAGCTACTATTTCTTTCAGATTTGCTTCATATTCTTCGATTGTGTCAGCCTCATCACACAAGTCTACATCGTGGAAACAGTAGTATTCAATACCCATTTTCTGCATAAATTCGAAGCCTGCATCCATTTTGTCTTTAGCAGCCTGTACCTTGTCAGGATTTCCTTTCCATGGGAAGTTCTTAGTACCGCCACCAAACTGGTCAGCTCCTTCAGCGCACAATGTGTGCCACCAAGCCATAGAAAATTTCAACCAGTCTTTCATCTTCTTACCCATTACTACTTTTTCTGCATCATAATAACGGAAAGCCATCGGGTTTTTGCTTTCTACACCTTCGAATTTAATTTTACCAATACCGGGAAAATACTCTTTTGTTGCCATAGTTATATTCTATTTAAAAGTTAATTATTTTTATTTATTTCAGGAAATTGTCCTGCGTCCGGAGTTATTTCCAGACAGCAAAACAAGTAAATTAGATTTTATTCATATATGAAAGCCAGCGCTGATATGCATCTTCGTATGCAGCCTTGTTTGCCATATCCGGTTCGATAACAGCCAACTTATCCAGCGTAGCAAAAGCTTCATTATTGTCTTTATAGATACCTGCTCCGATACCAGCTCCTTTTGCAGCTCCAACTGAACCGTCAGTATCATACAGTTCGATGGTAGCTCCAGTCACACCGGCCAGCGTATCGCGGAATATCGGACTCAGGAACATATTTGCATGTCCGGCATGTATCTTATGTACATCCATTCCCATGCCTTCCATAATATCTATTCCATATTTGAACGAGAATACGATACCCTCTTGAGCAGCACGAATAATATGATTGCGCGTATGCAGATTAAAGTTTATTCCATTGATAGAACATCCTGTTTCACGATTCTGCAACATACGTTCTGCACCATTTCCAAAAGGCAAGATACTGATTCCTCCCGCACCGATAGGAGCCTGAGCAGCCATATCATTCATTTCGGCATACGAAACGCCTGCAGGTACAACGGTACGTTTTACCCATGAATTCAAAATACCTGTTCCATTAATGCAGAGCAACACTCCCAGACGAGTCTGGTCTGCCGTATGATTGACATGCGCAAATGTATTGACACGTGATTTCGGATCATAATTGACTGCACCGTTTACACCATACACTACACCCGACGTTCCGGCTGTAGACGCGATTTCGCCCGGATTGAAAACATTCAGCGACAACGCATTGTTCGGCTGGTCGCCCGCACGATAAGTCACAGGTGTACCCTCTTTCAATCCTAGTTCGGCTGCTGCAATAGCGGTTACACGTCCCTGTTCTGAAAAAGTCGGTTTGATATCGGCTATCAGTGAATTGTCGAATCCGTAATATTTCATCAGGAATTTTGCGACTTCATTATTCTTGAAATCCCAGAACATACCTTCTGAAAGTCCGGATACAGTGGTGCAAACCTCACCAGTCAGCTTCATAGCGATATAGTCGCCCGGAAGCATAATTTTATCTATTCTGGCATAGACATCCGGTTCATTCTCTTTAATCCAGGCAAGCTTGGAAGCGGTAAAATTACCCGGAGAGTTAAGCAAATGAGAAAGACACAGCTCTTCACCCAATGTATTGAAAGCCTTCTCTCCATACGGAACCGCACGAGAATCGCACCAGATAATAGCCGGACGGAGCACCTGCTGATTCTTGTCCACACATACCAGACCATGCATCTGATAAGAAATACCGATAGCAGCAATATCTTCCTTGCGTACTCCGCTTTCATTCATAACAGCTTCAGTTGCAAGCTTCAGGTTTGCCCACCACATTTCCGGTTTCTGTTCAGCAACCGGGATGCACAGCTATAATCTCTGCCTCTGTCTTAGGTAGAAGCAGAAGCTACACATTTACCTGTCTCCGAATTTACCAAACTGGCCTTAACCGAAGAACTACCTATATCATAACCTAACAAATACATAACTCTAATATATTTTATTTCTTTAGTTTGTTATAAATCGTTCTGTCGAATCTATAATAGCGTGCAGCACGATGTCGCACACCTTTTTCTTTTTCCTCCATCGGTACGACATAAGGCATCAGTGCTATCTTCTTGTGGAAATTACGCACATCAAACTCTTTATCGTATACCAACTGATACAATACACGAAGCTGTGCCGCAGTAAACTTTCTAGGCAAGAGATCGAACATTACCGATGGATTTGTTTCCACATAATGACGTATAAAAGCAAGCGCGTCGCGATATATCTGAATATGGTCGAACGCCAAGGCTTTCACTTCCGACAGCGGAGTCCAGCAAGCATCATACGTATCAGTCAGCTGCCGGTTTCGCTGGTCAATTTTCAATAAAGAAAGATAAGCGATCGTAACAATCCTGCCGACTTTGTTATCCGTAATGCGATGAAAGCGTTCCAGCCACAACACATCTTTCGGATTAGCCGTACGATCTTTGGAGCCATAAGCTTTAAACTGGCTCATCTTGATATTTTTCAAACCGGTAAGTTCATTAAGCACACGCTTAGCAGCTTCATCCAAGTCTTCATCGGCATAAATCAAGCTACCGGGAAGCTTCAGGTCATTAAATTCACCATCCGTTTGTTTTCCTATCTGCGTACAAGCAAAACGCGAAACTGTTCTCCATCGAAGCCAATCAGCACACAGTCCACTGAAACGTGTACATCGATTATAAGGTTATTTCCGGTCTGAGTTTCCATATCTTTATTTTCTTTCAACACTGCAAATATAAAGACTTTTTTCAATTCGTTATTCAAAAATATCAGAATATTTATCATGTTATAAAACATTATTCTACAAGTATATAGATTTCATACTTCATACGATATATAATTAATGTATTATTGTAGGTAATACGAAAAGAGATTCAAGCAAATTACACTGCAACAAAAAGTACTTTAAAATTAGTTTTTTATCTTTGCATAAAACAATCCTAATAATGAAGTTATGAAACATTATCCTTGCGTGCTCACTATTGCCGGATCGGATTGCAGTGGAGGAGCCGGCATTCAGGCCGACATAAAGACTATATCAGCATTGGGAGCTTATGCTGCCAGTGCCATTACAGCAATCACAGTACAAAATACTTGTGGAGTAACAGGTATTCATCCTGTACCTCCCAGCTACGTAAAGGGACAGATAGAAGCTGTTATGACGGATATCCGTCCACGTGCGGTCAAGATTGGCATGATAAACGATGTAGAGATTGTGCAGGTTATAGCCGAATCTCTGAAAAAATTCAAGCCGGAGTTTGTCGTGTTCGATCCGGTTATGGTATCAACAAGCGGATGCAAACTTATGGAGGATGATGCAATTGAAGCTATCACCACACTTCTTATGCCGCTTGCCAGTATTATAACTCCCAATCTGAGTGAAACGGAAGTGCTGACGGGAAAGCAGATTCGCAACATCGAAATGATGAAAACTGCTTCGCGTGAACTGCTGAACTACGGATGCCGTGCCGTACTGGTTAAAGGAGGCATCTGGAAGACGGAAACATGTGCGACGTACTGCAACTGAAGGATGAAAGCGAACCTCATTTATTCATGGCACAAAAAGTAGAAAGTCATAATACACACGGCACCGGGTGTACACTTTCGTCTGCCATTGCTACTTTCCTTGCTTTAGGCAACAATATGCCCGAGGCGGTAAAACAAGCTAAAGAATATGTATATCAAGGTATTCTATCCGGTAAAGATGTACACATAGGAGAAGGGCACGGACCACTGAATCACTTCCACTCTCCCGTACCGATGCATATTTCCGATGAAGATTAAATCAAAAAATCAGAAATCTAAAATAATTCATTACCTTTGTCATCAATAACTTAACTCAAAAATAAATTTATGAAAGCATTTGTATTCCCCGGACAGGGCGCACAATTCGTAGGAATGGGTAAAGACCTCTACGAAAACTCAGCACTGGCAAAAGAATTATTCGAGAAAGCAAACGATATTTTGGGCTATCGTATCACCGATATCATGTTCAACGGCACAGACGAAGACCTGCGTCAGACTAAAGTTACTCAGCCTGCCGTATTCCTTCACTCTGTTATCTCTGCTCTTTGCATGGGTGATGACTTCAAACCTGAAATGACTGCCGGACACTCACTTGGAGAGTTTTCTGCTCTTGTTGCAGCCGGTGCTCTGTCGTTCGAAGACGGTTTGAAACTGGTGTACGCACGTGCTATGGCTATGCAGAAAGCATGCGAAATGCAGCTTCTACAATGGCTGCTATCATCGCCCTGCCTGATGAAAAAGTAGAAGAAATTTGTGCTCAGGTAAGTGCAGAAGGCGAAGTTTGTGTCGCAGCTAACTTCAACTGCCCGGGACAGATCGTTATCTCAGGATCTATCGAAGGCATCAACAAAGCTTGCGAACTGATGAAAGCAGCAGGAGCTAAACGTGCATTGCCGCTGAAAGTAGGTGGTGCTTTCCATTCTCCGCTGATGGATCCTGCCAAAGTTGAGCTGGAAGCAGCAATCAATGCAACTGAATTCCACACTCCGAAATGCCCGATTTATCAGAACGTAGACGCTAAACCACATACAGACCCTGCTGAAATCAAGACTAATCTGGTAGCTCAGCTGACTGCTTCTGTACGTTGGACTCAGACAGTTCAGAACATGATTGCAGACGGAGCAACAGACTTTACAGAATGTGGTCCGGGTGCTGTTTTACAGGGACTTATTAAAAAGATCGATAAAGAAGCTAATGCTCACGGAATAGCATAAGCAGCAGTTCTGCACGAAGCAAAAAAAGATGCTGAATTTTTGATGAAAAATTCAGCATCTTTTTTTTATTTTATCAGCAAATTTTACGACAAATATCAGGATATAATTTACCCCTCTTGCAGTTTTTCTTGTTTTTTATCTGCCAAGCCCTGTAAAGGTCGGCTATAAAAGTCTGCAAAAGGGGTAAAAATTATTCTTTTATTTCAAAAGTTCTCCAAGTTTAGCAGCCAGTTCTTCGCCACGCAAGTTACGAGCAACGATAGTACCTTCCTGGTCAACCAGAACAGTTGCAGGGATAGCACGAACACCATAAAGTTTCGCACCCTCACAGCTCCAGCCTTTCAAGTCTGACATCTGTGCCCATGTAATATTCAGGTCTTTAATAGCCTTTTTCCATGCTTCTGCATTGTTGTCCAAAGAAACACCGACAATACCAAAACCTTTAGCCTTGAATGCATTGTATGCAGCTACTAAATTTGGCATTTCTGCACGGCAAGGACCACACCAGCTAGCCCAGAAATCAATCAAAGTATACTTATTCTGAGAAATAAAGTCAGACAGTTTTACTTCCTTACCTTCTGGAGTATTCATTGCAAAATCAATGAACTTCTGACCTACTTCTGTTTTTTCTATTGTAGCAATGTGCTCTTTCAAAGCAACAATATCTTTATCTGCGCTGTAAGCAGCTGGAACTTTATCCAATAATGCTTTTACTTTAGCTGTTTCGAATGCATTAGCATATGAAGTCAGCAACTGTACACCTACAAGGTTGTTGATGTTTTCATTAATGCAGTTGTAAACCATTTCAGTTCCCAAGCTATCTTTTTCAGCCAACTGTTTTTCCAAATCTTTGCGCTGATCGTCAGTCAACGTAGTATCAGTCTTTGATTTCTGATATATTTCAGACATTTCCTTATTGATAGCAACAAATTTATCCATAAACTGCTGGTAAGCATCATTACACATTGTACCAGCAACCTTATTGGCTTCAGCGCCCATGTTCAGCGTGATATCTCCTTTTTCAATGAATACCATCGCAGTCATGCGCATACCGTTCTTTCTATAGGTTACATAACGGCTTACTGTTACAGAATCGGGAGTGCCCTTAAATTCGAATGCACCACCTTTTACAACAGCAGAATCCATTTTAACGAGTGATCCGTCTACAAAATTCTGCAAATACACAGTATCCCCTTCTGCTACTCCTTCAATAGTACCCTTAATCGTGTACCCAGCCTTTTCCTGACAAGAAGCAAATGCCAATAATCCGGCAGTTGCCATCAATAAAATTTTCTTCATAATAAATGTGTAATAATAAAATAGTTTAATGGCGGCAAAGATAGCCCTTTAAATCAGAAAGGCAAACAAATTAATGTATATTCTTCCGCTTATCACTTCAGTTTATTTCCTCCAACAAATAGTGGAAGAATAGAGCACAAGGCATAAAGTATAGTAAATCCGTCGGAGGAAAGCCCGAAAAAAGAATCCAATCCTGTATAGTGCAGGGATGTAAACAGCTGTATCACAAAAAACAGTGTAACACAATAGCCAGAAAAACGGACAAAGCTATACGACATACCCTTTATTATATCTCTATCCGTACGGTATAAATCTATACTGTATCCGTAAATTATCGCCATTATTCCCAGCCCCAACGAAAGGAGATAAACTGACACCTTCTGACAAGGGTGAATTCTTCAACCCTCCTGTAATACTGCGTACTATCCCCCATGGACCTAAAGCCAGACACAAAACTGCCAGTATATAAACTGCCCCAACGGTCAGACTCAACAACAACGAACGCTTTTCTTTTCGGGAAAGTTTTCTGCCATGAAAGATTGCTCGTCGGACAGCCTCCCAAAAACCTGAATGCATACAGAGTCCCACCCGAAGCCAACAACAAGATATCGCTAAAAAAAGGAGCGGAAAAAAAGCCGTCGCCAACATTTCTGAGTTGCCAGCGTAACCCTTCCGCACTGAGCAGACTCTGACGCCCGACCAGCCATATATGCTCCCAACCCATGAAAGGAGGGCCACTACCAACGTAAGCAGAAAGAAAAGCGTAGCAGGATGAAGGAAGTGTCTATTCATCATCAGGTTCCAGATTGTCGATATCCAATATCCTCAGTTCAAAAGCCCGTGTTACCAATCGGCAAGCATTTACTCCGGTACGCTCCTCAGGACGGAACAAGCGGTTTACCAATCATTCTGACGTTTTTCTATCGATTTCACTCCGAAGACATAGCCTTCAGGTTGGTGATCATTTCCTTAGTATACCCCAAAGCCAAATGGCGAAGCAAACGTTCGTCATATTCATCGATATCATAATCAATGATCGCTTCCTGACGCCGCATCTCCACTTCTACCGACTGCTTGAAGCGTTCCACAATTTTTTCCAGTATCGGATAGTTGAACACTAATTTCTTTCCTGCCATGACAGCCTCTACATCCGTAGCAGTCAACAGCTCACCTGTTTTCAGAATGATCCCGTCAGCACCTGCATTCAAAGCATCAACCCATAATTTTTCATTCAATACTTCACCGGTAAAAATCAAAACTTTCAGTTCCGGACGTTCACGATGCAAACGGGCACAAATATCAACACCGATAGTAGTAGAACCTCCCAAACCTAAATCAAGCAAAATCAAATCGGGAGTATGCTGTTCCAGCAACGGCCAAAATTCAGCTTCAGTCATAGCCGTACCTATAACTTCTGCATTAGGTATCTCGTGACGAAAGATTTCTTCCGTCCCTTTTAATTCCAACTTAACATCTTCTACAATGATAACTTTAAACTTTTCCATATATTCAGTCTTTTTACTTTTTCACAATAAGCGGTATGGTAAACCATACGGTATATCCTCCCTCTGAAGACGGACAAGCATTGATCCGGCATCCACGACGTCCGGCAAACTCATCATGTTCGCGAATTATCTGCTTACAGACCAGAAACTCTGTACCCTGCAGGCCAGCTGTGCCGCCTTCATGAAAACGAGACAATGCCGGATAAAACAAATCGTTCAGTTCTGCCTGTGTATGATTCCGTCGGGTATCCGTAAAGTTGAAATGTGCAAAGCCGTTTTCCTGAAAAACTGATAACTTCAGAACACCCGTCTGCGGGAAACGTACAGCCTCATCGAGTAAATTTTCGAAGAGAAATAAAAGCAAAACACCATCTCCTGCTACTGACAAGCCTGCTTCCTGCTCGACTTCCAACTTCAGCGAATATGACAGTTTACGAGATATTTTACGCAAATATTTTTCTACTTGTCCAATCAATACAGCTACATTGACCTCTGCCCGTCGGAACGTTATATCGTCAAGCTGACGGGAGGCACACGAACTAAGTAAAGTAAATATATCTTTATAATAGCTCACCAGTTCAGAAATGGTTTGCAGCTGCTGTTTCTCCTCCTGTAAAGAGATATTATCCTGCCTGTTCAGACGATCGACTATCTGCTTTATCCGGTTAGGATAATAGATTGTTTCATGCTTTATGGTAGACAAACAATTATCGAGTACCATATTCTGCACATGCAGCATATTTTCTTCATAAGAAGCTCGCCTTGCATCATCCTGAGCCAATTCTATGTCGTAATGTTTACGTCTGACACAGACCACCGCATTATGCAACACAACAGCAAGATAACTTACAATCAGCTCTACCAGCAATCTGTCTTTTTTCGCGCACACAAGGAAGTGCGGCCTTCACGGCAAGTACACCTGCACAATAATTCTCTTCATTAATATCTACATTCAGCGGAAAATAATTCCAGGAAGCTTCATTCGTCCACGATACTAGTTTCTTTTCAAAACAGCGTTCCATCCGGTTACACAAATCTTCGTTCTCTCCTTCTTCACCGAAAATATAATGCAAAGATGAGGTTTCTTCATCGTATAAGGCTAAAGCCATATCCGCAACGGGGAACAGTTCATTCATTTCCTCGGAAAGCTTTTTAAGAATGTCTTCTGCTACATTACTTTCTTCTTCGTCTCCCGGCTGCGCAACAGAGAAGATAGACTGGTTTATCTCGAATACCTGCTCCATATTATAGCGATAATGCAAACGATGACGTAAGTATAGTATATAATAACCGGCCAGACAGACCACAACCAGTAAAAGAAAAATTCCTAAGGCTATCAGCTTATTATTGGCAGACTGCTGCATCCGCACACAATATTCTTCCAGCGAACGGTCTTTACTAATCTGCTTGTACAAGGTAGTATAAGCACGATTATTATAATAATATGTACGGAAATCCTTTACTGCAAGTCCGGCTACAGCTGCTTCATTACGAACATCAAGCAGAATATAATAATCGGTATCAAATCCTTGGGCCAACCATGTCTGTTCTGCTGCTTCATAATCATCGCGATATAATTTCAGCAACGGATATTTTCGCTTGGAATATTTCAGATAGTGCAGATTCATGTAATATAAAACACTGTCGGCATATACCAGCGCCTCCTGATAGCGAGCATTTACATTGCAATCGTACACCCAGTTTGCATAATCATTAGCAATCGACAGCAAACTGTCGTAAGCAACTCTGTTCTTTTCTTCAGGCTGTTTGTATACCGACGACTGACAGCTACCCAGGCCTAAAATACTCATGGCGAATATCAGACATATAGAAAGAGTTCTTTTTACTCCTTTAGGCAATCTGAAATAAAAACGACTTCCTTTTCCCAATGTACTGTCTATCGAGAAACAACAAACGCTGAATACAGCATTAGTCTTACGGTACTTCTCAATAATCCCTTTACAATTCATCAAGCCAAAACCAGATCCTTCTGCCGGCGCAATTCCCCCGTATCAGCAGCTGTTCCCATTCCAATAGCTCCAGAATCATAGACCTTCTCACCTAAGATACGGTTTACATCCTCTTCCGACAGACCAGGACCGTCATCCGACACTGAATCTCTACATACTCATCCGTTTCTTTCGTTCGTATAATGATGTTA
>ENA-OQAN01000947-OQAN01000947.1-human-gut-metagenome-genome-assembly--contig:-NODE-947-length-13770-cov-2.495639_pt1 | contig 13770 bp, 20 predicted proteins | sample MGYA00242735_ERZ504527 | MGnify/ENA primary metagenome ERZ504527 (study PRJEB26092, sample SAMD00036230) | human gut metagenome | host: Homo sapiens | study: EMG produced TPA metagenomics assembly of...
CCCCTACCGATCGTCCGGGACGAACCAGCAATCTGGTACCTGTGCGCAAGCTGCTTGGATTTTCGAAAGAGGACAGGATCGCCCAGGTAGGGGACTGCTATGAACGGGGAATGAAATTGTGCCGGATCTCATTCAGCCATGCGTCAGGAAATTCCCGTAAGACAATATGATCTGTGTACAACGCGTTCTCTTTTAAAGGGAATGTGGCAGGAGGGCAGGCTGCAGGTAACAAATAAACGTGTACTGTTTCGGCTCAGCGGAAGGAACTGGTCAGGACGCGCTCAGAAATCCATAGAATTTACCCTGGATGATGTAGTGGGAATGGAGCCGTTTTCTCTGCTCCAGTTCCTTCACATAACCGGTAAGCTCAATGACCTCTTCCAGGGTTTCACGGACTGTATAGGCTCTGCCTTACTTTTCAGTCCCTGGATAAAGGATACAAAATCATTGATCTTTCCTGCTGCCCTGCCAATGGACGGTACTTCCTCCACCACGCGGAGCGCATCGTAAAAGCTCAGGTTCATCATATCCGCATAGTCCTGGACACGGCCGATGCTGGTGAGTCCAATCCCTCTTTTTGGCACATTTAAGATCCTGCGCACAGCCAGATCATCACTGGCATTGTCAATGGTCTTCAGATAGCTTAACAGATCCTTGATCTCTTTGCGGGCATAAAAGTTCACGCCGCCGACAATCTTATAAGGAACATTTGCCAGGAGGAATTTCTCCTCAAAGAGACGGGACTGGGCATTGGTCCGATAAAGTACTGCACAGTCCTTGTACTGGAATTTCCCGTTGCGGCGCCCCTGGATGATCTCTCCTGCAACATACTCCGCTTCCTCAAATCCGTTGTTGAACTGACGGAAATGTACTTTATCGCCCTCTTCGTTCTCTGTCCAGAGGCGTTTTTCCTTACGCTCTGTGTTGTTGACGATCACCTCATTGGCTGCATTGAGGATGTTCTGGTAGAACGGTAATTCTGTTCCAGGCGCACCACCTTAGCCTCTGGAAAAACCTTCTCAAAGCCTAAGATATTCCCGATATTTGCTCCACGAAAACGATAGATGGACTGATCATCATCACCAACCACACAGAGATTCTTATATTTCTCAGCAAGAAGACTTACAAATTTAAACTGGGCAGTATTGGTATCCTGATACTCATCCACCATAATATATTTGAAACGTTCCTGATAATAGTCCAGGATATCCGGATTATGCTGAAAAAGCTCCACCGTCTTCACGATCAGGTCATCAAAATCCAGTGCATTGTTTCCCCGGAGGATAGACTGATATTCCTTATACATACCGGCAATCTTCCGTGCGTCCGGATCGCCGCCCGCATTCAGCTCCATCTCTTCCGGTGTGATCAGTTCATCCTTGGCATGGGAAATCTCAGTAAGAACGCCTCGTTCCTTGTAGATCTTGGTATTGATATCAAATTTCCGGAAGATTTCCTTCATGACTGTTTTCTGGTCGTCGGCATCATAGATGGTAAAATTACTGCCAAAACCCAGCACCTCAATATGTCTGCGCAGGATCCTCACGCAGGCGGAATGGAAGGTGGAGACCCATACGCTCTCCGCACCCATTCCCGCAATTTTATTCACACGTTCCCGCATCTCACTGGCGGCCTTGTTGGTAAAGGTGATCGCCAGGATATTCCATGGGTTTACACCCTTTTCTTCCATTAAATAGGCGATCCTGTGGGTCAGCACTCTTGTTTTTCCGGAACCGGCTCCTGCAAGGATCAGAAGTGGTCCCTCTGTATGTACGGCAGCTTCCCGCTGCATAGGATTCAATGTGTCCAAAGCATCATGTATACTCATTTTGATCTCCATTTCTTTTTCCATATGAACAGTATCTTTATATACTATCATGACTTTACTTTCCGGTAAACCCACCTCTCTGAAAAAAAAGTTTCTTTACAAGTAGTATTTAAAACTATATAATAAGGAGCAGAGGTGATAATGCGATGACAGAAAACGAAAAAGAAATGATGAACAGCATTTTTGCAAAAATTGCTGAGCTTGATTATATAAAACCCGATGAAATTCCCAATATTGCTCTTTACATGGATCAGGTCACAACCTTTATGGAAGATAATCTCGCTTCCACCAAGCGTCATGATGATGACAAGATCCTGACCAAGACCATGATCAACAATTACGCAAAGAACAAGCTCCTTCCCCCGCCGGAAAAAAAAAAAGGTATTCCCGGGAGCATCTGCTGATGCTGATCTTTATCTACTATTTTAAGAATATCCTCTCCATCAATGATATCCAGACCCTTCTGGGACCGATCACCGAGAAATACTTCAAGTCCGTTACAGAAAAGGACATGACTTACATCTACCAGGAGGTTTTCAGTATGGAGCAGTCACAGATCCGTTACCTGGAAAAGGATCTTATGCGCCGTTTCAAAAGTGCCGGAGAAATTTTTGAGGACGCCGACCCGGAGGATAAGGAATTCCTTCACCAGTTTTCCTTTATCTGTCTTCTTAGCTTCGACGTATACATGAAAAAATGATCATCGAAAACATGATCGACCACATGAATTCCTCAAAAGATACGGATTCCTCAAAAAAAGACAAATAATATCCGGAGCTCATATCCGGTCATAAACGTGCGTCGCCGGGCGCACCGAAAAAAAAAGAGACAGACGCACGATCGCCTGTCTCTTTTCGTTACAGCATTATCCGTTATCATCACGGTATGGACGTAAGCCTTATTCTGCTTCGCCGCCCTGCTCCCCGTTATCCTTCTTCATACGTGCAAATACCATCTCATAACCATCATTTCCATAGTTCAGGGAACGATTCACACGGCTGATCGTAGCTGTGGAAGCTCCTGTTTTCTCGGAAATATCAAGGTATGTACGCTTATCGGTAAGCATCTTGGCTACCTCGAAGCGCTGAGATAAAGAAAGCAGCTCATTGATGGTGCACACATCCTCAAAAAATGTATAACACTCTTCCTTGTCCTTCAGGCACAGGATCGCTTCAAAAAGATGATCCACAGCTCCGTCCTGATTTTTTTGCTCATTGTTACGCTCCTTTAAAATACATAATTTTCGTCTAATACAATACTGATATTTTAACACTCTAAATCGTGATAAGCAAGCCTTTTAGGGAAATTTAATAAACTATTTTGCTATTTTGTCTTTCTATGGCGGACACATGATTTTCCCATTTCCACTACCTCGGAAAACATTTGGGATTTGCTTTTTCTGCTGTGATTGGGTATACTTAAAATAATATCCAAAAGAAAAGGAGACTTATCAAATGAATCGTTTTTTCAACATGGACAACAAATTCTTCGTGTTCATGGGACGCGTAGCAGACCTGCTTCTTCTGAATTTTCTGTGCATCCTCTGCTGCATTCCGGTTGTCACCGCAGGCGCCTCCATAACAGCTCTCTACTATGTCACACTAAAGATGGCAAGAGACGAGGAATCCTATATTGCCCGCAGCTTTTTCCGCTCATTCAAACAGAACTTCAAACAGGCGACCATCATCAATATCATCATGCTCCTCACCGCTGCTGTTCTGTTTATCGATCTTCGGATCGCCAGAGCCGGAAGCGGAGCTATGTACAAAGGACTTTTCAGCCTGTTCATTGCATTTGCACTGATCTATGCGATGATCCTTCTGTACATTTATCCGATCCTTTCCAAATTTTTTAATTCCGTCAAGAATACCTTTGTAAATGCATTCCTGATGTCCGTCCGCCATCTTCCGCTGACACTTTTGATGCTTGTGATCTCTGCGTCTCCACTCCTACTGATGTGGCTTTTTGCTTATGTGAGCTACGCACAGTTTACATCCATCCTGATCATGCTTTTTATTCTGATGGGATTTTCCACGCTGGCCTACTTGAAATCAAAGATCTTTGTAAGATCTTCGATAACTATATACCGAAAGATGAAAACGAAGAAAACGGCGAAGAGAAAAACGAACCGAAAGAGGCATAATGAAGCGCTGGAACGACAAGCCTTATCATTCTCTGGACTATATGCTCCGGGAGCGATACGGCGAAAAGGTCTACCGGGTTGCATTAAACGGCGGCATGTCCTGTCCCAACCGTGACGGCACCCTGGGCAAAAAAGCTGCATCTTCTGCAGCCAGGGCGGAAGCGGAGATTTTGCAGCAAACGCTGCTCTTTCCATTACAGAGCAGATCAACACACAGATCAAAAGTCTCTCTTCCAAACGCCCGATTCATAAATATATCGCCTATTTTCAGGCATATACAAACACATACGCTCCTGTGGAACACCTGCGTAAGATCTTCACAGAAGCCATCTCCCATCCGGATATCGTGGCACTGTCCATTGGTACCAGACCGGACTGTCTGGGAGATGATGTACTGGAGCTTCTTGATTCCCTGAACCAGATCAAACCGGTGTGGGTGGAGCTGGGACTCCAGACTATCCATGAAGATACCGCCAGATATATACGGCGCGGCTATCCACTGTCCTGTTTTGATACCGCAGTAAAAAATCTCCGCGCAGGCGGCATCGAAGTGATCGTCCACACCATCCTGGGGCTTCCCGGCGAAAGCCGGAAGGATATCCTGGAAACAATGGCTTATCTGAACGCATGGATATCCAGGGGATCAAGCTGCAGCTTCTTCATGTACTGCGTGGTACAGATCTTGCCGCTGATCATGAAGCCGGTCTTTTCCGCACTTATGAACGGGACGAGTATCTGAACCTTGTCATTGACTGTCTGGAACATCTCAGACCGGATATCGTGATCCACCGGGTCACCGGCGACGGACCGAAGGATCTGCTGATCGCACCTTTATGGGCCAGCCGCAAACGAGAAGTTTTAAACCTTCTTCATCACCGGATGAAAGAAAGAGCAAGTTTTCAGGGAAAAGCTCTCGAAGCCCTTTCCCGCAGCCAGTAAAAAGGAGGATTCTTATGGCATCACCTTTTACAACCTATAAGCTTATTATTTTATATATGCTGCAGAATTCCGATGGGGATCTCACAAATTCCCAGATCACCGATTTTATCCTGGACCGGAAATACACCAATTATTTTCAGCTCCAGCAGGCAGTTTCCGAACTTGTGGAGGCAGATCTGGTGGAAATGTCTTCACAGTCCAACCGCAGTTACTATCGACTGACCTCCGAGGGAAAAAACACTCTGAAATATTTTTCCAAAGAACTTTCCTCTGACATCAAGAAAGAAGTGGAAGAATATCTCAATTCCCTCCACTGCAAGATCGAAGAACATCTCCTGACTCCTGCAGATTACTATCCCACCAAAGAGGGCAGCTACTCGGTACGTCTGCGGATCATCGAAAGCGGCGTCAGCATCGTTGATCTCAGCATCAATGTGCCAAATCTTGCTGCTGCACAGTCTGTATGTGAAAGCTGGCCTTATAAATACCAGAATGTTTATGACAAAATAATGGAGGAGCTTCTCTGAGAGGCTCCTCCGTTTTACTTATATTCATTTATTTCGCTTCTTCGTGGATCTTCTTCATATGCTCTTTCAGTTTCTTTTCATATCCCATATCACTGAGCTCGTAAAAATGTTCTCCTTCGATTTCTGATGGCAGATACTGCTGGTTTACATAATGGTTCGGATAATCATGGGCATATTTATATCCGATACCATGACCCAGACTTTCGTGGCCACCATAATGGGCATCCTGCAGATGCACCGGAACGGTTGTCTTCTTCGCCTTCACGCAGCGCATGGCTTCCTGTATGGCATTTACTGCAGAATTGCTCTTGGGTGCACAGGCCATGTATGTAACTGCCTGGGAAAGAATGATCTGGACTCCGGCATTCCCACACGTTCCACTGCCTGTGCTGCTGCCGTTGCCACGCAGAGGGCCTGTGGATCTGCGTTTCCGATATCTTCGGAAGCAAGGATCATGATCCTTCTTGCGATAAATTTCACATCTTCTCCTGCATAGAGCATTTTTGCCAGATAATAGACTGCCGCATCCGGGTCGGAGCCTCGCATGCTCTTGATAAAGGCAGAAATGATATCATAATGATTGTCTCCGTTCTTATCGTAGCGCACCACCCGCTTCTGGATACACTCAGAAGCCACCTCAAGGGTCAGATGGATCTTACCGTCTGTATCACGGGGTGTGGTGAGGATTCCCAATTCTATGGCGTTTAAAGCGCTTCTGGCGTCTCCTCCTGCCATATCTGCCAGAAATTCCAGAGCATCCTCCTCGATCACCGCCCCATAGCTTCCCATTCCACGTTCCGGATCGTTAACCGCACGCAGGATCAGTTCCTTTATCTCCGGTATCTCCAGGGACTTCAATTCAAAGATGATCGATCTTGAAAGAAGCGCTCCGTTTACCTCAAAATATGGATTCTCTGTTGTGGCCCCGATAAGAATGATGGTTCCGTCCTCAACAAAAGGAAGAAGATAATCCTGCTGTCCCTTGTTGAAACGGTGGATCTCATCAATGAACAGAATAGTCTTTTTCCCATACATGCCGAGATCATCCTGTGCCTGCTTTACAACTGTTTCCATATCTTTCTTCCCTGCTACGGTTGCATTGATCTGCGTAAAGCTGGCACTTGTAGTATTGGCGATGACTTTTGCCAGGGTGGTCTTTCCGGTTCCCGGAGGGCCGTAAAAAATAACAGATGTCAGCTTATCCGCCTTTATGGCACGATACAGCAATTTATCTTTTCCTACGATGTGCTGCTGTCCCACCACCTCATCCAGTGTTCGCGGACGCAGCCTGGATGCAAGAGGTGACTCCTGATCCAGCGTTTTTGACTTTGCGTATTCAAATAAATCCATGGCTTTCACTCCTGTATTTTCTGTAAAAAGCGGATATTCACGATCCGTATTCTTTTCATAGATTTGTATCCGGCAACGATCGTTTCATTTGTTTCCGGCATACGGACAGATTCCTTATTTTTATAATTTTACCTGTTTGCACATAAAAAAGCAATCGTTTCTGCCTTTTCGGCAAATCACAGTTACATCACCAGCAGCTGATCTGCAGTTACCAGGTCATATCCTTCTTCCGTAAGCATATCCGCGATCTCCAGGGCCGCTTCCACGGAGGTAGAAAAGCTGTCATGCATCAGGATAATGGAGCCATCCTTCACTTGTCTTTTTACGATATTTTCCACAGAACGGACATTTTTTGATTTCCAGTCCAGGGTATCCACATCCCAGAATACCGGCAACATGGTCACACAGAGCTCCAGATCCTTCGGCCAGGCACCGTAGGGCGGGCGAAGATACATGGGATATTCTCCGGTGATCTCGTAGATCTCATTATTCGTCTTTATGATCTGCTGACAGCTGATCACCAGGAATCTTATCAAGCTGCACGTGATCATACGTGTGATTACCGATGAGATGACCGTCTCTCTGCATCTGCGTTACGATCTCCTCATTTCCCCGGATATTTTTTCCCATAAGAAATGTGGCATGGATTCCACGCTTCCGCAGGCCATCCAGAAGCAGAGGTGTATATGTTGCATGCGTCCATCATCAAAGGTAAGAGCCACACGTGGACGATCCTCTTTTTCGCTTCTGTCAGAGGCTGTCTCCGCCACCGGTTCTGCTGCTTTTTGTCCGTACTGCGCCGCCACCAGCCGGAGCATCCCCTCACCGGCGATCATTCTGGTCACCCGCATTTGAAATGCACTGTCTGAGATTTTTCCATATCCGCTGAGCAGGATCAATACCATTGCCACTACACAGAAATATTTTTTTCGCTTATCCATATTTCCCGCCGGATCAAATATACTTTTCCACAATATATGAAAAAATCCCCGGGAAAAGACTTTTTGCTCTTCTTTCCCGGGGAGTATTCTCTGATATATGTCTTATTTCTTCAGGATCTCAAGTGCACTCTCGATCTCCTCCACGCATTTCTCATAGCCAAGGGTACCGTTATCCAGGCACAGATTGTATTTCGTCATGTCTGTCCAGTCAACACCCATGAATCGTTTGCAGAAATCTTCTTTGCGTTTGTCATCTTTATGCATGAATTTCTCAATGTCCTTTGTGGTTCCGCTGAGCTTCTTGCTTGCCTCGCGGATACGGAAATCCCAGTCTCCGTAAACAAACACACGAAGAACATTGGAATAATCCTTCAGGATCATATTTGCACAACGTCCGATGATCACACAGGACTCTGTTTCTGCCAGCTGCCGGATCACCTTTGCCTGATAATTAAACAGGTTCTCATCTGATGTGAAATCCTTGCTCTGAGGCGGGATCAGCTCACCCTTGTAGATTCCGGACTTTGCAAAAAATCTCTGCTTTGTGCTGACATTTTCATCTGCCCTTCCAAAAAGCTGCTCATGAATGCCGCTCTCCTCAGATGCCATGCGGATGATATCCTTGTCATAGTAAGAAATCCCTAATTTCTTTGCAAGCTCCTCTCCGATGGTACGTCCGCCGCTTCCATACTGTCTTGCAATGGTAATTACGAAATTATCCATGTCTTTCCCCCTACTCTCCAAGGTATGCCTTCTGAACAGCCTCATCGTTCAGAAGATCCTCAGCCTTTCCATCCATAGTGATGCTTCCTGTTTCCAGAACATAGGCACGGTCTGCAATGGAAAGTGCCTTCTTTGCATTCTGCTCAACAAGAAGTACCGTAGTTCCGCTCTCGCTCACCTCACGGATAATGTCAAAAATCTCATTTACAAAGATCGGTGACAGACCCATGGACGGCTCATCCATCAAAATGATCCTTGGTCTGCTCATCAGTGCACGTCCCATGGCAAGCATCTGCTGCTCACCACCGGAAAGTGTTCCGGCACGCTGTCCTTTACGTTCTTCCAGACGCGGAAATCTCTTGTATACACTTGCAAGACTCTCTGCGATCTCTGCCTTGTCCTTTCTTGTATAGGCTCCAAGGAGAAGATTCTCATAAACGGACATATCCGCAAATACACGTCTTCCCTCCGGAACATGCGCCATACCCATCTCTACGATCTTATGAGCCGGTGTTCTTGTGAGGTCTTTTCCCTCAAACACAATGCTTCCGGACTTCGGAGAAAGAATTCCGGTAAGTGTCTGAAGTGTGGTTGTCTTTCCGGCGCCATTGGCACCGATCAGCGCAATAACCTCTCCCTGATTTACATGAAAAGAAATTCCCTTCAGAGCCTGGATCACACCATAATAGACCTGGAGGTCCTTTACTTCCAACATTGCCATTGTCTCGTTCCTCCTTATTCTCCCAGATATGCAGTGATAACCGTCGGGTCTTTCAGCACTGCAGATGTCTCACCCTGGATCAGTACCTGACCGAAGTTCAGAACTGTAAGTTCCTCACAGATACCGCCCACCAGTTTCATGTCGTGCTCGATCAGAAGAACAGTCATATCAAAATGCTCCCGCACAAAACGGATAGTATCCATCAGCTCCTGTGTCTCATTCGGTTCATACCAGCCGCCGGCTCATCCAGGAGAAGAAGCTTCGGCTCTGTGGCAAGAGCTCTGGCAATCTCCAGCTTACGCTGTTTACCATAAGGCAGGTTTCCTGCCAGAGTATCCGCTTCCTTATCCAGATCAAAAACCCTCAGTATCTCCATTGCACGTTCATTCATCTCTTTTTCTACCTTGTAATATTTCGGCAGTCTTAAGATCCCGGTCAGTGTGGAATATGGATGATGATTGTGAAGTCCTACTTTTACATTGTCAAGAACCGGCATATCCTTGAAAAGACGGATATTCTGGAAAGTTCTTGCGATTCCGGCCTTGTTGATCTCAATGGTGCTTTTTCCTGTGATGTCCTGGCCGTCAAGTTTAATGATTCCCTCTGTAGGCTTATACACTCCTGTGAGAAGATTGAATACTGTTGTCTTACCGGCACCATTAGGTCCGATCAGTCCATAGAGCTGTCCCTTCTCAATGGTCATATTAAAGCCGTCAACAGCACGAAGACCGCCGAACTGGATAGACAGATTATTTACTTCCAGCATTGCCATGATCAGGCCACCTCCTTTTTCTCTTTTTTGCTTTTGAATTTCTCTACCATACGTGCTCTCCAGTCTCTTGCTGCCGGTGCCCAGTTAAAGAGCATCATGATGATCAGCACGATGGCATAGATCAGCATACGGTAGTTTGCAAATCCGCGGAGAAGCTCAGGCAGCGCATAAAGGATAATGGTTGCGATGATCGATCCTCTGATATTTCCGATCCCGCCAAGTACCACATATACCAGTACCAGGATGGACATGTTGTAATCAAATACAGATACCTTCAGAAGAGAAAGATTATGTGCATACAGCACGCCTGCCACTCCTGCAAGGGCTGCGGAAATTGTAAATGCAAGCAGTTTATATCTGGTGATATTGATTCCTACGGATTCTGCTGCGATACGATTATCTCTGGTTGACATAATTGCGCGACCACTTCTGGAATTTACCAGGTTCTGTACAATAAACAGAGTCAGAAGGAGCAGGAGCACACCGATCAGGAAAAAGTAACTCTTGATATCTTTATAAAGGGTTGCTGTTCCGGAAATACCAAGGGCACCCTTGAGGATCTGCTTTCCGCCGGCTTCCAGATGAAGACCTGCCGCACTGGTTGCAACATGAATACCCTTGTCATCCACACCAATATAAAGCACGTTGATCAGGTTCTTGATGATCTCACCGAATGCCAGTGTAACGATGGCAAGATAATCCCCGCGGAGACGAAGTACAGGGATACCGATGATCACACCGAACAGGGCTGCAACTGCCGCACCTACAAGGATCGCAAGGATAAAGCGCGGAACCTGCGGGATAGAATCTGCAGCCACCTGAGAAAACAGGGCGCTGGAAAAGGCTCCCACGCACATAAAGCCTGCATGTCCAAGACTCAGCTCACCGGAAAAACCAACTACCAGATTCAACGAAACGGATGCGATGGTATAAACACAAAGAGGAACCAGAAGTCCCATAAGCAGTCTGGAAAGATTTCCCGTCGAGGAAAGCGCCTGCACAATGACAAAAAGTACAATGACGATTCCATAATTGATCATATTGTTTCTTGTTGTTTTGTTCTTCATATTCTTCATATCGGCCACCTTACACTTTCTCCTGGATGTTCTTGCCGAACAGTCCGGTAGGTTTTACAAGAAGCACGACGATCAGGACAGCAAATACGATCGCATCTGCAACCTGGGAAGAAATATAAGCCTTTCCGAAGATCTCGATGATTCCCAGAAGGATACCGCCTACCATAGCTCCCGGAATAGAACCGATTCCACCGAATACAGCAGACTACGAAAGCCTTGATACCAGGCATGGCTCCTGTGTATGGAGTCAGTGTCGGATATGTCTGGCAGAGCAGAAGTCCTGCAATGGCCGCAAGTCCGGAACCGATGGCAAATGTGAGGGAGATCGTTGCATTAACGTTAACTCCCATCAGCTGTGCTGCATCCCTGTCCTCGGAAACAGCCTGCATGGCACGGCCAGGTTTTGTCTTTTTTACAAAGAAAGAAAGTCCCACCATGATGATGATACATGCAAGAATGGTCACGATAGTGATTCCCTTAATGGTAAGTTCTCCGTCAAACAGTGTGATGGACGGAACCTTGATAACTGACACGAAGCTCTTGGCGTCTGCGCCAAAGATCAGGAGTGCCAGGTTCTGAAGCAGATAACTGACACCGATAGCCGTGATCAGAACGGCCAGGTTTGAGGAAGCTTTTCTAAGCGGACTGTAAGCTACCTTCTCAATGACAACACCAAGCAGTGTACAGATCACCACGGAAAGGATCACTGCAAGGATCGGTGACATACCGCCTCTTGTGATACAGGTAAGGATGATATAAGCTCCTACCATGATAACATCTCCGTGTGCGAAGTTCAGCATCTTGGCAATACCGTAAACCATAGTATATCCAAGTGCAATGATCGCATAGATACTGCCAAGACTGATGCCGTCTTTCAAATAAGATATAAAACTCATAACGCACCTCTTTTAATTGTTTATTGATAAGGGAAAAAGGGGACGGTTCCCACTAAAGGTGACCGTCCCCTGACCCCTAACGTTAACAGAAATTACTTATTTCATCTCTACATAAGCACCGTCTTTGATCTCGAATGCTTTCGGCTCTTTATCACACTCACCATCCTCGGTCCATTTTGCTTTTCCGGTAAGTCCGTCAAGCTCGATGTTTGCCATGGATGCGCTCATTGCTGCACTGATGTCTGCATTTTCCATATCTGGTGTGATCTTTGCATCGTCAGCTGCAAGCTGCATTGCGTAAAGTACATCATATGTATCTGCCGCAAACTGGTTCGGGATCTCACCGTTGTGAGCATCGCCGTATGCTTTTACGAAGTTCTGGCTCTTCTCATCTGTGGATGTTGCTGAGAATGGTGTCAGGAGCATAACGCCCTCTGCAAGAGATTTATCAAAGTTCTCTACGTTAAGGATACCATCCATACCGTCTACACCGAAGAATTTAATATCCATTCCTGCCTCAGATGCCTGCTGAAGGATCAGCGCATTGTCGGAATAGTAGTTCGGAAGGAAAAGAAGCTCAGCGCCGCTCTTCTTGATCTTTGCAAGCTGTACAGAATAGTCTGTGTTGCTGTCTGTTGTGTAAGCCTCATCTGCAACTACTTCAAGTCCGTCATCAGCAGCTGCTGCAATGAATGCGTCATGTACACCGGAGTTGTAGTCAGCAGCAGAATCATAAAGTACTGCTACTTTCGTTGCAAGTTTGTGCTCGGAAATGTACTGAGCAGATTTTGTTCCCTGTGCCGGGTCTGTGAAGCACATACGGAACTCGTTTGTTCCTGCTGTGATACAGTCAAGTGCTGTTGCGGATGGTGTGAAGAGGAATGTATCCTCAGCTGCCTCAGCTCCTACTGCGATACAGGAACCGGATGTTACAGTTCCACAGAGCATCTGCATTCCTTTATCGATCAGGTCATTGTATGCGTTAACAGCCTTCTCCGGATCTCCCTGGTCATCACCTGCGTCAAGAATCTCTACTTTATATCCGTTGAATCCACCGTTCTCGTTGATCTCATCAGCTGCGATCTTGGCTGCGTTGTATACGTTGGTACCGTACTGTGCGTAATCACCTGTCATCGGTCCGATCACACCGATCTTAAATGTCTCATCATCTGCCGCAAAAACTGATGCAGGCATCATCATAGCTGCTGTCATCGCTGCTGCTGATGCAACGCCGATTACTTTCTTCCAATTCTTCATAATAATCTCTCCTCCTGCGCTTTGTCGCGTTACTAATGTTTAATGGTAAAATTATAGCATCGCATATTTTTTATTTCAAGGACAAATTTTGTTATCTGCTGTTTTTCGTCTGATTGCACAACACGGACACTTGTCCGCTGTACAGCTTGTGTTGTTTTTCGGCAAATTGTCTGAATTTTTTCGCAAAAAAAACAGGAAAACTCCCTGACTTCTTCGTCTCTTAATACTTTACTTATGCGATTGCTTTCTTAGCGATCTCAGCAAGTGCTGTGAAGCCTGCTGCATCGTTAACTGCCATCTCTGCAAGCATCTTTCTGTTGATGTCGATGTTTGCAACTTTAAGGCCGTGCATCATTTTGCTGTAGGAAAGTCCGTTCATTCTTGCTGCTGCGTTGATACGAGCGATCCAGAGCTGTCTGAAACTGACGTTTCTTCTGCTTTCTTCCTGCATAGGAGCTTGTAAGAGCTCTCATTACAGACTGTTTAGCTACTCTATACTGTTTGGAACGGGCTCCTCTGTAGCCTTTTGCCAGTTTTAATGTACGGTTATGTCTTTTCTTTGCGTTTAATCCGCCTTTAATTCTTGCCATTTCTTAA
>ENA-OQAN01000948-OQAN01000948.1-human-gut-metagenome-genome-assembly--contig:-NODE-948-length-13769-cov-1.364903_pt1 | contig 13769 bp, 18 predicted proteins | sample MGYA00242735_ERZ504527 | MGnify/ENA primary metagenome ERZ504527 (study PRJEB26092, sample SAMD00036230) | human gut metagenome | host: Homo sapiens | study: EMG produced TPA metagenomics assembly of...
TTCAGAACGCCAACACTCATGAAGATGGCGACGCAGACGTGTTCCCCATAACGAGCAATGCCCACCTTGCCGCCGACATTAAAGCCCGAGGCTTTGGCAATAACCTGGCTTAGGGCTTCATGGGCAGCACCTGCCACAGTTCCAGCCCCGACGTGGCTGTCTGAGACGATATGCTGCCGTTCGGCCGCCACCATGGCACGTTCACAATCTTTGTGACGCTTGGCAAAAACTCACCGCCAAAATTAACGGCAGCCGTACGGAATCCTTCTTTGGCGTAATTTGCTTTCAGGCGGTCCTCATCGTCCCTTGTTTCAGACATGGCCATGCGCAGGGCCGCTCTCCCAACATCAATGCTGAAAAATTTCTTTTTCCATTGTTTTGCTCCATTCCTACTTCGATTCATCAATAGGACCGATCACCCATGAGGGATGATGGACCCGTTTCAGTGTCAGTTTCTTAGCAATCTCCACAGCTTCCTTGAGGTGAACATCGGTTTTAAAATCCTTGTCCTCAAAAATACACATGGGATCGTCCACACCAATCTCACTGCCCGGCATATATAGATATTGGTCATTATCTGGATCACCGAGGATGTACCCAGCTCTCAGTTCTTCTGCAATGATTACGGACACAGCGAGGCCTCCTTTGCTTTTTCTGTCCTACATACTGCATTTATTGTAACAGGTGCCGGCCATTCATGCAATGGATTTGCCACGCTCCCCCTCTTTCTTTTAGCTGCAGGAAAGGACGCGATCTGCTATACTGGAAAGCATAAAGGAGGATGCCCTATGGAACTTACGCTGCTGCCTGATGGAATCTATGAGCGCGTCATTTCAGACGAACTCGGGAAGGTGCTTGACGAGGCAAGCAAAGAAGAACAGATTTGGAAGGAGACGGAGACGGTCGATTCCCAGGAAGGGGCCCGTTATCTATCTGATTATGCCGGCCGCCTCATTCACTGTTGCCTAAAGGAAATCGCCGATCAGGATGAAGAAGGAAGTACGGCCCTTAGTAAGGAACTTCATCTTGTCAATGACCTCATCCGGCTTCTTTCAAAACGCATGGAAACCTTAGGCGAAGGCCACACCGTAAGCCGTGAGGATTTTCTTCTCACCCAGCTGAAACGGCGTCAGAATACCCTCAAGGAAATCATTCTGGAGCGGCCTTTATCGGGGCTTTCCCATTCCACGCTCTTTACCAACAGCAAAAAGGACGTTTCCCTTGTAACGGAACTGCAGCGGGAAATCCAATCCGCGGACCGCATCGACCTGCTCGTTTCCTTTATCAAATATTCAGGGTATATTATGATCCGCCCCTATCTCCAGGAATTCACCCGCCATGGAGGAAAGCTCCGCGTCCTTACGACAACCTATATGGGTGCGACCGATCCCAAGGCCGTAGCCGAGCTGGCGGCTCTTCCCAATACGGAGGTCCGGATTTCCTACAATGTCAAGGAAACGCGTCTTCATGCCAAGGCCTATCTTTTTTACCGCAGCAGCGGCTTTTCCTCGGCTTATGTCGGATCATCAAATCTCTCCCATGCAGCCATCGCCGATGGACTTGAATGGAATATGAAGATCACCCAGCAGGATATGCCCCTTGTCATGGAAAAAATCCATACGACCTTTGATACATACTGGCATAGTGATGAATTTCAGGACTTTAGCGAAAAAGACCGTCCGTATCTTGAAGACGCCATTGATGCTGAACGGGGACGGGGCAAAAAGGAAGGTTCCGCCCTTTCCTATGCTTTCCGAATCCGTCCCTACCCGTATCAGGAACAGATCCTTGATGCCCTGCAGGCTGAGCGGCAAATCCATCACCGCACGCGCAATCTCGTTGTTGCCGCTACGGGTACAGGAAAACCGCCATTGCAGCTTTTGATTACGCTCGCTTTGCCAAAAATAGAAACAAGGAAACCCGTCTTCTTTTTGTGGCCCACCGGGAGGAAATCCTCACCCAATCCCTTTCCGCCTTTCGTCAAGTCCTCCAAGATCCAGGCTTTGGGGAACTTTCCGTAGGAAACTTCAAGGCCAAACGGGCGGACCATCTTTTTATCTCCATTCAAACCTTTCAGCACCAGCGTCTGTGGGAAAAACTTGATTCCCATTACTATGACATGATCATTGTTGACGAATTCCATCATGCAGCAGCACCGAGTTACCAGAAACTGCTCTCCTATTTCAAGCCAAGGATCCTTCTGGGCCTTACGGCAACGCCAGAACGCATGGATGGGAAAGACATCCTCTCTTATTTTGATGGTCATATGGCAGCGGAAATCCGTCTTTCTGAAGCGATTGAAAGACTCTCTTGGTTCCTTTCCATTATTTTGGCGTAGAGGACCCCATCGACTTGAGTCACGTTGCTTGGTCAAAGGGGCAGTATGAAACAGATGAGCTTATCCATCTTTATGCTAGGGATCATACGGCAGAGATCAGGCCAACGCCATCTTAAGGGCTCTCACTCGCTATACCAGTGATCTGCGGGATGTAAAAGGCATCGGTTTTTGCGTTGGAATCCAGCATGCCGAATTCATGGCCCGTTTCTTCACCAAGCGGGGATTCCTTCCCTTGCCTATCGGGGGATGACACCTGATGAAGTGCGCCGGAAAGCAGCAGCTGACCTAGCTTCCGGCAGGCTGACCTTCCTTTTTGTTGTCGACATCTTTAATGAAGGCGTCGATATCCCCGCCGTCAATACGGTACTTTTCCTGCGTCCCACGAACAGTCTCACCATTTTTTTACAGCAGCTGGGACGCGGCCTGCGCCTTTTTGAAGGCAAGGACTGCCTTACGGTCCTTGATTTTGTCGCTCAGGCAAACCGAAAATACGACTTTGCTTCCCGTCTTTTTGCCCTCATGGGGACAAGGAACCTCTCCATTCGCCGTGAAGTTCAGCTAGGCTTTCCCCACGCACCCAAGGGCTGCTGCATTCAGCTGGAAAAAGTTGCCCAGCAAAAAATCCTTGAAAATATCAACAGCCAGCTAAAAGGCCTTTCCTACTATCTGGAAACCATTCGTGAACTTTACGAGATAACAGGGAGCGTACCGACACTTGCGGAATTTTTCAAAGCTTCCGGCATCGATACCCCACCTTTTTTTATAATGGGAAGCGAACCTACACAAGGCTGCTCATGAAGGCCGGCTCATAGAAGAACGGGAAGAAAGCCTTGAGGAAAAAGTCCTCATGAGAGCTTATCCGGCGCTCCTTTCCCTGGATTCCCCGCACTGGATTTCCTATCTCAAGGAAAACCTGAAAGCTCCTCAACGGCCAACAACGATTCTTGATAGGGAACATGCTGTACCACACTCTTCTTTCAAAGGATCTGGAAGCCCTTGGGATTATTTCCCCAGAAGCGCTCATCTTGAGCCTTAGCCACTGGCATCCCTTTATCAAGGAACTGGAGGCCTTTTTGACGATGCAGGAAAACGCCCTGTCCTTCCTGCCCAGTCCCCGGGTCCTTTATCCCTGTGCCCTTGAAGTCTATTGTCACTACACAAGAAACCAAATCTTTGCCGCGCTTGGGTACGATCATCCAGTTCCATCCGCGAGGCGTCAAGTTCCTGATCCCAGAAAAGAGTTTTGCTGTCACCCATCCAACGGATGTCTTTCTTGTAACCCTGAATAAATCAGACCGCGACTTTTCGGAGACAACACGTTTATGAAGACTATTCCATCGATCGGATGACCTTTCACTGGCAAAGCCAAAGTACGACGACACCCCATTCAAAGACGGGGCAGCGTTATGAAAGGCTGTGCAGGGAAAAGGAAAAAGCGGGTTATATTCTTCTTTTTGTTCGTGAAAATAAAAAAGATGCCTACGGCGGCACCCAAAGCTATACGTTTCTTGGCCGTGTAAGCATCGAGCGTCTTCAAGGCTCACAGCCCATGACCGCGATCTTGAAACTTGCCCTGCCCCTATCTGCCGGCCTCCTCACGGAAACCGACGCAAGCGGCGTCCTGTAAAGTCCTGTAAATGAAAGATCCCAACAAACGCGTCACATAGACCATTCGTTGGGATCTTTTGTGTTATGCTATACCAAATCGTCAAAGTCAAAAGCGGCGGCTTTCGTGTAGTTCGTTACTTTCGCTTCAAAAAAGTCCGTTTTCGTTCCATTGAGATTGGAGAAGCTTTCAATCCATTCCATGGGATTCTGACTGATTTCCGGGTAAAGGGGCGCAAGTCCAATGGCTTCAAGGCGGATATTGGCCAAATACTTGATGTACTTTTCGATCAGGCCATTATTGAGCCCCAGAATCTTATCATCCGTAATATACTGGCCCCATTTGATTTCATTTTCCGCACCCTGACGGATCATGTCGACAATATGAGCATCCTGCTCCTTTGTAAAAAGATCGGCCGTTCATGACGCAGTTCGCGGAGGATATTCTGGAAGAGAATGAGGTGCGTCACTTCGTCACGGTTGATATATTTGAAGATGGTGCTCGTTGCGGTCATTTTCCCTGGCGGGCCAAGGTGTAAAAGAAACTAAAACCTGAGTAGAAATAAATGCCTTCAAGGATATAGTTTGCCACAATGGTATGAAGGAAATTGCCTTCGTTCGGATCATCGCTGAAGCGCTGATACGCATCGGCAATAAACCGATTCCGTTCCAATAGCGTCGAATCCGTGCGCCATTCATCATAAATCTTATCCCGTGTAATGGGATTTGTCACCGTATCAAGGATATAGGAATAACTCTGCGCGTGAATTTCCTCTCGAAAAGCCTGGATGTTTAAGAGGGACGCCACTTCCGGTGCCGTGATATAACGACTTATGTTTGGCAGGTTTTCGCTCTGACGCTGTCAAGAAAGTTCAGGAAAGAAATAATCTTATCGAAGGCACGGCGCTCGCTGTCCGTAAGGTACGGGAACTGCTTGATATCTTCGTTCAAGGAAATTTCTTCGGGAATCCAGAAGTTATTGAGCATGGTCCGGTAAAGTGTATTGGCCCAATCATATTTAATTCGGTTCCATTCGCGCAGGTTTGTCGTATTACCGCCAATCATGGCCTGGGTCCCGCGCTGCCCATGTTCATTAAAAATAAGTTTCTTTTTCATCTTGCGCTCCTTCTCACACAGTCAGGATGAACAGCTCGTGCATTCATCCATTTCAAGGGACTGGTTCCGCACATAGTAAATGGTCTTGATGCCCTGTTTATAGGCTTCAATATAGAGGTTCAGTATTTCCGAGGCCTTCATGCGGGGCGTGATATAAAGATTAAAGGATTGGGCCTGATCGATGTGGCGCTGACGAGCTGCATTGGCACGAATGGACCACTGCTGGTCAATGGTATGAGCTTCCTTATAGAGCCAGAATGTCTTTGGGTTAAGGTCCGGTGCCGTTTTCGGAGTAAAGGATCCTTGTTTTTCCTCTATGAAGAATTTCTTGAAAATAGGATCGATGCCAGCCGTTGTATTGGCAATGTTGCTCGTTGAACCGGTTGGCGCCACAGCAAGGAGATACCCATTGCGCATACCGTACTTGTGGACGTCGGCAGCAAGACGCTGCCATTTTTCACTGGTATAGCCGCGCCGGGTAAAGTATTTGCCCGTATCCCATTCAGATCCCTTGAAGGCAGGATAAGCCCCCTTTTCTTTGGAAAGTTCCATGGACGCTTTGATGGCATAGTAGGCAATCTTTTCAAAAAGGGCATCAGCCGCGGCTATGTGTTCTTTTGATTCCCAGCGCAGGCCGTGCTTTACAAGATAATGGTGGTAGCCGCTCGTGCCAAGGCCAATGGCCCGGTATTTGTCACAAGTCAGCCGGGACTCCGGTACCGGCGTCTGGTTGATGGTAATGACATTATCGAGCATGCGCACCTGAAGGGCAATCTGTTCTTCCAGGAAATCCTCATCAATCTTGCCAAGTTGATGGAATTCAAGTTGCAGGTGACCATATCGCCTGGCGCTGTCACTGTCGTAATGGTCCCATCGTCCTCAAGGATTTCTTTTTTGAGGTTCGTAAAGCCCACATTCTGTGCGATTTCATGACACAGGTTCGAAGCATAGATCATCCCCGCGTGCTTATTGGGATTGGCTTCATTGACCGTATCCCGGAAAAAGATGAAAGGGGTTCCCGTTTCAACGGCACTTTTCATGATTTTTTTCATCATCTCAAGGGCGGGGACGCTGATGCCATGGAGACGGGAATCCTTTTCACAAGCAAGGTAATGCTCCGTAAAGGCTTTATCTTCCTCCGTATCGTAGAAGTCTTCCAGAGCAAAGCCCATGACCGTATTCACTTCATGCGGATCAAAGAGGGTAAAAATTTTCGCGTTTGATGAGGCGCTCCATGAAGAGGTTCGGAACGGAAATAGAGGGAAAGATATCATGGGCCTTGCGCCGATCATCGCCGTTATTGGTCCTCAGTTCAACAAATTCATAAAAATCCTTGTGCCAAATATCAAGGTCACCGTCGCCGCCGCCCTTGCGCTTACCCAAGCTGGTCAACGGCAACAGCCGTATCGTTATAGAGCCGGACCCAGGGAATGACCCTCCGGAAGAGTTCTTGAATCCCCGGATATCACTGTTGAGGGCCCGAACCTTCCCCAGATAGATGCCTAGGGCCCCTCCATGCTTGGAAACACGGGAGAACTTGCTGTTCACATCATAAATGGACCAAAGGTTGTCATCGACACCAGCCACAAAACAGCTGGACAGCTGATGAAATGGCGTGCCAGCATTAGCAAGGGTCGGCGTTGCCGTTGTCATCTTGAGCTCGCTCATAAGGTCATAGAACTTCTTGGCGTAGGCCACCTTGTTTTTCCCTTCAACGAGAGCAAGATGCATGGCAATGGCCATAAAGCGTTCCTGCGGCAGTTCATAGACTTCCTTGTTAAATCCCCGTACAAGATAACGGTCTGCCAGGAGTTTGAGTCCTTCATAGTTAAAAAGGTAGTCCCGTTTCGGTTTGATATAATCCCCCAATTCCTGGAGCTCATCTTCCGTATAGTCCGTCACAAAAAAATCAGCATATTTCTTCTTGTCAACCAGCATATGGATGAGATTGGAGAAATTCCCATAACCAAAGGCCTTATAACGGCGCTGGATGGCAGCCTCTTTATAGAGGTCAAAGAGGAACAGGCGGGCAGCCACAAACTGCCAATCCGGATTCATCTCCTGAAGGGTACCCCGCCCCCTTCATGACGGGAGGGAATGACTTTTTCAATGGCCGTGCGGATCAAGGTCTGCTGGATCTGTTTCGTGGTCATACCATCGACAAACTGAAGCTTGGAATCCATTTCAAGCTCCATGGGATCGCATGAATCAAGTCCCAGACAGGCAAAAGCAATCATACGCTTGGTCTTTTCGACGGAAAGGGGTTCAAAATGCCCGTCCCGTTTGCGGATCATGATATCCATAAGTGGCTTCCTTTTCTTGTTCCCTAAAAAGTAAGAAAAGACCCAACAAGATATAGTGGTCTTTTGATTGTTTCTTTGGGTTCCTCATACATTATACGGACTCATAGTCCATAAATCAAGTAAGAATTATTTTATGATTATTATTATAAAAATAGAAAACAGGACATTATTGTTGGGAAGCATGGGCTCCATTTTTCTGACTGATTTCAAGAAGGTGCCAGACATCGGGCGTTTCAAAGCCATATCGCCAGGCTGCCGTCCCTGCCAGCTGATACTGTATTGCGAGACGGGACTTATAGTAGAGGCTCAAGGCATCTTCCTGCCAAAAGACATAATCCCTGCCGCCTTCCGTATAGGAAACCCGAGTCATCTTTTCCTCTGGGAGCCAGGTCTTCCGGAAGGTCGGAAGGTTCTTTTTATCATGAATGAGCTGCTGGGCCTGCCACATACCAAGGTTCTCGCCCGATACTCCTTGGTGCCTTCCGGGGCCTCCCATAGGCGCATATAAAGTGGGAGACCAAATAGAAGTTTTTCCGGGGGAACGCCCTGGGCAAGAGTCTCTTGGACCTTCTTTTTCATCCCAATTGAAAGAAGCCGTCGGTCCCGGCACTTTACTCAGCCGAGAAAATTGATCATACGTCATGAGAACAAGATAATCCACGCTTTTCGTCAAGGCCTTCCGGTCGTAGCAGCGGGACCAATTGGGATTGCGGCTGGGAGCTGTGACATCCATACTGAGGATCAGTCCCTTCTTTTGGGATTGACGGCGCAGATAGGCCATGAAGCTTGTGAGGGCATCACGATCTTTTTCATAGATGTTCTCAAAATCGATATTGATTCCATCAAAACCGTGCGTTTCAGCCTCTTTCAGGAGCTGGTCAATGATAAAGCGCTGGGCATGGGGGTCTTGAAGGAATTTATGAGTAAGATCCGGATCAAAGGAATTGGTCACAAGCGGCCAGACCTGGTACCTTTTTTGTGGGCCCGTTCCGTATACCCTGGCACAGCCGCGCCTTCCACCTTTCCATATTCCCCCGTTACACGGTACCAACACGGCGAAACAACGGTCAGGCCTGGGACCTTGGGCAGCGATGAAAGATCCACGCTGGGATCATCCTTATGCTGCCAAACCATACTGATGGGATGCGTCAAGCTAGGCGCCGGTTGGGGCTTAGCTTGGCTGTCCTTTTTAGGGGTGGCGCAGCTTCCCATCCCTATGACAAAGGTGAGGAGTACAAGTCCCAACAAAAAAGAAATTTTTCGCATAGAAGCCTTCTGGATCATTGTTTGTCCTTATTGTATCAGGTACGAAAAAAGAGAGGCCATGAAGAAAATGAAATTCTCATTTTTTCACAGCCTCTCGTACATTTTTTATTTTCTGAAAGCGTCCGTCAGAGGCGGAACAATCTGTTTCTTACGGGACAGGACGCCGGGCATATGGAAGTGACCGTCAGCTTCAGGGTTGCCGAAGGCTTTTTCCAGGACGTCGCCGTTCTTGCCAGCCCAAAGAAGTTCCGTCACTTCCGTCATGATATCCGTAACCATGAGAAGGCTCGTGTCAGATTCACCAGAATGCCACACTTTTTCCAGTGTCGGCCTTCAATGCCGGCCATTTTTCCTTGGCTTTTTCGCGTCCATGACGTTCACTTGGGCAACGGTGACTTTTCCTTGCGGGAAATCAAATTCCTTCATATCACCGTGGCAGATTTCATCAGGCGTGCTGCTGTTGATGGCAGAACCATGCTGCAGCATATCAAGGGCATAGGCTTTCGGATCCTTGATGCCGGCGATTTCAGCAAGTTCCAGACCAATCTTGCGGTCCGTTTCCGTTGTTGTCGGAGATTTGAAAAAGAGCGTATCAGAGCTAATGGCAGAAAAGAGCAGGCCTGCATACTGCGGCGGCAGGGCAATACCATTTTCCTTGGCCAGTTTGGCAATAATGGTAGAGCAGCAGCCCAGCGGTTCAACGCGCATATAAAGGGGTGCAGCCGTCTTCAGGCCGCCCAAGCATGGTGATCGATGACTTCCTTTAGGTCCGCATCGGCAAGACCGTCTACAGCTTGGGATTCTTCGTTATGGTCGACGAGGATAAGCTTTTGGCCCGGTTCGACTTCTTCGATGAGTTTCGGTGCTTCCATCTTGAAGGCATCAAGAACGTATTGGGTTTCCTTGCTGACTTTGCCGGCTCTGCAAGCGACAGCCGGTACACCGAGCTGCTGTTTGACATAGGTATAGGTCAAAGCGCAGCAGATGGAATCCGTATCAGGGTTCTTATGACCCGTTACAATCGTCATGTTTTCCATGAATGAACTCTCCTTTTTACCTGTACAGAATTGTATATACACAAAATTATACCACAGTTGGCGCAAATCGTGCCATAAAATGCCGTGCCTCATGGAATCCGTCCATAGCGGCACTCGTGATGCCGCCGGCGTAGCGGCTCCTTCACCGCAGGGGTAAAGGCCGCGGCAGTTCAGGGACTGTCCATTTTCTCCGCGTACAATGCGCAGGGGCGCGCTGGTTCTTGTTTCCACGCCTATCATAAGACCTTCCCGGCTGAAACCGGGCAGACGGCGTTCAAAATCACGGAGCCCGTTTTCCAAGGATCGGTGACAAAGTTTGGCAGGATCTTTCTCAAATCATAGGGAACAAGGCCGCGCCGATAGGTTGTCTCAAAAGGAACGGATAGATCCGGTGCCGTATGATCCACAAAGCTGCGGCTTGACTGGGCCGGAGCCCGGTAAGCGCCAGCAGCCCTGTAAGCAAGAGCCTCATAACGGCGCTGAAAGACCATCCCACCCAAAGGACCTTCGGGAAAATCGTCGGGTGTCACAGCAACAACAAGGCACTGTTGGCCCGACCCGTATCCCTTTTGTAGGGCTCATGCCATTTACGACAAGTCCTCCTATCTCAGAGCTGGAGGCAACGACTTCGCCGCCCGGGCACATGCAGAAGGAATAAACAGCCCGGCCGGACGCGTCATGATAGATGAGGGCATAGTCAGCAGCCCCAGCTTCGGATGCGCGGCAAATGGCCCGTATTGAGCCTTGTTGATGAGGGCCTGACTATGCTCAATGCGCACGCCGACAGCAAATGCCTTGGCTTCCATATGGACGCCGCGGGAATAAAGGGCTTCATACGTATCGCGGGCGCTGTGTCCGCAGCAAAGGATGACGCCGTTTGTTTCGAGGCGTTCCCGGCCGTTTAGGGTAACAGCCGTCAGCCCTTTTTTCGAATCCAGATGAAATCCGTCACCTGTTGTTTCATAACGGATTTCCCCACCCGCCTTTTTGATGCGATGGATCAAGCCCGTGACCATGATGCGGAGACGGTCCGTCCCAACATGGGGCTTTTGTTCATACAAGATTTCTTCCGGAGCACCGGCGGCAACAAAGGTTTCAAGGATATGTCCCACAATGGGGTCATTGACCCGCGTCGTGAGTTTTCCATCGGAAAAGGTGCCCGCCCCGCCAGCGCCAAACTGGACATTGCTGACAGGATCAAGTTGTCCCGTTTGCCAAAATGTTTCCACATCTTTTACGCGGTGGGCAAGATCCCGTCCCCGCTCCACTACAAGGGGATGGTAGCCGTTTTCCGCAAGTTCGAGGGCAGCCATCAGCCGGCAGGGCCAAGTCCCACCACGAGGGGACGCCCGTGCAGCTTTTCGCTTCCAATCTGGGGCTTTGGGGTCTGTGCCCTTTTATAGGGCAGGATGAGCTGCTTTTTTTCAAGACGGCTGCGTTCCCCATTGGTTAGCTCCAGATCAAGGAGCAGATGATAGACAAAGGTGATACTCTTCTTGCGTCGGGCATCGATGGCCTTTTTAAGGAGTGTCACGCGGCGGATCTTTTGGGGAACAATCCCAAGCTGCCGTGCCGCCGCTTCCTCTAGGGTGCGGCGGCTTTCAAGACCGACGCGGAGGTTATTCATTCTAAAAAGCATGGTTTATTGGTCCTTTTCGTTTTTCACGGTGATTTCAACAATGACATTATGCGTATCGGCAAGGACCTTGTCAGGAATCTGGAGAGGCATATTAAGCTCCACATTGCTTGTGATATTGTCAAGGACAATGGGGGCCGTCTTGATTTCCTTCAGTTCTCCCAGGACCTTGGGATCTGCCGTCAGGCGCACGGTCTGGGGCGTGATCTTGGTTCCGACCAGCGTGATGCCACTTGGCAGTTTACCCGAAAGATCGGCTTTGATAGGAAAATCGTTGGTCCCTAGCTGACGCACGATGGTAACCGTCGTCGAAACCTTGCTGGGCGTCACCTTGACATCGTACATTTCGCGGCCCAACTGGTCAACGGCCACGGCGGTCGCATCTGTTTCAAAGTTCTTATCGTGGTTTGAGATATCGACCATGACAAGGACCTTGGCCACTTGATTGATGCGCTCTTCCGCCCCGCTGATTTTCACCTGTAGGGGATTGAGATCCATCCGGCTTACGGTGATGCCGCTATGAGGTACGCCCACAATGCGCGCTTCCAGTTTCATCTCTTTTGAGACCTGTGTATCGATTTCAAGCTGGAGCAGACTCGGCGTGATCTCGATGACCTCGCCGTTCTTGACTTGGGCCGTGACGCGGTAGGTATTGCGTCCTTTGCTGGCCCCCTCAAAATCGATAAAGGCTTTTACATCCGCTGTGCGAAGCGCCGCAATCTGGCTTCGCGTTCCGCTTACGCGCACGTTGACCGTTTCAGGCAAATCCTTGACGAGCATGTCATCCTGAAGATGCACCGTCTGCAGGGGTACGGTAAAGCTACGGGTGGTGATTGGATTCTGTTCATTCATGACATAGACCCAAAGGATGGACGCAACGATGACGCACATGATCCGGGCCAGCCACGAATTTCTTGTTGGGTGTTTACTGCTTAGCATCATCATCGCCTCCTTTGCTGCGATCCTTGAGGCTCAGAAGCTTTGCTTGATGGAATCTTTCCAGTTGAGCATGGGTTCCTTCATGACAGGACGCAAAAGGTCCTTCACGTCGCGGTGGGTCAGATAGCGCTGGAGTGCGCCGCCGCGGGCAAGGGAAATTGCCCCTGTCTCTTCACTTACGACAAGGATCAGGGCATCAGTCTGTTCCGATAGACCAATGGCCGCACGGTGCCGCGTCCCCAGCTCCTGGCTGAGGTTCCTCGCTTCCGTCAAGGGCAACAGCAACTTGCAGCTGCAATGCGGTCGCCGCGGACAATGACAGCTCCGTCATGGAGCGGAGTATTCGGAATAAAGATATTTTCAAATAGGGCCGTGCTGATCAGTCCGTCAATGCGGACGCCCGTTTCAATATAATCGTCAAGGCCTGTTTCCCGTTCAAAGACAATCAGGGCCCCAATCTTGTTGCGGGACAGATCATCAGCCGTCAAAGCCACCGATTCAAGCATGTTTTCCACCTGCATCTCATTAAGGACCGTGCTGCGGCGGAACAGTTTGCCTCGGCCAATCTGCTCTAGGGCACGGCGCAGTTCGGGCTGGAAAACAATAGGCAGGGCAAACATGACAATGGTCATGAATTTTTCAAGGAGCCAGTTGATCACATACAGATTCAGCCATTTGCTGACGAGCATGACCAAAAGCAGCATCAAAAGGCCCTTGACAAGGGACGCCGCCCGTGTGTTTTTCAGCATTTGGTAGAGCTTATTGAGGAAATAAGCAACCACCAAGATATCGATGACATCCAGGAAGGTGATGGTATGGATGAGATCTAGGACATGGGATTCCAAGGGTTTCGCCTCCTCAAGGTTCTGGATTGGTTAAATATTCCGTTCGACCAGTTCTTCAACCGGTTCATCCGTCTTTTTAAAAGGAATGTCTCCTTCATAAGCAAGGAAGGCCAAGGCATAACTGACGGCCATGGCAGAGCCCATCATGAGGCCCCTTTCATCCATATCAAATTCCGGCGTATGGTGGTTGGCCCCGCATCCCAGGTCCGTATTTTGAATGCCTGTAAAGGAAAGGACCCTGGATAGAGCTTTTGGAAAGGGCGAAGCTTCGGACGCCATCCAAGGCGCCGCGTCAACGACAGCGTCTTTTCCAAGATCCCGCACAAGAGCCTTTCGTCCCAGCGCCGCGCAGGTTTCATTATTGCGCACCTCATAAAGGGCCTTGGGCATGTGGGTGATTTTATAGGAACATTGATAAAGGGCCGTAAGATGATCCAAGGTCTTTTTTTAGATAGGTCTCAAAAAGGGACCCCGCTTTTTCATAGCTGAAGAAACGAGCCGTACCGCCAAAGGTGAGAGTACCGGGAATGACGTTGTACTGGTCACCACTATGGACAAAACCCAAGGAAATGGTCAGGCATTCAAAGGGGTCGACACGGCGCATCCGGAAGCTTGAAAGCTCACATATAATCGCGTGAAAACAGATCGAATCCGGGCTCCGGGCAAGAAGGTCCGGGGCCTCCG
>ENA-OQAN01000949-OQAN01000949.1-human-gut-metagenome-genome-assembly--contig:-NODE-949-length-13766-cov-1.770584_pt1 | contig 13766 bp, 16 predicted proteins | sample MGYA00242735_ERZ504527 | MGnify/ENA primary metagenome ERZ504527 (study PRJEB26092, sample SAMD00036230) | human gut metagenome | host: Homo sapiens | study: EMG produced TPA metagenomics assembly of...
CTTTAAGTCTTCACATTTGATTTTTAGAGGGTGATTTAAAAGAATTCACTGAAAAAAATATTTGGAGTATTGCGAAATTATTCTGTACATTTGCGCCTCTTTTGAAAATTTACAATGCTGCAAAATAGAATAGACATATTATCCCAAACGACAATTCGAGGCAACAAATGCTTCGGAGTTCGGTCGTATGTTCTTCATGTTTGGAGCATTGAAACGTCTGCAAATTTCATAAATACTTTCCAGCGAACACATATAGGAGATAAGATGCGATAGATGCTCGTATCTTGATATTAGAATAAACAGCAAAATAGTTGGAGAGTCCTTACCGAACTTCCCAACTATTTTGTTTTATGCCCATTGGTGACTGTTTGCTCCGTGCAATTCCTCTCCCGTCATTTCCGTCCAATGAGCGCAGGAACAACCAATTTTAATTAACCGCACAGCGATGTGCACAAAAGAGAGCAAAATGAATTACAAATTTGACGGAAGCAAGGTGTATTTTACATCGGACACGCACTTTTATCATACGTAGATATCATTGGCTTTTGCAAGAGGCCATTCAAAAATGTAGAAGATATGAATGAAACACTGATCGAAAATTGGAACCGGGTAGTTGGTCAAGATGATATCGTGTTTCATTTGGGGGATTTTTGCCTGGGAGGATCCATGAATGGACCAAGATTCTTAACAGACTGAATGGAAAAATCTATCTCATTCTCGGTAATCATGATCTAAAAAATATCAGGCAAGGGTACGCCAGCAGGTTTGAATTGACAAGCATGCAAATGCACATAGAGGTCGACAAGCAGAAAATCTACCTGAACCACTATCCGTTCCTCTGCTATGGAGGTGCTTACAGGAATATGTGGCAACTGTTCGGGCATGTGCATACGAGCAAGAATAATACGGGAAAAGACGCTTCACGGCTGGATATGCTCTTTCCGACGCAATATGATGTGGGAGTGGATAATAATGACTTTACTCCGGTCTCATTTGAGCTGGTAAAGAGGATAATCCAAAAACAGGTTGAACAAGCAAATAAAAATAAGTAATATGAGAATACAATATATGAGCGATCTGCATTTTGAGTTCAGGGAGAACAGCAGGTACATAAAACAAAACAGATTTCCGGTAACGGGCGATATACTCGTATTGGCCGGAGACATTTTCTATCTGAAAGACAGAGTGGCTCCTTTGGGGAATTTCTGGAAATGGGCATCTAAAAACTATAGGCAGGTTCTTATTGTTCCCGGGAACCATGAATATTACAATTATTGCGATGTGATGGAACGGGGATTACAATGGCGATGGATGTTCAAAGAGAATGTCGGTTATTATCAAAATCAAGTATTGAGAATAGACGATACCGATTTCATAATGAGCACACTTTGGTCGCATATCGAACCGGCAGGCGAATATTTCGTTTGGAAAGGACTTAACGATTTCCGTCAGACCATGTACAAAGGGAAACTGCTCCAAACGGAAGCATATAATCAGATGCATGACTTCTGTTTAGGGCATATCAAAAAAAGTCTTGCCGAAAGTACGGCAGAACACATAGTGGTCGTGACTCACCACCTGCCTACTTTGCAGGTTGTTGCTCCTCAGCATCAAGGTTCCGTATTGAACAGTGCCTTTGCCAGTGAATACGGAGACCTGATCGCTAACAGCCGGATCAATGCTTGGATTTACGGACATTCGCATACCAATATCGACACAGAAATCGGGAGTACAAAAGTGATTTGCAACCAGATGGGATATACATTTGAAAACGAGCATGTAATCAATGGATTTGATCCGGGGAAATTTTTAACGATTGAAAACGAATGAGATATGGAACGACATAAGAAGACAATCTTTACCAGGCATCTTTTCATAGACTTGGCAAAAGAATGCGGATTGAATGCTGCGATATTCGAACAGCTCGGAAGCGGGCGCGATACAGAAATCGTGGTTGATAACGATACATTGAAGATGTTAGTTAAACTTCAGGAGCAATTTGCTCAACTGGAAGAGATGGGTGACAATGAATACAGAGGATTTTATATCGAATTGCCCCGCCCTACTCAGGAAGAATGGGAGATTGCGAAGCGTCGATTGCAGACGGAGAATATGAGAGCACGGAAGAATACCTCCGGGATTGGGAATTGTCAAATCCCAGAGAAACGGTATGGTATCATGTCAGCTCCGCCAGGTACAGAGAAAATCGCACCATACAATTCACGGATAGGAAACACTCGTATTTTACTATTGCGAATTATTCTCGATATATAAACCGAGTAGGTAACAATTTTCCCAATGAATGGCAAAGGGATTTCTTGGCAAAGTTGACCTTATATTTTCATAAGCTAATCGATACTATCATACAAGATCCGGAGGAGTTCAATGATTATGTAGCGAATCATCTTCCTTACCAGCAGCGAGACGGGAAAATTGCGAGAAAGGAGTTCAACAGAATAGAACCGAGATTTAAAATTGAGGTCGAAGACGAGACGACGGCAATAAAAGCACTGGAGGATTCCGTCTGCAAGAATTTCGGGCGGCCGTTAGATACAATGACGATACGTTCGTATTGCAAATATTATCGGATCGCTCATGAAGCCTATGGCCGGTATTTTGAAAGGTTTGATACTACACGAAAGATACGTACCCTCCCGAATGGAGTGCCATTGGAATTACAGGATGTCGCATATTGTGCCTGTTGCACAACTCAAAATTATTAAAACAAGCAATCCCTTTTGTTGCATATATTATTAATTATTAGTATATTAGAGAAAAAAGTAATTATGCAAGGTTACAAATCATACGAAGAAAAACTGTTTTATACATTCTGTTTATCGGAACGCGTTCCGGTCAACAATTTCTATCGCCGTTTAAAGGATGTTCTGGACCTATCCTTTATTCGCAAATATACTCAGGAGTACTATGGGAAAGAGGGACAGACCAGCATTGATCCGGTTGTTTTTTTTCAAGCTGATGCTTATTGGATATCTGGAGAACATACCTTCCGACCGGAAGATTGTGGAACAGGCAGGAATGAGACTGGACATGCTCTATTTTTTAAACTATAATATTGACGAGCCGCTTCCATGGCACAGTACGCTTTCCCGTACCCGTAAACTTTATGGTGAGGAGCTTTTCTTGAAGGTGTTCAACCATATTCTGGAGTTGTGCATAAAGACCGGTATGGTTGATGGCAGAACTCAAGCAATAGACAGTACCTTGATAAAGGCGAATGCGTCCATGGCAAGTTTGAGAGTGAACCTGAAAATTGCCGGCCAGGAATACTATAACAAATTGAAGAACAACTCTGAAGAATCTGAAGAAGATAATACAAAATATCCCCCCAAGTCAAAAGATCCCAGGCGCCAGGAAAATGAAAAAAGGGTCAGTCTCACCGATCCGGACTCGAAGATGGCTACTAAATCCGGACGTCCGCTAAGCTTGTGCTACCAGGCACAAATAAGCGTGGATACGGCATCCCATATCATATGCGGGGCATTGGGTCTATATGCCAATATACGGGACAGTCAATGTCTGCCATTTATTTTAAACCAGGCAGCCAAGAACTTGTCCCGTCATGATATCCGCGTGGAGAATGTGCTGGCAGATACAAATTATTCCGGAGGTCCTACTCTTAAGTATCTGGAGGAGGCAGGAATAAAAAGTTATATTCCTTGTATAGGCAACTATAAAAATGAGCATAAGGATTTTTTCTTATGACAGCCAAAGTGATTGTTTTATCTGTAGGATGAATAAAAAACTGAGCTTCATAAAAATACATAAACCCACCACAAGAACCTATGAATCAAAAATATACCGAAGTTCACAGAAAGACTGTTCGGTTTGTCCACTGAAAGGACAATGCATCAAAAATAAAACGTATCCTGTCAAGGAACTCTCCACAACTATTTATAAACCTTACTATGAGAACGCATACAAAAGGGTACATTCTCCAATAGGACGGAAAATGAAAAAGTTACGTTCCAGCACGGTTGAACCGGTTCTGGGCACATTACTTGATTTTAGAGCCATGAGAAAAGTGCGTACCAGAGGTATAAGACTTGCGAACAAACATGTCTTGCTGGCAGCCATGGCCTATAATCTGAAAAAGTTAATGAGACATGTTTGTTATAAATCCGCAATCCCGGTTGCCAAAGCAGCCAACAATTGGTTGGATTATATAAAATTAGTAACCTTCAACTTGACCAGAACTTTTCTGATAAGTTTTTCTTATCAGAATATCCCACAAAAGAGAGTTTTAATAATTTAATGCTAACTGTTCTAAAAAATATTCTCCTTGAGGGAGGTTGTGCAACAAACACATATTACAACATGGTTAAATTCTGTGATTTGCAGGATAAATACGCTCTCGACAGTGAGACGGATTTCAACAAATTCGCCTCGGACCATTATGGGGAACTGGGATTGTTGCGGTTGAATATACTCGCATCGGATTTTGACAGCCCCGGATGGAGAATCATTGTTTCCAACAGCTACTCGGCGTATGTGGATGTTGCGGTAGAAGTCGCCACTGCACTATACAAGTCTGGCGCTCCTTTGGAAATACACGACGCTGCCAAACTTTTACGAATACTCAAGGAGAAGGATCATGTGAAATTGATTCCGTACACATTTCACGACTACATGGGCCATCATGAAGAAGGAACCGTTTATCAACTTCCATGGGAATACGAATGTATGGATAGCGAGGAGAATGTTTTATCATTGAAACAATACCATGACATTATCTCTCTGGCAGAATGGGATGAAATAGAAAAAGTAAACATTGACAAAAACGGGATATAATCCCATAATTATTAGCAACATATTTGGCAGACAATGATACTCTGCCCAATATGTTATAATTAACTATATAATTAAAACAAAAGGAATTAATTAAAAAGAAGCGTGTAAAAGAATGAAACTTGACTCAAATTTTATAGCATTCTGCAAGCAGAGCATCGCATTGGAACAACGAATGGCGAAACAGGCGGGAAAACGGTTGAATGAAGCGATGCGCAACAATATCCAAGATATTAATGTATTGGATCGGATTGCAGACCAGCTACTTGACACTATGTCAGGGCTATCAGGTGTGGGAGAACGAACTTATATGAAATATATCAAATACTTGGGAACGTTTAACCCTCAAGCTGCAAAAGAAACAAAAGATGCCTATGAAGATATCATGGGATATAAGATACATGTAGCATACGCAGCGGCACGATTGGCCAAAGAATTGCACAAAGGACAGGTAGATCAAGCAGGTAAAGATTACTTTGAAGAACATTTATCGACTGCGGACGAAACGGTTTCGACTGGAAAGAAAAAACCGTGGGATTTCTGTTTAATGTAGCTGAAGATACAGGTCATACCGTAAAAGAGATCATTAGAAAACTGAAAGCGATACTGGATGACTGGGAGAAGAACAAGGAAAAACATGACTGGATTTATGAATTTGAAGATATCGTAGGATCCTTTCCGAACGAAAAATACCACAAATTAACAAAGCAAGAATGGGACGAGATTGAAGAAGCTCTCGATCTAATGGACTTCCGCACAACTACCAATCGTGAAACATATATCGAGCGTTTCCGCGGACATCGTTTGGCCATCAAAGTCAAATTGAATGACCTTCAGTACAATATGGATATTACCCGCATTCTACACCATACAGACAAAGACTTAGCGAGGATGGAAAGACATAAGAAAGAATATTATCTGTTATTAAAGATGCTGGCAGATTGAAGTTTTAAGACAATCAAAATTTAACTCAACTTAGTGGCATGAACCTACAAGAACAAAAGATGTAAGGTTTAACCGAGATGATGGAAATCATATATCTATCATGCCACATATGGTAAATCAAAGAAAAATGAGAAAAGATTACTTCTAAACGACTCAGAAGACTTGTAAAAACGCAAGTTTGACATATTATGTACATCTATTTTGGAAGTAACTAAGCTTTTGAATGGTAAGCTGTAATAGTCAAGACTTGTTCAGAAAGATGGCCTTTCACTTCAACGTTTCGCTTACTGCAATCAATCTCGCCAAGGGCACTTGCAAAAGAATGAAAATCAAATATTCGGTTTCTTCATGCAAGTCGGTAACACACAATGCCAATATGCTTGAACGGCGTGTTCGCCATTCAAGCAGACACGACATTAATTGACAAAATTTTCAAAGAACTACTTTTATTTACCGCAGAACCACTTAGACTTGGCTAATTTTTAACGAACTATTGAATATATTTTCAATACATTTTGCGGAATTTTCTCTTGCTCTAAACGTAGGTTGTGAGACTTGATATGATTATACAGTGTGGCTTCCGCAGGGGTAAGATGGAGAGGCTTTGATACATTGCTTGGAGTGCCTTTGTCGCCTTCAAAATAGGTGTCAAAGGTAGCGCGATCCATCAGAAGGCTTTGCGTCTGGGGAAAATAACTGCGGAACTGCGAGAGAATTTCGAAGCCCTGTACATCAATGTCGCCCCAATAGTATAGGGAAGCGTGCCGCATGAATGGAACAGACTTGAGGATGCCAACGGTGAATCCATGCCCCCAAATCAGCAGACTTCCTGCCAACTTGGGAAAAGTCAGGAAGTTGACTTTATTCTCCACCACAAACACCTTCTGCACAGGCAACGATAACGCACAGAACTGACTCTGAGGCATCGTCAGATCGTCTACACCAGAAAAGTATTCACTCGCAATCGATGCTTCCAACACACGAATGCGCACCCATGGCTCATCGTATCGCAATCCAAAGCGCTTTTCGAACTCCTTCTCATCCGAACAGACATGCTCTACAATGACAATATCCAGCAACTCACGAAGCACTCCCTTATTGCGCTCAATGAACTTGGTGTGCACCTCAATAGGCAATTCACGAATGTACAACTCAGGACAAGGATTCGCCACAAAATAGCGCAAAACTTTCAACAAATCAGGCCAAGAGGAAGCATTCTCGATCACCTTAAGTGGATAGCGTTCCACCCATGGACGAAGCTGCGGAAACTCATTAAACAACATCGCCACATCCTTGCGAAACTGTGACACTTCACCACCCTTCAGCAAGAAGCGCTCAACGTCCGATGCACTCCTGAACAACACACGCTCAGGCAGATCCTGTTCGCCCAATGCTTTCGTTTTCACTGTTTTCCACTCAATCGTGTAACCAAAGCCCTTCACCTCTTTCGATTGCGAACGGATGTCCGTCAGTTCGTGCTGATACTCATCCATCGATGCGCTCGCTTTCTTATCGCAAGGAATCACAATTGGTTCAAACTCAGAGCCAGCGACCACTGAACGCAAATAATCCACATACTTGCGTTCTGTCTTCTTACGTATTTCTGCTGCCGTTATCATACCTCCATACTCCTTTCACGTTCTGCCTTAAACTCACTGATAGGCATATTATAGAGTACAGAACGGTCACCCTTGCGCTCCACATAATGCACATACGAAATATCGTTCTCCACGATGTGGATGTTGTCACTCGGAGTCACCACGAGCAACTGCAGGTGGAGCTGTTTGCAGAGCGAAATCAGATAGCGAGCCTTGTCCTCGTCCTGTGCGCGAAAAGCCTCATCTATGGCAATGAAGCGGAACGAAGAGTCGAGTCCGTTCTTAGTCAAGCCAAACTGATAAGCGATAGCTGACCCCAGGATGGTATATGTCAATTGCGCCTTCTCGCCACCTGACAGCTGTCCCATAGCCTCGTAGGTGTTACGCTTCTGATCATCGTCTTGATAAAACTCCTCCGCCTTATATGTGTACCATCCACGCACATCCATCACCAACTTTCGCCATGATTCGTCTTGTAAACGAGACATCAGCGGTTCGATATGCTGTTCAAAATGAATCCTGCTGCCATCGATTGTCGAATTCATCTCATGGATGTTCGGGATTGCACTGCTCAGAAGGTCTTGGAACTCCTTCAAATCCACGTTCAATCGTTTGGCTGCGACCAACTGGATATACGTCTTTGGAGCATCCTTGAAATCGATGCCCACAAGATACGAATTCAATTGGTCGATGGTCTTGGTGATAGACTGGCGCCAGTTCTGGAAGAACATATTGAATGCACTGACCTTGTTGATGATATTCTCCTGTAAATACTTGTTGAAGCGCGATTCAAACCCAGGCAGATCTTCGTCCAGCAATCGTTGGTAATAGGTCTGATATTCGCCCACAAACTCCACGGCTTCGGGCAAACGGTTCACGTCCGAACGCCAATCGCGATACTTCGCGGTAATTTCCTCAGTGGGATTCTTGAAGCGATAAATCAGGTTCTTCAAATCGCCACTCTTGCTACCCTTCGTCTCACGTTGTTTCCGCAAAGCGGAATTGATGTCACTCTGTAACGTGTCACGCATTTTGTCCAAACCCACCAATGCCACATTCAGTAAATCTGTGTGTTGCGACTCAAAAGCATCGGTATCAACAACGCCTATTTGAGCCAAAGCCAAAGCACAATCATTGCTCTGTTTCTTGAGTATATTCTCACGATTTTCCAATAATGCTTTGTTACCGATAGCTTCATTAAACTTCTCCTCAAGTGCACCAAGTTCCTTTCTCACCCTCTCCAATTGCCCCTGCAACATCTTCACCTTATCATTGGTCTCCTCCAGTTGTCGCTTCTGTTCTTCCTTTTGCTGAATGACGAGTGCACACGACCACCAGTCGATATCATCAAATTTATCGTATTTATCAAACAGCTTCGAGTAGGTTTCTCGCTTCTCCTGAGCATTCTTTGTATCTGCCTCTATACGACGGACTTTGGTTGCCACCTCCTTTTCATCCTGCTGCAACTGGCGTACTTCCGCCTGCAGCATGGCAATCTTCTCCTTATTGTCCCAGCCCAACACATAGTGTTCCTTGCCTCGTGTCTCTGGTCGGTCGTCTTTCTCATGCTTACCACTCTCGCTTTTATCAGTCCCTCTTTCGTTACTGCTTTCTCTTGCAGATAGTTAAAGTCCGCAAGCGAATCAACACAACTATAGTTGAACTCAGCAAATAACCTATCCTCAAGCCAATCCAAATACAAGCACTTTGACTTGTATTCAACCTTACGGAGCAACGAATCCACCTTCAATGTCCTATCCTCAAACTCACGAAGAGGCTCTGTGCCCTCGTATCGCTGATACACGATGCGTCCTCGCAGATTATGACCATTCACATACTCATTCACCTGCTTGTAATACTTCTCTGGCACCACCAATCTCAAGGCAAAATTGTGCAGAATACGCTCGATGGCATACTCCCAATCGCACTCAATATCCTTCACACGTATCAGTCACCGATGAATGGAATCTCTTCGGCGGTTGCACCAACAGCCTCCAGTATCTCATCACGAATCTCAGCCACACGACCAGAGATATTGTTCTTATGCTGCTGCAGATAGCGTATAGTATCCACTCGCTCTGATATCGTGCAGTTGATTTCATCCTGACGGTTTTGTGCCTTGACGCTTCTCTTCCATGAGTTGCCTGTCAATCTTTACCTGCAGAGCATCTTTCTCGTGTTTGGCGGTCGCACGATTGGCATCGAATACCTCTGCATCAGGACTTTGTGTCAGCTCCACCGTCTTTGCTAGCTTATCGTATTCTTCGGCTTTGGCCTTGCGGTTATCACGCATCTTCACCTTCTGATTGATTTCCTTCTCAATCTCACGTATCTGCTGACCACCTCGTCCTTCTCAATAGCCACCGACAAGCGCGTCTGCTCTTGTTCCAGCTCACTCTTCTTCACCTTTAACGCCTTCAACTCATCTTCCAGTTTTCTCAAGTTGCTCTTGCAGCGCGCCAACTCCTCGTTGCACAAATCCACCGTTCGCGCAGCAAACCAATAGGCCACCACACTCTTCTCTTGCTCCAATTCAGCTATGCGCGTGTCTATCGCCATCAGTTCCTTTGCCAATGTATTGATAGGTTCCAGTTGGGCAATCTGCTCCTTCACCTTATCGATATTGGTTTTCGCCTCCATCAGATTTTGGAAGTTGTCCTTTAGTTCCTGGTACTTTTCCTCAGCCGACACTTCCTCGAGCATATTCGTACGGATGAAACTGTCTAGATCGTCCAACACTTTCACGCCCACTATTTGATTGAAGAGTGTAAGCGCCTTGTCCGAACGCATTCCGAAGAGGGCTATCATCTTCTCGCCATACGCAACCGGGCCGTCAAAAAACTCTATCTTGCGTCTTGTGTCATTCGTATTGTATTTCTTCGTCAGTCGCTTGCGCCAGTCGCCATGCAGGTCAAACTCCGAAAAGTCGCGCTTTATAGTCAGCGGTTCGCGAGCTATACCAAACAACACCTTCAGTTCCTCGCCAGTGTAGTAGCGCACCTGAAACAGCGTCACCACACGTTTGTCCACATTGCAGAACGATGCAAGAAGTACCGAACGTGCCCCTTTGTCTCGCAATCTAAGCGTGGTAGTGCTCGCTGCACCCTCCTGCTGCTGATTGCCATAGTTGCCAAAGAAGTACGACTCCTCTGTACGGTTGCCCTTCTTCTCCACACCCGATGATTGGTTGTAGAATCGTTGGCGCTTCAGTGGCACTAGCAGCGTGAGCAGAGCATCTACCAGCGTACTCTTGCCCGATGCATTGGCACCGGTCAGCAGCGAGTTATTGCCCTGCGTATTCATGCAGTACACCTTTTGGTCGAATGTACCCCAGTTCCACACTTCCAAATAGTCAAGCTTGAAGCCTGCCACTTCCGGACTGGTATTAAAGAGATTCATCTGCTGCATCATAGTCGTTCAGTTTGTTTTTGAATTCCAATAGATCGTCCAGTGTCACCTTCTCCTTGATGATGCGATGTATTTTATAGCGTTTCTCGCCCTCAGCATGCTTTGCTTCCACAAGGAAACCAAAGCTGACGATGCTGTCGATATAGCGGTCAAGGTCTTTCTCAAACTTGGCACGATTGAAGGTGGTGGGCAGGAACAGTTCCGCCTCTTCCTTTATTTCAGTGGCGGTTACATACTTATACGAAGCCTGCGACTCTGTTGGATTGCTGTCGAAGTCTTCGAGTATCTGCCTCAACACGATGAGTATCACCGACACCTCAAAACCATACAACCTTCTCGACGTCATGTTCAACGTTTGTCATCGTCCAATTTCAGTTGCTTGACAAAGGCAAAACCCTCATCCTTTTTCACGATGAGTTCCAGCCCCATCACGCTGATATAGTCCAGTATCTCGCTCTGGTAGTCGAGTACATCATTCCACACTACATCGTCTTTCTCTACGATGCCTTTCAGAAGTTTCACCACAGCCCTGCTGTATGGTTGTATATTTGTTGCGTTCATCGTGTTATTATGATTTCGGGAATTGATATCGTTTTGTTTTCTGCAAAAACAATATATTGCTGGCGCTCTTCGTTTACCACAGTCTTATATTCCTTCAGCACGCCAATGTATCCAAACACTTCCGACAGACCTTTCTCCACACCCTCGTTCCGTTCTATCACCTCTGCTAGTGTCGTCTGCTGTCTGTCGTACAGCACCTTGTTAATGCGGTCTCTCAGCACCAAACGATCGATGTGATACGGATTGTAGAGTTTGCCTATGCGCTCCAAGTCGTCCAGACTCAGTTCAGCCATATCAGGCTTATCCTTATACACAGTCTCTTTTATAGGAGCCAGAGTCAGAGGGCGCTCGACTGGCAGATTGATATCGATAGTTTCATATTCAAGCGAAGCTTCTGGTTTCTCTTTCTGTTTGGTGGCTTCGATGAGCAGTTTCTTTATATCATTAATCACCTGCTTTGTCACCTCTGCATTCATCTGTCCGTTCTGGCGAATGATGCGACTCAGTTTCTCGCTCATGCGATCGTTGGTTTTCGCCACCTTCTCGCCTGCGTCAAACAGATGCTTTTTCATTTCCCTGAGAAACATGTCATGCGCATCAATGCTCTATTCTCCAGTGTTTCATAGAGTGCACCAGTCAACTCGTCCCATTCTTTCTGCAGATCGGCCGAGAGCAGGAATTCCCAGAATGCATAGAAACTCTTGCCTTGTTGCGATTGTTTCAGTTCGCCATACGCATCAAAGATGTAGTTCAGCAATACTTTCTTCTCCGCATTGTCTGTCTGGCGCTCATATATCTCTTTGATAATCCCCTTGAAGTTGTCATCCACCTCCTTGAAATCGCTAAGCAGCTCCTTAGCCAGTTTATTCAAGCTATTGTATCGTGGTTCTATCTGGTAGTCCTCATACACCTCGACCTCTTCGCCCATCTCCAGTCGCTGAATCTGATGCTCTATCTCCATTTTTTTGGCTCGGAGCAGTTCCAGTCGCTTCTCGCGGTCCTCGTTCGAGTATTCCACCAATTCCTTCAGTTGGGCAAACAGCGTCTTGAACTTCGATTCCGTACCGATGTAATCCTCTTTTTTCAAGCTCACCACCCAATCCATCAGTTTGCTTGTGTGCGACGAAATCTCGTATATCACCTCTCCCTCTTCGTTCTGATAGTTGGTCAAGAATCCCTTGTCTGTCCAGTCTTTGATGAGTCGTTTTGCTTTCTGTTCGTTCGACTCCCCTAGTCTTGTCATTTCAAGATTATCCTCCACCAACGCATTTTCCTGCTCATCCAGTCGGTTCTCCAGTAGCATGTGCAAGCGTTCCTGCATTATAGCCGACTGTCCCTCAAAACGCCTCAATGACAAAAGACAAGAAGAAATCCACACTTCTTGATTTGATGAGTCGTACGCTTGGTGACTCTCGTAATATTTGTGTTATTTCTTCTACTTGCATATCCATCAGTATATTTCTTATATGTTATTGTCACATCTTTGAAGGATAAACGAGCACCTCCTCTTCCCCTACTTCTAGCACCTTTGCTATCTGAAATAGAGTCTCGAGGCTGGATTATGCTGCATTCGTGCACCATTTTAATACTGTAGCAGGATCTAAGGTAATTGTTCTACAAGCACTTGTTTGTGCGCTTCTTCTCTGCCAACATTCCTTTGATGTCCGTATTTATGTTCCTTATCCATGACTATGCATTACATATTATTTAGGGCAAAATATTAGGTGACTATATACTATCCTACAGCAAAATCCTCTATACACGATTATACGATTTATAGAAGGTTTATATTTTCTATATCCTACCGCTTAACAAGGATTCACACTTTAAGGCAATATATAGTTACCATATTTTATATGTTTCTCAATTGTGTGGCAAAATTACAAAATATTACTGAAAAACGAAAAGTTCAGTGATAAAAAGAAAAGATCATGCGCTAAATTCTATGACTTCATTCTTCAGCCTTCTCTATTTACAAGCTTTATTTATTATGTGTTTAACAGCAAGCCTTCCTCAACTACCGAAAAATCTGTATAGACATATTTGATTAGGAGGAAACGCCAGCATTAGGAAAACTTCTTCATAAACCTTACCACTTCCGATATCGTACAAAAGTCAAACTTACCGGTTCTTATCATATAGGATTGCAGAAATATAAATATAGCGTGCCTTATTTAGTATGTAGACTAGTAAAGTACATACGAAGTACTACAAATATTGAATATCTCATTGACAGATAAAACTCATCTGAGAGACCTCTTTGATAAAACTAAATTTCAAAATGACAAAGAACGATTCGGACCAAATAGGCCAAGTTCATTTAAATTTTAATTCGGACCAATTTTTAATGGGACACTAGTGATCCTAAAACTTAAAACATATATACCAAACCTTATTTTTCTAATTTAAATTTGAGCCTTCTTTCTCTTTAAATTAAGCAATAAAGAA
>ENA-OQAN01000950-OQAN01000950.1-human-gut-metagenome-genome-assembly--contig:-NODE-950-length-13757-cov-1.778870_pt1 | contig 13757 bp, 21 predicted proteins | sample MGYA00242735_ERZ504527 | MGnify/ENA primary metagenome ERZ504527 (study PRJEB26092, sample SAMD00036230) | human gut metagenome | host: Homo sapiens | study: EMG produced TPA metagenomics assembly of...
GTAAGAAGTAGAATCAGAAGATTTTGAAGAGATTGAAGAAATACGAAGAGATTGAGGAATCAGAAGGAATTAAGCTTGGAGACACACAAGCGATTGCAATTTCTGCCAAAGCTTGATGAATGACACAGTAGTAGAGGAGCCTTTGGAAAAAGAAGAACAGAGACGTCCGGAGCCGTCTTCACCATTTGATACTGCTTTTATCGTGCAGGGACGCTATGATCTGGAAGCACAAAGTGAGATTGGAATTAAAGCGGGTCTGACAGAAGAACAGAAAAAATTATTCTCTTATTTTGTTCCTGTTCACGGCATGAGTGAGCAGATTGTAGATGTATTGGAGAACGACAAGAGATGCAGAACGAGATATGGAACATCTCGAACAGCCAACTTGCTTGTTGTAGGGCGGAAAGGCTCTGGAAAGACAGTTTTGGCGGTAGACATTGTGAAGGCAATTCAAAAGAACAGAAAGCTGAAACAAGGTAAAGTTGGAATTGTCACAGCGGAATCATTGAATAAGAAAGATGTTTCACATATTATTGAGAAACTGCATGGTGGAGCGATTATCATTGAGCGTGCATCGAAACTGAATAAAAAGACAGTTTTAGAGCTGAATGATCTTATGGAAGAACAGACTGGAGAATTACTTGTAGTTTTAGAGGAAGAGCGCAGACCACTTGATAAGATGTTGCATTATATCCGGACTTTAAGAAAAAATTTACGTCCAGATTGGAACTGCCGGTATTTATTAATGATGAGCTGGTAACATTCGCTCAGACTTATGCAAAAGAAAATGGATATAAGATTGATGAGATGGGAATTTTGGCATTATATAGCAGGATTGATCTTATGCAAAGAGAAGAGAGCATTGTTACAGTTGCGGATGTAAAAGAAATCATGGATGATGCGATTGCACATTCTCAGAAAATGACATTTAAAACGTTTCCTAAAGAAATTATTTGGTAAGAAGAAAAACAAGTCTTCAAGAATTGTTTTGCAGGAACAGGATTTTAGATAATAAGAAGAAAGAGTTTTGGTGACAAAACTCTTTCTTTTTATGTGTGGCTAAAGTATAATAGACGTATATACCAAATAAACTGGGAAGGTGAAAGTATGGCGGAAAAAAATAAAACAAAAGCATACGAAATCGGAGAATTAGACCATTATTTGTTTGGTCAGGGAACTCATTATGAGATTTATAAAAAACTAGGAGCTCACATTGTAAATGATGGTGAAAAACAGAGTGTTTATTTTGCAGTATGGGCGCCACATGCGGAGAAAGTCTCGGTAGTTGGCGAATTTAATGATTGGGATGCCGACAAGAACCCGATGAAGAGGGAAGAGCCACTTGGTATTTATACATGTTTTGTTCCTGATGTGCAGGAAGGAGCACTGTATAAGTATTGTATTCAAACATACAAAGGGGATCATATTTATAAAGCGGACCCATTTGCCAATTATGCAGAACTCAGACCGGGGAATGCATCGAAAGTGACGGATATCAGTGCTCTTAGATGGACAGACAGCAAGTGGATGGAGCGGAGATTAACTTGATCATCATAAAGAGCCGATGTCAATTTACGAGGCGCATATCGGTTCATGGAAGCGGCATCCGGGCAGAGAGGATGACGGATTCTATACATATAGAGAGTTTGCCAAAGCAGCTACAGAGTATATCAAAGAGATGGGATATACACATATTGAGCTGATGGGTATTGCTGAGTATCCTTTTGACGGATCTTGGGGATATCAGGTGACAGGATATTATGCCCCGACTTCAAGATACGGGACACCGGAAGATTTTGCGTATATGATTGATTATTTCCATAAGAATAAGATTGGAGTAATTCTTGACTGGGTGCCGGCGCATTTCCCGAAAGATGCACATGGACTGGCTGATTTTGATGGAACACCGACCTTTGAGTATGCAGATCCGAGAAAGGGAGAACATCCTGATTGGGGAACAAAGGTTTTTGACTATGGAAAGTCAGAAGTTCAAAATTTCCTGATTGCAAATGCGCTGTTTTGGATAGAGCATTATCATGTAGATGGCTTGCGAGTAGATGCAGTTGCATCTATGCTGTACTTGGACTATGGAAAAGAAAAAGGTCAGTGGGTTCCAAATAAATACGGCAGCAATGAAAATCTTGAAGCAATCGAATTTTTTAAACATTTGAATTCAGTGGTTCTTGGAAGAAATCCGGGAGTTGTCATGATTGCGGAGGAATCTACAGCTTGGCCAAAAGTAACAGCGCCAGCAGAATATGATGGACTTGGATTTAGTTTAAAATGGAACATGGGGTGGATGCATGATTTTACAGAGTATATGAAACTGGATCCTTATTTTAGAAAAGGGTGCCACAATCAGATGACATTTGCCATGAGTTATGCGTATAGCGAAAAATATGTTCTTGTATTGTCGCATGATGAAGTGGTGCATCTGAAGTGCTCTATGCTAAATAAGATGCCTGGGCTTGGATTTGATAAATTTGCCAACCTGAAAGTCGGATATGCGTTTATGATGGGACATGTTGGTAAAAAACTGTTGTTTATGGGACAGGATTTTGCTCAGCTTCAGGAATGGAGTGAAGCGCGTGAATTAGACTGGTTTCTTCTTGCAGAAGACTGGCATAGACAGTTGCAGGAATTTACAAAAGATTTGCTTCATTTGTATAAAAAGAATAAGGCGATGTATGAATTAGACTGTTCACCGGAAGGATTTGAATGGGTGAATGCAGATGATGCGGAGAGAAGTATCTACAGCTTTATCAGACATTCTAAAGACGGCAAGAAGAATCTTTTGTTTGTATGTAATTTTACTCCGATGGAAAGAACGGAATATCGTGTTGGCGTTCCAAGGAGAAAGCAGTATAAGCTGATTTTGGACAGTGATGAAAAGAAATATGGTGGAGAGGGAAAAGTACGTCCTGAGATTTATAAGAGTGTGAAAAAAGAATGTGACGGAAGACCATTTTCATTTGCTTATGATTTACCGCCATATGGTGTTGCAGTGTTTGAGTTTTAAGTTGAAAAAGTGAGAGATTATGGAAAAGCAACCGATTTTATTGCGGGCACATCATTGGAATGTGCCTTGCATTTTTTCAAGGAGAAGGATATAGTGATTTGTTTGTGGCGCATATGGGAAAGATTTTAGAACAGATGCAAGAGAATCCTTCTTTGCAAATTGTTACGTGCGCAGATGTTATCTGCGAGAAATGCCCCAATTTAGAAAATGGAAGCTGTAATACGCCGGATCTTGTTCGGGCATATGATCAGAAAGTACTTTCGTTTTGCGGTCTGGAAGAAGGTGTAGTTTTGACTTGGGATACTTTTTCTAAGCTGGTATCAGAACAAATCTTACTTCCGGGGAAGCGAAAAGAAATATGCGGAACATGCAAATGGAGTGAACTTTGTGAATAGAAAGTTCACTCCATTTTTGAATAGAATAGTGTATTCCATTATATTTTCCGCTGTTTTATCACTTTTAATCGTGTGAATTCTTCACGTTCTTTTTCCTCCAAAGCATTGGAAATGGAAGATACTAAAGTGGTATAGGTCGGAATTGTAATATTTTTCAGAGCGTTTGCACGCTTTTGTGTTTTTTTAATATTGGTCGCAAGCCGGTAGGTGCATTCTCAATCATGGATAATTTGATCGTAAGCTCTTTTACTTTGCGAAATGCTTCGCGTGCACGGTCGATTGACTCATCAGTTGTACTGAAAGAGTAAGTCGGCTGATTCTCATCCGGAGTGTAATCCACAAGTGGAATTTCCGTTCCCATAATGCTTCGGCTTTTAATCTTGATAGAATCCTCAATCGGGACGGTATAGGCAAGTTGGGATACGAGACTGATACCGTGTTCAATATTGGCGTGCTGCAGGCATTTATATGCATGTGTGAAGGTGGAATCAATCTGTTCCTGAATGTCCTTTGCCTGATCGATCAGTTCCATCAGTTCGCGGATCAGAATGTTTCTTTTCTTATCCATAAGTTCGTACCCCTGATTGGCAAGAGCCAGAGAATTCTTTGCAAGAATCAGATTTCCTTTTGTGGGAAATGTGCGAGGATCCATAAGAACGCCCCCTTTCTATGAGTCTGAACGATTATCATAAAATTGTTCCAAAATCTTTGTGTCAATACGATCTAATTCTTCTCTTGGAAGCATTTTTAAAAGTTCCCATCCAAGGTCAAGTGTCTCTTCGATTGTACGGTTTTCCTCCAGCCCCTGACCGATATAGCGTTCTTCGAATTCCTTTCCGAAGGCAAGGTATTTTTTGTCGATCGGGGAGAGTTCATCTTCACCGATGACAGAGGCAAGGTTTCTCGCTTCTCCTACTTTGGCGTAGGATGAAAAGAGCTGGTTGGCAAGATCCTGATGGTCCGCGCGAGTGTATCCCTCTCCGATACCGTCTTTCATCAGACGGGAAAGGGACGGTAAAATGTTGATTGGCGGGTAGATGGACTGTCCATGGAGCGCACGGTCAAGTACAATCTGCCCTTCAGTAATATATCCTGTCAAGTCAGGAATCGGGTGTGTGATATCGTCGTTTGGCATTGTCAGAATCGGCAGCTGTGTCACCGAACCGTTGACGCCTGCCACAATTCCTGCGCGTTCATAGATTGTCGCGAGTTCACTATAAAGATATCCCGGGAATCCTTTTCGGCTTGGAATCTCGCCTTTGGAGGAGGATACTTCACGCATCGCCTCCGCAAAGGATGTCATATCTGTGAGAATGACAAGGATATGTTTGTTCTGCTCAAATGCCAGATATTCTGCGACGGTGAGCGCTACTTTTGGTGTGATAAGACGCTCCACGACCGGATCGTTTGCCAGATTCAGGAACATGACTACGTGGTCGGATACACCGCTTTCTTCAAAGGTGCGCTGGAAAAATTCCGCAACGTCATGTTTGACACCCATCGCAGCAAATACAATAGCAAATTCTTCATCGGAATCATCCCCGAGAGAAGCCTGTTTTACAATCTGAGCGGCAAGCTGGTCGTGTGGAAGACCGTTTCCGGAAAAATCGGAAGCTTCTGTCCTCGAATCAGTGTGGTCAGACCGTCGATTGCAGAGATACCGGTGCGGATATAGTTTCTAGGATATTCACGTTTTACCGGGTTAAGCGGAAGTCCGTTGATATCTCTTGTCAACGTTGAGGTAATCGGACCGAGATCGTCAATCGGCTGCCCGATTCCGTTAAATGTTCTTCCGAGCATATCCGGTGAGAGGGCGATCTCCATCGGATGTCCGGTGAGTTTTGTGTGGGTGTTGAGCAGAGACATATTTTCAGTCCCTTCAAATACCTGAATAACTGCTTTATCCTCGTAAATCTCAATGATGCGACCTAACTTACGCTCGTTTCCGTTTACTACAAATTCTACGATCTCATCAAAGAACGCATCCTGTACACCCTCCAGCACGATCAGAGGACCGTTGATGCTGCTTAAGCCTAAATATTCAATTGCCATACAAATCCTCCTCCTTTATGCGTTCTTTTCCATAATCCGGTCATAGAATGCATCGATTTTTTTCATATATTCATCAAATTAGTTCGAGTTTGTCATTTGGCACATCGTATTTGATCGCAATGACCTTTTCGAAAATATCTTCTTCTTTCAGAACAGAAATCGGCATGTTCAGTGTGATGAGTGCTTTTGATTTCTGATATAAATACAAGATAACTTCCATCATCTTGAACTGCTTTTCTAATGAGACACAAGTGTCGTCTGCATGAAATGCGTTTTGCTGAAGGAATCCCAGTCGGATGACTTTGGCAATTTCCAAAACGAGTTTCTGGTCGTCCGGCAGCACATCGCTTCCGATTAATTTTACGATTTCCATCAGGCTGCTCTCTTGATTCAAAAGAGCCATCAGCTGATTGCGGTAGTCGACAAACTTTGGCGAAACGTGTTCGTTATACCATGGGGCGAGATCGAGCAGATATTCACTGTAGCTTGTCAGCCAGTGGATTGCCGGGAAATGTCTCGCATACGCAAGGCTCTTATCAAGCCCCAGAAACATCTGACAAAAACGTTTGGTATTCTGTGTAACCGGCTCAGAGAAGTCGCCGCCCTGTGGTGATACAGCTCCGATAATAGATACAGAGCCGTCAGTTCCGTTTAAGTTGTGCATCATGCCCGCACGCTCGTAAAACGCAGATAAGCGTGATGCAGATAAGCAGGGAAACCTTCTTCCGCAGGCATTTCTTCAAGACGTCCTGAGAGCTCTCGAAGTGCTTCTGCCCAACGAGATGTGGAGTCTGCATGATTGCCACATCATATCCCATATCACGGTAGTATTCTGCAAGTGTGAGACCGGTGTAGATGCTCGCTTCACGGGCCGCCACCGGCATGTTGGAAGTATTGGCGATCAAAGTGGTTCGGTCCATCAGAGGATTGCCAGATTTAGGATCCACCAGTTTTGTAAATTCTTCCAGTACCTGTGTCATCTCATTTCCACGTTCTCCACAGCCAATGTAGATGATGATGTCGGCATCGGACCATTTTGCGATCTGGTGCTGTGTCATTGTCTTTCCGGTTCCAAATCCACCAGGAACACAGGCGGTGCCGCCTTTTGCGATCGGGAACATCGTATCAAGAATACGCTGTCCGGTGATGAGCGGAACGGACGCAGGAAAACGGTGGTGCGTTGGACGGGGAACACGAATCGGCCATTTCTGAGTCATAGTCAGGTCGATCGTCTCGCCGGAGCTTAGCTCGACTGTTACGAGCGGTTCATCAATTGTGTACACTCCATCCGGCATGACTTTAGTGATAATCCCGCTGATATGTGGAGGCACCATGCATTTGTGCACGATGGCCGTTGTCTCATGGCACTTTCGGCAATGATATCACCTCCGTGAACGGAATCTCCGATAGAGACCGTCAGATGTGTCTTCCATTTTTTTTCTTTATCCAGCGAATCTACACTCACACCACGACTGATAAATGCACCGGAATTTTCGGCGATGCGTTCCAGTGGACGTTCAATACCGTCAAATATATTATTGAGAATTCCCGGGGCGAGGGTTACGGAGATGGCATCTCCAGTAGCCTCAACAGTCTCTCCCGGACGTAACCCGGTCGTCTCCTCAAAGACTGAATGGTTGTCTTATCTTTATCAAGTGCGATAACTTCGCCGACTAATCTTTCTTTCCCTACATAGACCATCTCTGACATTTTAAATCCGGTATTTCCTTTCAGATAGATGACAGGACCGTTTACTCCATAAATTGTTCCGGTTCTAAACATAGTTGTCACCTCCTAAAAACAAGAAATTGTCGTATTCTTCCGAGAGTGCTGATTTAAACGAGTAGTCGATCAGAATACGTCGTTTTTGCATGACGGCACGTGTCCCACCGATAAAATCCTCTCGGCTTACGGTGAGGGAGGCGCCGGTTTTTGCTTCTAAATCATCTTTCAAATGCGCATCACTTGGATTGATGTAGATCAGAATTTCTTCACCATCTGCAAAATCCAGTGATTTTTGAATGCGTTTTTCCAGAATTTTTTTGTAGTCATCTGTCTTCATATATTCTTTTACAAGTACAAGAACACGTTTGAACAAGCGGTTTTTTAAGTCTGTCTGGCATTTTCCCTGTTCGCGTTTGAGTTCGATCTGTGCTCTTGCCATGGCCTTATTTAAAGATTGTCTGGCGTTGGCGGTCTCTGTTTTTAAGGTGAGTTCCGCCTGACGGATGGCAGTCTCTTTATGCTCTTTTAGTATCTGTCTAAAGCCTCCTGATGTTCACTTATAATCTCGTTGCCCATTGCTCTGGCATCTTCCATGGAAGCATCCTGCAGATACTTTAATTTTTCTTCGATTGTCAAGATTTCACCTTCTTTTACTATAGTTTTAAGCCGATGGCTTCATTTACATAAGATGTGATAAAGTCTTTTTTACGGCCGGTTCCGTGACGGTCAGGAATTTCGACAAGCAGCGGTAGTTTTCGTTTGAGCTTGATCTCATCGATAAGATCGGGAAATTCCCGCCCGAATTTTTCGGTGAGCAAAACGATACCGATGGATTTGTCATCCATAACTTTCTGCAGGGCGTCGTGAAGCTCACTTCGTTCGTGTACAACAACACCGTCTACGCCGGCGAGTCGCATTCCTGTGTACGTATCGACATTATCACTGATCAAAAACATCTTCATAATTACAATTTACCTAAGATCATGAAGGAGATGATCAGTCCGTAGAGACAAACACCTTCTGCAAGACCTGCAAAAATTAAGGATTTACCAAAAATGCTGGAGTCTTCGCTGACTGCTCCAAGAGCAGCGCTTGCAGCACTGGCAACAGCGATACCACCACCGATACATGCTAAACCGGTAACGAGAGCGGCGGCGATATACCCAAGTCCTGTGGCGGTAGAAGCAGCAGTTGTAGCTGCATCAGCAGCCTGCGCAGAACCGCCAAACATCATAATGCCTGCAATTACAAAAGCGCCAAAGTAAAAGAAGATATTGACGCCGATTGCCTTTTTGTAGCGCTTTTTGTTTTTCTCACCGATCAGATAGTATCCGAAAGGAAGAATGATGCTTAAGATTAAAGTTACGATAAGAGTTAATTTTACTGTTAAAGTCATAATGAAAACCTCCTGAGTTTATACATTTTTCTGATTATATGGTTTGAATTCGCGTCCGCTTCCTTTATAAAAGCGGCTGAACATTTCATAATATTCCAGTCTTAACACCTGGATTCCGACAACAAGCCCTTCCATCAGGCAGACAAATATGTTGCCGGCTACAATGACGATCCAATTTGGACTGCTGTTTTGTGTGGCGCCGCCAAGCATAAGTACAACTTCCATCATCGCTGCATGGCTGACAGCAAAAGCGCCGATACGCACAAAAGAAAGTGTGTTGGAAAAGTAACTGAGCATTGTTTCGAATAATTCGAAGAATGCCTGTACAAAAAACATGACTTTTCCGCCTTCTGTTTTTCCGGTGCGCTTTTCAAGTTTTTTTGCGAGCGGTTCCTTGAAGACCATCATCAGAACCGGGACACCGAAAAGCACGGCGAGCAAAATGTTAGCAGCATCTTGTGACCTGTCATAAACAAGACAATCGCCAATACGACAGAGCCATAGAAAATCAGTCCGGCGACCCCGTTCGGTGAGAACCATGCGTTTTCTAAATCATGCGCCGCAGGGAGTTGATAATCTGGAAAATCATGGACAGGAGAATGATTCCCATTCCAAATGCGATTGCAACGATAAATACGGTGTTCAGTTGACCGACAAACGGAAGGCTCGTCATAGCTGAAATCGGATGCAGCCATTTTGCCTCGATGATATTTTCAAATTCCAAATACACTTCCGAACATAAAGCCGAAAAAGGTGGAAAAGATACCGGCAAGCGAGATGACCCCCGCAAGATCAATTTTTTTGAATTTGTAGAGCAGTCCGCCCCCGATTGCGAGACAGAGTCCCTGGCCAACATCTCCGAACATGGCGCCGAAGATAAAGGTGTAAGTCAGCGCGAGAAAAATCGTCGGATCCATCTCATTGTGTGCCGGAAGTCCGTACATACGGATAAACATCTCAAATGGCTTGAAGATCTTCGGGTTCTTCAACTTTGTCGGAGGCTCCCCGAAATAGGTCTCGTGGTCATCTTCCACCACTACAAACAGGTTCGGATCGTGCTTGACGTCTTCGAGGAAGGAACTGATGTCAGCCTCGGACATCCATCCGCATAATATAAAGAAGTTATCGTGTTTGTCTTCCACACAGGCAGCAAGCTTTCGCACATCAAAGTTCTTGGCGAGTACCTGCAGACGTTTTTGTGCCGAGACAAGTTTTGCGCTGTCTTTTGAGAGAATCTCAGCAATCTCTTCGTCGATATGCCGGATTTTTTTCTCAATCGAATGAATACTTTTTTCCAGTGTGCGGCACGCATCAGTCGGCGTGGTATCATACTCATCCGGCAGGAAAATACGCTCAAAATGCAGTGATTTTAAAATAGCGTCGATGCGTTCGGAATCGGAGCGGGAGGAGAAGTATACGCCGTATACGTAGCTTGTATCTCTTCCGCCCTCTAAAAAGATTACATTAAGATCCTCGCTTACATATTTTTCTACTTTGTGATAATAGTTCAGTGCAACACGCCCAAAACGGAATTTGATAAAGTGATACTGCATCACGTCGTGGATGTTGCATTCGAGACCTGAAAACGGTTCGATCACTTTGAGTTTGTCTCGCAGTGCTTCTTGTTCCTCTTTCAGGTTCTGTTCTTTTTCTTTGAGATCCATATAGTTGTTGTTTGCTGTACGGATTGTCTGGAACAGCTCCTCCATCGAAAGCGGAACTTCCGGAAGAGATTCTTTGTCAGACAGATATCCGACGAACTGATTCGCCTTTTCCAGTGCATCTTTATATGGATTGATCTCGATAAACGGCTGAAGGTTATCGACCGTTTTTAATTCCGAAAGAGCATTTTCCAATTGAATCTCATATTTTGAGAAATACAGATCCGTTACCCGGTCAATGTCATTTTTCGGTCCGGTGATACTTAAAAATTTCATTTTTACAATCATTGTGGTCTCACACCCCCTATATATTTTAATGTTTCTCCAGCGGACAGACCATAGCGAATACATTCCAATGCCGTTGTAAGCTTCCTTAGCTCCTCTTCTTTTTGGAAAAGATAGGAGTTGATGGAAGCAATGGAATACGGATGTTCTCTGCGGTCGGTGGAGTAAAGGCGTGACAGGCAGTCCGTATACATCTTTTCAATGGTAAATGCATGATCTAAGGCTGCCGTCTGCCGTAATAAGTCTTTCGGAGCAGTTCCATGAACTCGTCCAATGACTCGCTTTCGATCAACGTTTTTATCTCAGGAAGTTTGATGTGAAAATAAACCGGAATGATAAAAGCGTAAATCTGAATGGAATCCATGTTATAGTATTTTTTTGCACGGTAAATCCATTGTAAATTAATCAAATCGATCTTCGTTCCGCAGTCGCGGGTAAAAATCTTAAGTTCCAATCCTTTGAGCGTTTTTTTGCGCGCTTTCCAGACGGAGGTAAATTCATATAAGTTGAGGGCGAGGTCGTAATCAAACAGATCGACGGGCTGCCCGGATTCCTGTAAAATTTTCAGTGGAGCGTAATATTCTGTGCCTTGCAGATTGTCTACTAATTCTTCCATGGTCTTGGAAGTAATCAGACGGTCGATTGAAATCTGGGAGTAGCGGTCAAAAAACGGCTTTTTGTGATTCAGATCAAACGGTTCCTCATAATGGTTGTAGACAATTCGCAGACAGTAGTTGATCAAATCAACTTCATAGCGTTTGAGATACAGTCTTAAAAATCGTTGGTGTTCCAGACCCGAGAAACGATACAGTTTGGAGTAATCGTTGTAAAGGGACTGGATGAGGATCTTCTCGACATCTCCACGGTGAAGTGTATTCTCATCTACAGTTTCAAAGGCTTTTGCGTACGCGGGAAGTTTCTTCAAATAAGTGACCACCTCGGCAACGTTGCACAATTGTGCAATTTCCCGGAAGTGGTCATCTGTTAAAAGCTTGGCCTGCATTGCATGTATCTTTGTTACGATTCCACTATATGATAGTAGATTTCCCATAATTATACCTCTGTAATGCGTTTCAATATTTCGTGAGCGTATTGCTCATGCTTGATTTCGTATTCCCTTGTGAGTGAATGAATGGTTCGCTCACTTTCTGACTGCAGCTGCTGTAGCTGCGTATTCATTTTAGAAGTCAGATTTTGCTGGATTGCATCCAGTTTTTCTTTTGTGCTTGCAGCCAGATCTTCGTCGAATCTTTGTTGGTCTTTTTGCATCTTTTGATCGAGCCTGTCTTTTTCTGATTCGGCATGCTTTACAATGGCTGTAGCGGCTGTCTCAATTTCTGACAATTTGCTGATAATAGAATTCATTGTGAACCCTCCTTTTGTGCAAGCTGATATGAATAATGTAACACAGTAGAAGAAATAAAAAAAGGGTTTTGCGAAAATAATGCAACTATAAATTGACGATATATCTCCGACGAGATATACTGAGAAAAAAAGAATGAGGTGCAAGAGTATGAGACTTAGAAATATTCCGGGTGCAGATGATGTGATTCAGAACCATCCGGTTGCAATAAAGAATGAGATAGAACAAAAAGGGAAGTGGCATACGGTCTTTGGAAATGAGAACCCGATTCACATTGAGATTGGAATGGGGAAAGGGCAGTTTCTCTTGAATCTTGCCAAGCAGAATCCGCAGATAAACTATATTGGAATCGAGCGCTATTCGAGTGTTTTGCTGAGGGCATTGGAAAAATACGACACAGAAGAATTTTGTGATATGAAAAATATTCGTTTTATCTGTATGGATGCTTTCACGCTGCCGGATGTGTTTGGAAAAGGCGAAGTGGCAAAGATCTACCTGAATTTTTCGGATCCTTGGCCGAAGGCAAGACATGCCGGGAGAAGGCTTACGTCGTACTCGATTTTTTGGACAGTATGACAAGGTGCTGGCACAAGACGGTGTTGTGGAATTTAAGACAGATAACAGCCAGTTGTTTGAGTTCTCTTTGGAACAGGTGGCGGAAGCAGGATGGAAATTGCTGGCACATACACATGACCTGCATCACGATGAAAAGATGAATGTGGGGAATATTATGACAGAATACGAGCAGAAGTTCTCAAGTCTTGGCAATCCGATCCATAAGTTGATCGCAGCGAGGAAATAGTTCGAAGCTTTCGGCATATTCTATATAGAAAGTATGTGTATAGAACAGGAGAACCTTATGGGGAAAGGAAAGTGGAAACATTCGTTTTGTCAGTTTTGCTATGATAACAGGAAACTGACATGTAAGCTAAAATGCATTAGACGCTCGTTTGAAGAGGTCTGCGACATCTTGAATGCAAGATGTAAACCATAAGGGCGAGCTGTACACTAGTGTCCGGGAGGGTGGCATATGCAGGTTACACTGATTGTTCTGTTTGCGCACTGGTGTTCGAAATGTAATATGATGATGCCGGTTGTGGATGAGATAGAAGAGGTCTATAAGGAACAGCTGGAAGTCGTCAGAATAGACATTGAAAAAGAAACTGAAATTGCAAAAGATTATAGTATCCAAATTGTACCGACATTTGTTATAATGAAACAAGGAAATGAAGTTATGAGGATGGCTGGGATCATCGGTGAGGAGATTCTGAAAAAGAGGATTGAGACGGTGATTGAAAAGTAGAGGAATGTTTGCTCCGGCAAAGCCGGTGTGCTTTGCCGGAAAAGCGAAAGAATGATTCAGGAAGGATATGACGGATATATGTATGATAATGATTTTTCAAATCTTGGAAGACAGATCCAAGAGACGGTGCAAAACGCTGTGGAGTCGATGAATTATGATCGCCTGAACCAGACAATTAACCAGACGGTGAATCAGGCGCTGGATGAGGCGAGAATATATAAGGAAAAAGTGAGAAGGCAGTATGAGGAGAGCCAGAAAAGACAGGCTGATAATCTGAGAAAGCAGGCGCAGGCCAACCAGCAAAGCAATGTCTATCAGACAAACTATGCAAGACCGGTAGGGAAAAGCAGATCAATATGGTGCTTGCGCCAAAGATCAAAAAAGGGACAGGACGCATTGTGGCAGGAACGATATTGAGTATTGTTTCGGCTGTGGGGATTATCGCTCTGCTGGTTACAAAGACCTTTTTAGAGATGATAGGTACAGCAAGTCTTGCCGAGATCGTTCTGGGGCCTGGAGTGCTTTTGATTCCAATGCTTGCAGGAATCATTTTGTCTG
>ENA-OQAN01000951-OQAN01000951.1-human-gut-metagenome-genome-assembly--contig:-NODE-951-length-13753-cov-1.908484_pt1 | contig 13753 bp, 15 predicted proteins | sample MGYA00242735_ERZ504527 | MGnify/ENA primary metagenome ERZ504527 (study PRJEB26092, sample SAMD00036230) | human gut metagenome | host: Homo sapiens | study: EMG produced TPA metagenomics assembly of...
TGCCTGGATTGCGAGCCGGACTTGAGGTTCCGCGGAATCCGCGATTTCGATGGTTCCGTGATCGTGCAGGCGCATGCGTACGCCTCCAAAGAGATCAAGAACGGTTTTTCACCGTTGGCGCGTCATGCTGCCGGCACAGCCCGAAGGTGGCCCTTACACGTTGCGCGTCACCGCAGGCAACGATTTCATCGAATATTATGACGTGCTTATCGGCGAAGTATGGCTGGCCGGCGGTCAAAGCAATATGGAACTTGAATTGCGCAACAGTGAAGACGCCGAGGAAGCCCTCGATAACTGTGCCGATCCGTTACTGCGCTTCTACAATGTGCCAAAAACCGGAGTGATCAATCGTAATGCCGAACATGCGGCAAGCTGGCAGGAATCATCGCCCGAAAATAGTGGCGTGATGAGTGCCGTAGCGTACTATTCGCGCGAAAACTGCGTGATGAACTTGATTCCGACCTTCCAATCGGCATTATCGACTGTTATATCGGGGGTACGTCGATTAGTTGTTGGATGAGCGAGGACGCACTGAATTCCAGCGAATCCGGGCGCGATTATCTTGCTCGCTACGAGCAGGCGGTCGCCGGTAAAACGCAGGAACAGTTCGATTTGGAGTATAGCGAATGGCAGTCGCGTTCTGATACGTGGAATGCGTCGATTGCTGCAGCTCGTGAAGCCGATCCTGATGTGACGTGGGATACGCTGACCCAACAGTATGGCGAATGCCCGTGGCCGCCGCCGATGACGCCGACTTCGCAGTGGCGTCCGGCTGGCCCGTTCCATGCCATGCTGGAGCGTATTGTGCCTTACTCCTTGGCGGGATTCCTATGGTATCAGGCGAGGAAGACGAGCCGTATTGCGGATCCTACCGTGAGTTGCTGGGCATGATGATTGGTGAATGGCGTGCGCTGTGGAGCGAAAGCTGCCGTTCCTGATCGTGCAATTGCCGCAGTGGATTGACAAGAAGGTCGACGAGGGCGACGGCGATCCGATGCTGTGGCCGGTGTTGCGCGAGGCCCAGTGGGATGCCGCGCAGTCCATCGACAATGTGTTCGCCATCTGCACTATGGATTGCGGCGAATACAACAACATTCATCCGGTTGATAAGCGTACACCGGCGAGCGTCTAGGCAATTGTGCGCTTCGCCAAGTGTATGGTATGAGCCGTATTCCGGTGTTATGGGCCGACTGTGCTGGGTTTCCGCTGCGACGAAGGCGGCCGCGTACGCCTGTTCTTCCGGTACGCGCACGGCCTGCATTTCAGCGGTACTACGCCCGACAGTTTTTGGTGACGAGTTCGCCAAGAGCCTGCCTTCGCTGGTGCGTCTGCCGGAACGTTCCGGTTTCGAGCTTGCCGGTGCCGATGGTGTGTTCCATCCGGCCTACGCCGCGATTTTCGTGGATTGCGATATTGACGATCTGGTCAACGCAAAGGTCAACGTGTCGATTACAACGCCACGGAATTCGGTATTCCGATCAACAGCCGCAGTATCGGCACGATTACGTTGGCCACGCCGGAAGTGCCAGCGCCGGTGATGATGCGCTACGCATGGCGTAGCTGGGGTCCGGCACCGTTGTTTAATGACAATAATCTGCCTGCTCACCCATTCAAGCTGGACCTGACCGATCACACCGACTCTGATCACGCTGAATAATCACGTTAGATAGTTGCGTTGAACGGCTGCGTCACATGATTGTCGATAGTTGACGATGAATAGCGTGCGATTGCTGTGCTTATAGTGTGCTGCAATCGCACGCTTTATATTGCGATTGAAGTCCTGCTGATCGCACGTCAGTCAAATACGAATCAAATACCAGTCAAATAAAAAATCGTTGAAAAATCAACGTTTCTGCGATTTATGCCACCAAAATCGCAGAAACGAATCAAATAAAATGCGCTGCACTGCGAGCGCATAGGCTATTGTCAGAGGTCCGGGCCGAATGATTCCAGGTATGCGGTCAGTTCGGCGGCCATCTGTTCGTCTTCCGGAACGCGCGGATGGCCATCGTGCCGCAACCATTGCGTGAATACAAGAAATGTTTTACGTGAAACTCGCCCTCAGTGCCGCGGCCGTTGCCGTGGAAGATGGCGTGGAACTTACCGTCACAGCCAAGAGCTACGTGCGCGACCTGTTCTGCATGGCAGATAAGGTCGACGCGAAGGCTTCGGTGGCCGAGGGCATGGTCTCGCTGCTTCCGGGCGAAAGCGTCGTGCTGCATATCGCCACTGCCGATGCCGCAGCGCTTGCCGCTCCGGGTGCGTTCGCAGCCGCCAACGTGCCGCGTTCCGCCAACGATCCGAAGCGCGAATGGTGAGCTTCCGCGAGTACGCCGTCTACTGAATCGGTAGAAGAGTGGATAGAGGACTACTGAAATTTCAGTTGACGTGTTCGGTTGAGTAAAAACATAAGTTGAAGCGCCGCCAACCTTAAGAAACGAAAGTGTTGTGAACGCTGACTTTTCAAGAGGTTGGTCGGCGCTTTTACTGTACGATGTAGATGAACCGTTTAAGTTGCGATTTAAGTTAAGAAGAAGGACACGGACATGCCTATTCAAAAAAGCAAGGTGACGATTTTTGACGTTGCCAAGCTTCGGGAGTCTCTAGTAGCGCCGTTTCGTATGCGCTCAACGGCAAGTCTGGTGTTTCCGATGTGACTCGAGACAAAGTGTTGAAGGTCGCACACGAACTGGATGGAAGCCGAATGGCGCGGCACAGGCGCTGGCCAAGGCGAAGACGCAGCGCGTGGGTCTAGTGCTGGGTTACGACCCGAAGCTGCTTTCCGTCGAATCCTACATGATGGAACTTATTTCCGGTCTTGGCGCCGAGCTGGAAAAATACGATTATTCTCTGCTGGTACGCATGGCCGTGGGTGAGGACGCGAAGCTTTCGATCATCGATGATTGGATTGCTACTGGCAACGTCGACGCATGCTGCTCGTCAATGTCGAGCTTGGAGACCTTGCGTTGCCTTGCTTGAGGAGCATGAGGAGATGCCGGTGCTTGCCATTGCCGATGCCTCCGTGGTCGGCAATCTGTCGAGTCTGTCAAGCGCCGACGCCGATGCCGTGCGCCGAGCGGTGCGATACCTGTATGATCTCGGGCATCGTCAGATCGCCCGCGTCGGCGGTCCCGAATCGCTTGCGCACTCGTATATTCGCGATTCCGCCTTTGCGGACGTCGCTTCCGAGCTGGGCATGCGTTATCGTTGCCTGCACACCGACTACACGCCGGAAACCGGTCGCGAGGCCACGAAGCGCCTGCTGGCGTTCTCTGAGCATCCGACGGCGATCATCTACGACAATGATGTGATGGCGTTGGCTGGCCTTGGCGTGGCAGCTTCGCAAGGCATCAAAGTACCGGAGGAAATCTCCATCATGTCGTGGGATGATTCCCTCATGTGCACCGCGGCGTATCCGAACCTGACCGCCATGGGCCGTGACGTGGTCGATACCGGTAAGCAGGCCGCCGGATTGCTGCTCAAGCTGATCGGCGGCGAGCGTGTGGGGCATCTGATGGAAGGGCCGTACGAATTGCGTGCCCGCGCTTCGACCGGTCCCGCTCCGGCAGCGGAATAAGATGCGATGATGAGTTAATGCGATGATGAATTAAAAAATTGCGATTGCGCATTTGCTGCGCCCCGACAAGGGCAGGATGAAAGCGAGCAGCGAGCCGGTCGCGGCGATCGCCGCAAGGGTTACGCCATACAGGATTGCGACGGTGTTGCCGGACTGCTTCGACAGGTACCACAGGTCGAACGGCGCGAGTCCCCAGAACAGCCCGGGAATCGCGGATTGGAAATCAAAATCTGAAATCTGAAATCGTAATCTGAAATCAAAAAGCGCCCGTGCCCCTCGCTTGAGGCATGGGCGCATTGTTGCCTTACGACTTCAGGCGCGCTTCTGTGTGATCTGATAGGCGGCGAACAGCACGACCAGCCAAATCACGCCGGCGACCACTGCGATGCGATAGCTTGCGGAGAAGCACATCAGCACCACGACCAGCAGCATGAACGCGATCACCACATACGGCGTCACCTTGGCGAACGGCAGCTTGAACGCAAGTTTGTCAAGTGCTTCCTGGCCCTTCAATCCCTTCAAATCATTCGGACCGTCGCCGGCGGCGACAACGCGACGGAACTTAATTTCCGTAATCATGATCATGATCCAATTAATCGCAGCGGCAATCGTGGCAATCGACATCAAATAATTGAACGCGAAATCAGGCCACACGAACACCACCACCACGGCGATCGCAATGATGATGGCCGACGTGATCACACCCCCGACCGGAACGCCGCGCTTGTTCAGGCGGCCCAGATACGCGGGCGCATTGCCCTGCTTCGCCAACGAATACAGCATGCGCGAGTTCGCGTACAGGCCGGAGTTGTACACGCTCATCACGGCGGTCAAGCACACGAAATTCAGAATGCCGGCGGCCGCATGCACGCCCACCGAGTCGAAAATCTGCACGAACGGGCTGGAATTGCCGTCGATCGTGCTCCACGGCACCACGGCCATAATCACGCCGAGCGCGCAGATGTAGAACACGAGAATACGCCAGATAATGCCGTTCGTGGCCTTCGGGATGGTGGTGCGCGGATTTTCGGTTTCGCCCGCGGTGATGCCGATGAGCTCGGTGCCGCCGAAGCTGAACATCACCACGACCAGCGCCATCAGCAGGCCGGTCCACGTGCCGTCCGCATTGCGAGACATCAGGCCATGCGGCAGGAATCCGCCGTCAACGGTGAACCAGTTGGCGAACGACGCGCGAATGCCCGAAGCGGTCGGCACATTCGCGATGATCACATACAAACCGCCGAAAATCATGGCAAGCACGGCCACGATCTTGATGATGGCGAACCAGAATTCAAATTCGCCGAACTTGTTCACGCCCATAAGATTCAGCGCCGCGATGGCCACCAGGAACACCGCCGCCGACACCCACTTCGGAATGTTCGGGAACCAGTAATTCACGAACGAGCCAACCACGGCCAACTCCACCATGGCCACGAGCACGTAGTTGAACCAGTAATTCCAGCCGGAAATAAAGCCGGCTCGCTTCGACCAGTACTGCGTGGCGTAATAGCTGACGCGCCCGCCTTCGGGATCCTCGACCGCCATTTCGGACAGGGCGCGCACGATCAGGAAAATCGCCAGACCGCCGATCAGATAGGCGAGCAGAATGGCCGGGCCCGCCAGCTGAATCGACTCGCTGGAACCATAGAACAGGCCGGTGCCGATCGCGCCGCCCAATGCGATCAATTGAATATGACGATTCTTCAAAGACTTGCGCAGCGTCGGCGGAACCGGCACATCGTCGGTTTCGCGCGGTTTCTTCGCAACGGTTGCGTCGCTCATGAATGCTTCCTCTTCTTGGGTGCCTCGGCAATATTCGGCAAATTCGGCAAAAGTTTGCGATCTTGGCGATGTTGCGTTCGGCAGTAGTGGTAGGTGACGCGCCTATGGTTTTTGGCATGGACTCGTCTTCCCCGATTGTAGCTGTAGCGCGTGGATTCGGTTTCATAGTGTTCAATAGTTCGATAGTTCAATAAAATGAAGGTTTGGGAGCAATGGTTGGTGCTGCTTGAGCGCTGCGGGCTGGAGGTCGTCATGGCATTCGTCAAAGACATGGTGCGTATGTGGTTGCATGCGTGGAAGCGATTCGTCTCCATCGCACTGATCTCGTTGCTGGGCGTCGCCGTGCTTACGGGCATTTACGCGGGTTGCCGAGACGCTTTTCTTGCGACGGATCGTTTTTTCGACACCCAAGGATTGCACGACATTCAGGTGTTGTCGACGGCCGGATTGACCGATGACGATATTGCCGCGCTCCGTAAGATTTCCGGTGTTGCGAAAGTGCAGGGCGAACGTTCGCAAACCGTGACCGTCGATCTGAACGGCAAAAAAACCGTGACCATGCAGGAGATCGGCACGAACGGCATTGACCAGCCGTATTTGCAAAGTGGCCGTATGCCTGAAAAGTCCGGTGAGATCGCGGTGACGCGCAAATTCATCAAGGATTCCGGATATAAAAAGGGCGACCATATTACGGTGACACCGCAGGATTCGGCGTCTTCTTCTGTGTCCGATTCTGCAGAATCGGACACGCAGGATGGCAAAAGTGCCGCACGGGTGACCGATTCTGGTGAATCGGACAATCAGGCACCGAGCTTCCCCACCGAACTGACTATTGTGGCGTGGTGCTTGACCCGCAGGATCTCACCATCCAGACGCTATTCGGGTACGAACGCGTTCCGTTCCTCCGCCACCAGCGACTACACGTTCTTTGCGCCGTCCGACGGTGTGACCGGCAGCATGTACACGGCCGTCACCATTCTCGTGAAAGGCGCCGCCGACAAGGACTCGTTCAGTGACGTGTACGACGACACCGTCAGCGAAGTAGCTGACCGCATCGACGGCACGGTGCGAACCAATCGCCAGAAAGCGCGTCATCAGGAACTACTCGACGCTGGAACCAAACAAATCGACGAGGCGAAAGCGCAAACCGACAAACAGTTCGCCGCAGCGCAACAGCAGATCGACAGCAATCGCAGCCAGCTCAACCAGCAAATCGACCAAATCGTCAATATGCAGGCGGGCGCGGCTGCAGGATCCCTCGACGAAACAACCCGTGAAACACTACGTGAAACGGTAATTGCCGCAAGCCCGCAATTAGCGGAAGCCAAAGCGCAACTCGACCAGGCGCAATCGAAATTGGACCAGCAGAAAAAAGACACCGAACGGACACTGCAATCCAAGCAAAACGAGCTGGAAGACAGCATTCCGCAAGTGCGTTGGTATGTGCAGGACCGGTCGCAAATCGGCGGATTCAGCTCGCTGAAATCTGATCTGGAATCCATCCAATCGCTGGGCAACGCATTCCCGATCGTGTTCTTGCTCGTGGCGGTGATGATGAGTCTGACCGCCATGGCGCGCATGGTCGAAGAGGATCGCGGGCTGATCGGCACATACACAGGGCTCGGCTACGGGCGTCTTGCGGTCGCCTCACGATACCTGTTGTTCGCGCTGTTCGCCTGCCTGATCGGCGGTGGACTCGGCCTGATCGCAGGCTTCCTTGGCATTCCGGCGTTCCTGCTCGTCGTATTGCGAGGCTTGTATGTGATGCCGGACGTACGCTTGGCATACGACTGGCTGTACGGAACGGCCGGAGTCGCGCTATTCGTAATCGGCGTGCTTGCCGCAGCCGTGTATGCGTGCGTGCAGGAAATGCGACAGAAGCCGGCCAGTCTCATGCGTCCGAAAGCGCCGCGTGCAGGATCGCGCATTCTACTGGAGCGTATCAAGCCGTTGTGGAATCGCATGAGCTTCCTCGGCAAAGTCACGGCGCGCAACATTTTCCGTTTCAAATCGCGTCTGATCATGACGGTCGGCGGCGTGGCCGGCTGCACCGCGCTGATTGTGTGCGGACTTGCGATCAACGACACCGTTGCCGCATTGGGCGCGAAACAGTATCAGGACGTGTATCAGTACGATTTGATGGTGGTCGCGAACGATGATGACGCTGATGCGATGCGGCAGAAAGTCGCTTCGGATGGTCGCGTCACGTCGAGCATGGACGTGCGCGTTGAATCGGGTGATCTGACCGGCGATTCGGGGAGCGAAAGCATTCAGCTGGTTGCCGTGCCCGACAGTGAACGCAGCGAGTTCGGCAAGATGGTCACGTTGCAGCCGGTGCGCTCCAGTTGGTGGATAGTGCGGCCGATACGGTAAGTCTGGGCGATGACGGCGTGATCGTATCGCAGTCCGCGGCAAGCGCGATGGGCGTCAAAGCGGGCGGTATGGTAACGCTGACCAACGGTGACGATATGCAGGCCGAAGCGCATGTCAGCGAGGTGATCCGCAGTGTGATCGGATCGGACGTGTATGTGAGCGAAACCTATTATCGCCAGCTGTTCGATACTGCTGCATCCGGCACGTCTTCCGCATCTTCCGCGTCCGATTCTGGAGAATCGGACAATCAAAACGGCGAATCCGGTACCTCGAATGGCGCATCGTCAAACGGCCAACAATTGGTGTGGAACGCCATGTATGCGAAGCTCAAAGGTTCAGGCGAATCCCAGGCCGCCTATGCGGAAAAGCTGGAAGACGACGATGCGGTCATGAAAGCCGTGAGCTGCGCGCACATGGCGGAAAGCTTCAAATTCGATCTGATGGGTGCGGTGGTCGCGCTGATCGTGGCGCTCGCGGGCGGGCTCGCGCTCGTGGTGTTGTTCACGCTCGCCAACACCAACGTGTCAGAACGTGAACGCGAGATGGCCACGCTCAAGGTGCTCGGATTCTTCGACAAAGAGGTTCACCACTATGTGAACCGTGAAATGATGGTGCTCACCATGATGGGCGTGGTGCTGGGCTTGCCTCTCGGCCGTTTCGTCGGCGGATTGCTGACGGCTGCGTTGAATATGCCCGCACTGTATTTCGAAGTGGAATGCACGCCGTTGAGTTATGTGATTGCGGCCGGCGCGACCATGGCTTTCGCGCTGCTCGTGCAGTTGTTCGTGAATCCGGTGTTGGATCGTATCGACCCGATTAGTTCGCTCAAATCCGTCGAATAGGCGCATGTCTGAATGTCCGATTCTCCAGAATCGGACAACTAGAGTGCCGGAAAGGCTCGGATTCGCGTTTCAGTTCTTCGGATAACGGTAGTTGTGTGGCAGTTGCGTGGTGAGCTGCGGGTCCAGGCCGAGTTCCTTCAACTGCCGGTCGATTTCGCGGCGCGCACGTTTCACAAGTTCGGCTCGATATTCATCGCCAAGTCCGGCATTGCTATGTGCCGCATCGCCATGTCCCATCGTTCCCATCTTCTCCAGTGCGTCCAATGTTTCCGCCATACGCTTGAGCCGGTCCTGATGGTGCAGCAGCGCACGCACCTGCGCATGTTCGTGCACGATCGTCCGCCAATCGGATGGTGTGTGTGCAATCTCCCGAACCGCGGTGACCGGATGTACGTCGGCCACCTGATATGTGATCGAGCCAAGCAGCGGCATTAGGAACACCGTAATCGCGCCGGCTGCGACCAGTGTTGACGCGGTGTCGCCTTGCATGGTGCCGACCTTCACCGCCAGTGACGTGACGGCGACGATGATCGGCAGCGCGGTCGTGCAATACAGCGCTACGGTGACGCGATGATGCGATGACAGCGGATTCTCGCGTTTGTCGAGCGATAGCGCAACATATACGGGCACCGCGCGAATCAGCATGAGCATTACGATGAACGCGACGAGCAGCGCGGGTCGGCCTGCCACGGCGCGCACGTTGATCGCGGCTCCTGACACCACGAAAAACACAGGAATAAGGAATCCGTAGCCGACGCCTTCCAGCTTCATTTCCAGCGACTTGCTGCCGTCGGGGATGATGTAACGCAGGATGAAGCCTGCGGCGAACGCGCCGAGCACCGCGTCAAGTTCGAACAGTGCAGAAATGGTGACAAGGAAGATGAGCAGGAATGTGGTCAGTCGCATGAGCGTTTGCGATGACGTGTTCGCGTTTTCCGTAAGGAAACGGTACAGGCGATGGCCGGTTTTCAGTGCTTTCGTGGGTAGCATTGCGCACAGTAGACAGATGGTAAGGAACGCGCCGAGCACGAGCATGGTCTGCCAGCCGGTTCGGGTGGATAGCAGGATGGCCATGGCAAGGATTGGGCCGAGTTCGCCCCACGTTCCGTACGAGATGATGGCGTCGCCGATGGGGGTGCCTTCGAGGTGCGTCCTTGAGATCGGATGAGTGTGCGAGAGCGGTGGTGGTAAGTGCTATTACCGTGGCGATGCGTTGATGCCTTGCTTTGCGAAGAATGGAAGCAGGGTCACGACGAGTCCGGCGAGCCCCAAGGTGATGATCCATGTGACAAGGCCGACTTTGCCTTGATGTCCGGCGAGTCGTTTCGGGTCGATTTCATAGCCGGCGAGCAGGAATAGGAACGCCATGCCGAGCTCGCTCAAGAGTTTCACGGCGTCGTTCACCTCGATTACGCCCAGTCCGTACGGACCGAGTGCGGCTCCGGTGACGAGCAGCAGCACAGTTTGTGGAATGAACCTTCCTGGAATCAGCTGCGTCACAATCGGGCTGACGGCCGCCACCGCCATGATGATAGTCAATGAAACGAGCTCTTGCGTCATGTTTCTAGCCTAGTGAGTCTGCATGACGGTGTTCAAGGACGTGATGCCCCATGATGAGCCAAAAGGGTGCGCTAGAATCCGCCATATGGTTTGCGCTATATGTGGCAGAGTCCCGCGGAAAGAGAGGTTAGAGGGTATGATTTATCCCCTCTAACTACCTTGCATTCAAGATGGTCTGCCACATATAGTGAAAATCAGTTTTGGAAAAGATGCGAATCTGCACATATAAGGCATATGGGTGTGTTTCGCGGTGCGAACAATGGCGGAGATTGTGCGGCTCCCGCGGTAGGGTGTGAACATTATGACTTTTGGGAATACGAAAACCGAAAAAACCGGTACAAGCACGTCCGACGCGACGGAAACCGCGCACATCAAATCCGTCGAAAGCCTCGACCAAAGCAACGAAATGGAGCGAGGCCTGAAAAACCGCCACGTCCAGTTCATCGCCATCGGAGGCACCATAGGCACCGGCCTGTTCCTAGGCTCCGGCAAGTCGATCGCACTGACCGGCCCGAGCATCATTTTCGTGTACATCGGCGTTGGCCTGATTATGTTCCTGCTGATGCGTGCCATCGGCGAAATGATGTACAGCGATCCTAGCCAGCACACGTTCATCAACTTCATCACGCGCTATCTCGGCCGCGGGTGGGGCAAGTTCGCCGGCTGGACGTATTGGATCGTGCTCATTCTGACCGGCATGACCGAAATCACCGCCGTAAGCACATATTTCGTAACGTTCTTCGGCACATTCGGCATAGACCTGAACTCGTGGAAGTGGTTGATCGAACTGTGCTTCCTCGTAGCGCTCACCGGCATCAATCTGATTGCGGTGAAAGTGTTCGGCGAGGCGGAATTCTGGTTCTCCATGATCAAGATCACGCTGATCGTCGGTCTGATCGTCACCGCCATCGTGATGCTGATCATCGGCTTCAGCTACCCCGCCACGCACATCGAAGGCGTGGACGGCACGGTGTCGGGTGCACGGTGAGCCTTACGAATATCACCGACGGCTTCCAGCTCGCGCCGAACGGTTGGATGAACTTCTTCATGAGCTTCCAAATGGTGTTCTTCGCCTACCAGCTCATCGATTCGTGGGTGTCACGGTGTCGGAAACGCAGAATCCGCGCGAGGTGCTGCCGAAGGCGGTGAACGAGCTGATCATGCGTATTCTGATCTTCTACGTGGGCGCGCTGATCGCGATCATGGCTATTGTGCCCTGGCGTAACTTTCACGAGAATTCCGATGGCTCGTTCGGTTCGCCGTTCATCATGGTGTTCAAATATGCGGGTCTTGATTGGGCCGCCGCCCTGGTGTTCTTCGTGGTGATTACGGCTGCCGCGTCGGCGTTGAATTCGCTGATTTATTCGGCCGGTCGCCACTTGTATCAGCTCGCTTCGGATTCCGAGTCGCCTGCGATGGCTCGTTTGGCTGAAGTTTCCGACCACAAGGTGCCTGCGAAGGCGATTGTCGCTTCGGGTTGCATGATTCTGTTCTCCCCGATCATCAACGCGATTCCGGGTATTTCCGGCGCGTTCGTGCTATTCGCTTCGGCCGCCAGCGCTGTGGTGATTTTCATTTACGTGCTGACGATGCTCGCCCACCACAGGTATCGTCAGAGCAGCGATTTTCTACCGGACGGTTTCGTCATGCCCGCTTGGCAGGTGTTTGATTGGATTGCGATCACGTTCTTTGTGCTCGTGTATGTCACGTTGTTCCTGTCGACGGACACGATTGGTTCTGCGATTGCCGGTCTGATTTGGCTGGTTGCGTTTGGCGGATATTGCCTGCTACACGAACGATTCCAGAATCGCGATCTTAAGGAAGCCTTGCAGCGGTAGCGTTTGCGGGTAACGCAGGATACAAGTAAGGGGCGTTCGCCGAACGTGAGTGCATCACGTACGTTCGGCAAACGCCCCTTTTCAGTATGGTCTTTGCGCGAATCCCCATTACGGGATCCAGCGCAAATCAGCCGATGTAGTCGGCCTCGTTCGTCGGGCTGGACGGCACGGCATGATCTTCCGTAACCTTGCCCAAGCCAGACAAATACGCTTCACGACCAGCTTCGATCGCCTTCTTGAACGCGCGTGCCATCAGCGGAATATTGCCGGCGGAAGCGATGGCCGTGTATGCCATCACCGCGTCCGCGCCCATTTCCATGGCTTCCGCAGCCTGGCTCGGACGGCCAATACCAGCGTCGATGATCACCGGAACATTGGAGTTCTTGATAATCACTTCAATGAAATCGCGTGCGCGCAGGCCCTTATTCGAGCCGATCATCGCGCCGAGTGGCATTACGCAAGCCGCGCCCGCGTCTTCAAGACGCTTCGCCGCAATCGGATCGGGGACATGTACGGCATGACCACGAAGCCTTCTTTTGCCAGCTGTTTCGTGGCTTTGATGGTTTCCTCATTGTCGGGCAGCAGATACTTCGCCTCATGTTCGATCTCCACCTTCACGAAATCCGTCTGGCACACTTCGCGCGCGAGACGGGCAATACGCACCGCTTCCTCGGCATTGCGTGCGCCGGACGTGTTCGGCAGCATGGTGATGCCCTTCGGAATGTAGTCGAGCAGATTGTTTTCGGTGGTACGGCAGCGACGCAACGCATGGTGACGATCTGCGTGCCCGCGTTCTCAATGGTCGCCTTGATGAGGTTCAGATCGTAGCGGCCGGAACCGAGGATGAAACGGCTGGTGAACTTGTGTCCGCCGAGGATCAACGGATCGGCGTCACCGGTGGCGATTTCGTCATACGCGTGCGCATCCGGTTCCGGCAGCAGTGCGGTGTTCGTGGTGGTGCCGACCAGCTCGTCGAGTGTGGCGTTCGGTGCCGCTGCGAAGTCTTTTTCCGCGGTGGTGATCGTGTTTTCGGTGCTCATGGTTAATCCTTACTATGTGATTAGTGTTGTGTCATTCGTTGCGATTTGCGATTGCAACTTGCGTTTGCGTTTGCGTTTCGCTGTCAGGCGTCTTCTTCGCCGAGAATCAAGCGAGTGATCATATTGGCTTCATGGCAGGCGACCACGCCCACGCGCGGTGCCATCAGACCAGCGCCTGGCACCGGAGCGGTTTCGCCATCGCCGCAGAAGTAGAAATTCTTCGAAACGCGACGAGTATTCACCAAATTGGAACTGCGGAATCCCGCCATTCCAGAAGCGCTCACCAGCTTCTTGTTCGGCAGATTCTCAAGTACGGCATTCACCAGCATCGTCTTGTTTTCCGGCACGTCGAACGCTTCGCAGATAATATCTTCATTACCGAACAGCATCGGCACGTTCTCGTCGGTCACTTTCACGGTATCAATGGTGATATCGATAAAAGGATTGATCTGACGCAAGTTACTGCGCAATGCTTCCGTCTTGTACTGCCCAAGATCCTTCAAAAAATACTGCTGACGATTCAGATTCGTCATATCCACGCGATCAAAATCAATCAAATGCAGGTGACCGACGCCAATGCGGGTCAACGCCACCGCAATGGTCGATCCGAGGCCGCCGCAGCCGCAAATGGCCACGTGCGCCGCGTCGAACTTGTCTTGCGTGGCTGCGGTATGACGGTCGAGCAGGGCCGCACGGATTTCTTCGCGGCTGACGAGCGTGGTCGGGTCGGGCTGGTTGTCG
>ENA-OQAN01000952-OQAN01000952.1-human-gut-metagenome-genome-assembly--contig:-NODE-952-length-13738-cov-1.534641_pt1 | contig 13738 bp, 19 predicted proteins | sample MGYA00242735_ERZ504527 | MGnify/ENA primary metagenome ERZ504527 (study PRJEB26092, sample SAMD00036230) | human gut metagenome | host: Homo sapiens | study: EMG produced TPA metagenomics assembly of...
CCGCTATAGCCTGCGAAGCTGCGCGATATCATCGCGCAGCTGGTTGACGGTGTCCGTCAGTTCCCGCACATTGTGGCGCAACTGTTCCGTTTCCGATTCCGCCTCATCCGCGCGCTTGTCGGTCTCGTCACGAACACGGTCGACAATCCATGAAGCCAGCGTCGCGGTGACGATGCCGATCAGGGCAACGCCGGTTATCATCAGTCCGATGGCGATGCATCTTCCCTGCCATGTCACCGGGGACAAATCGCCATAGCCGACTGTGGTGACGGTCACGAACGACCACCATATCGCTTCACCGAAATCGGTGATGGAAGCGCCCGGAACCCCACGTTCCACATCCAATTCGGCAAGGGCGCCGATATACATCAGTAGTGTCACGCTGCAGCATGTGTACAGTGTGATGCGACCACGCACCGCCATGCCACCGGTACGATTGAGCACGTTGAGCACTGCCACCAGACGCAGCAGTCTCAACGGCCTGAAGACGGGCAATGCGATGGACACCAGCATCAGCAGATTGTCTTTGAACCAGGTTTTCTTATCTTCCGCCAGCAGGATCGAAACGACGCAGTCGGCGATGAACACCATCCAGATGATGTTGATCACCATTTCACACAACAGGATATGCGTCCTCGCCAGAACTTCCCACGAATACGCGAACAGGAACACCAACGCCAATGCCGTCATGAACCATTCCGTCGCACGACGCCATTTGTTCAATGTCATACCCTTTCCTTTCTTCCCGACTGCATCATACGGGTCTCCCCGCACGCGCGACCGTCAGCTTTTGATGGGCATGCGATTGTTGAGCGACTGACCGTTGGCGTAGCAGCGGACGTTGCCTAATGCAATGGAGATGATACTGCGTTCGGTGATCTCAAGATGGTTGCCTCCCGCCACATGTGGGGTGATGAGGCATTTCGGCTCGCACCACAGCGGTGAGTCGGCCGGCAGCGGCTCCGGTTCGGTCACATCGAGCGCGGCGCCATGGATTCGTCCTTCCGCGAGCGCGTCGGCAAGCGCCTGACTTTCAATGGCGTTGCCACGGCCCGCGTTGATGATGATGGCGTCAGGTTTGAGAGATGCGATGCGTTTCGTATCGAGCAGGTGGCGTGTTGCCGGGGTGGATGGTACGCACATGGCGATCACATCGGCGTATTGCAGGACGTCGTCGAGGGAATCGAAACCGACCATATGATCGATGCCCGGCGCTTCGACGGCGGGATTACGGCGAATGCCGATGGTTGTCATTCCGACGTTTTTGCAGAGTCGTGCGAAGTGTGATCCGATGTCGCCGGTTCCGATGACGAGCGCCGTTTTTCCGTTGGGGCTGATGGCGCGTCCTGCGTCCTGCCACATGGCGTTCGGGTTGCTTGCCGCGTAGATGTGCAGGTTCTTCATGATGGCCCACATCATGGCGAACATGTGTTCGGAGACGCTTTGTCCGTAGGCTCCGGTGGCATTGGTGAGCATGGATCCGGGCTGCAGGATGCCGGGTCGCTGGTATTTGTCGACGCCGGCACTCCAGGTTTGCAACCATTCGAGTTTGGGGCATTGCGCGCATTCCTCGGGCGCGATGTTGCCGATGACCGCGGTGGCTTTGGCTTTGAGTTCCTCCGGTACTGCGGCGGTCCAGCTCATGCTTCCCCGTTGGGCCGAATCGCCGACGAATTCCTGTGGCATGTCTTTCGCGGCACGTATGAATTGCGCACGTTCGGATTCGGTCAACGGCAGGCAGTTGACGATCAATTTGCGGTCGTTCCATATTCCATGCGTTTTACCCTATGACAATCGTCGGATATAGGGTTTCACGTTGGGTTCTGGGTCAGACGCCGAGTTCGTCGGTGTCAAGGATGATGGTGACAGGACCGTCGTTGGCGAGCCGCACGCGCATGTGGGAGCCGAATCGTCCTTCTTTTACTTCGAGTCCTTGCGCGCGCAGGGCGTCGTTGAATCCGTGCCATGTCTGTTCGGCGTGCGCGGGCGCTCCGGCTTTCACGAAGCTTGGGCGGTTGCCTTTGCGCACGTCCGCGTATAGCGTGAATTGGGAGATGGACAGCACACTGCCGTTCACGTCGTGGATGGAACGGTTCATTTTGCCGTTCTCGTCTTCGAAGACGCGTAGGTTGGCGATTTTGCGGGCGAGCCAGTCGATTTGTTTCGCTCCGTCCGTGTCTTCCACTCCGACGAGCAGCACATAGCCGATGCCTATATGCTGTGGTTCGAATGTGGTGTCGACTTCTCCGCTTGTCTCGTCGACCACGTCGACGGATCCTTCACTGACCTTCTGCAATACGATGCGCATAGTCCGTCCCGCTCTTTTCAGCCGGCGTAGTCGACGATGGCCTGCGTGACCTGTTTCAGGTAGTCGAGCGACGTCTGCCAATCGTCCGGCACTTCGATGGAATGGTTGGCACCAGCATACGTGCGCACATGGTCGGTGAGCAGATGCGCTTTGGCGTCATCGTAGTATGGGTCGGCGTCACCTGCGCAGATTAGCGGCATCGGGCTGCCGGCAGTTCCCGGCAGCGGCGCGGGAATGACCGACTTGTGCTTGTCGAATGGCGGCGGATTGAGTACCGGGGTGAGCAGCACCACGCGCAATCCTAGTCTTGCGGAATGCGGATATGAGAGTGTGGAGAGCGATTTGGTGACGACCAGCAACTGCGGCTCCTCACCCGATTCGGCAGCATGTTCGAGCGCGCCTTGCGCCATTCGTCGACCACGCGTTCCATACAGGCGATCATTTCCGGAAACTCGACGCTTTCCGTCAGTTTCAGGTCGAGCCGGTCCACGAACCATCCGTTGGCCGCAAGCGCCTGCGCTGCCCAGTACAGCAGCGGTCGGTCTACGGTGTATCCAATGCCCGGCATGATGAGCACGTGCTTGCCGGTTTCGGTGTTCTTCACACGATTCTTACCCCATGGCGTGACCGCCGGTGTGACGTTTTTCGTTGTTGGTTGCGTGCCGTTCTTGCCCATGCTGTGTTTGATTCGCCTTTTCGTGTGTTCCGTCCGTCTTGGCCGGTCGTTATGGCCGGCGTCGTTTCCCATATTGCATGCTAGGCGGCGCCGGCTACAATCGTTTCCGTCAGTTCACCATGCATTGGTTGCCGAACTACGGACCGACCTATTACGCCGCTTTCGTGCACGATCCGGAAGGCAACAACATCGAGGCCATGCTCGCCTGAGTGTCCGACAGCTCAACAGCGACAAAACCAGCTCCCGCCATACGTAATGTTCTCATGGCGGGACCTGTCATATTCCCAGAGAATCAAACATCTCATCAGCCGTGTGGAAACGCGGGCCGTTCTCCGCTGAATATTCATGGACTTCCCGCAAGGCAGAAAACGTATCAGTAGGAACGGCGCTCTGTTGAGGAAGGTCTAATGAAAGTCGGAACTCGTACGTGTCTGGATTGGAACACATGTGATTTCCCCCTTTAGCCCTGGTTACTTGAACAGGTCCGAACAGGCTGAACGTGGTCTTCTTGTAGATGGTGTTGTACAGCTTGCGCTTGGGATGCAGCCATCCCATGCCCTTCTTGCCGCAGTCGGGGATCAACGCTTTCTTGACCGCGCGGGTGGCACGGCCTTTCGTGCGCGCGGACAGGCTCTTCTTCCAGCTGGGTTTCCTCATCCCATATTTCATAGCGGCCTCTTTTCGGACGGTTATGTATCGATCAACATTGCATACGCATCGGCTGGATAAACTCAAAGACGAACATAGATGAACATCAAGTACGGTCAAGCAATTACTTACTGGCAGCTTCTTTGAGAGCGGCCTGCAGTTCAGGATCAACGGCGAATAAATACAATCCATGCACACCGCGTTTGAGTAGAACATTCAGTTCATTACGCAGATTGGATTGCGCGTAGCTGATTGAGCCGTTCCTCTTACTCACTGCACGTTTATTACAACTTGCCTTTTCGTTAAAAACGATTTTCCCTTCGCGATAGGTAACCGACGGTCCAATGATGACACCTACATAATTAAGATCAAACCCCTGAATAGAGAACGTTGATCCCACTTCATTAAGCGTATGCGGACTTTCCGCCCAGACAGCATCTAGGGAAAGACCCTTATCCCCTACCTTGATTTCGTAATTCCATGGATGACAGAATAATCAGCTCTTCCATCAGGATTAAACGCATCGTATCCTCTCTGCATTCCCGGAGCCGCTCCCCATGCGCCATACTCCCTGTGCATCGCGATGCATCTCAACATTCCAAAGACCATCGGCACTGGAATCGTTGATTTTGCCGCCCTTATACTCCCAATCATACGTAGCAACCACACGAGAAAGCCCGCATCCGTCAACGCCTGAAGCCTTTTAGATATGTCTTCTCTTTTATGGCTTTAAACAGTTCAACCGGCGAATCGAATACTCTGATTTCAAATGGCTCGCGGACATATTCGCCTGTTTCTCTATCCTTCTCCCCAATGTCTTGAGGAATACGACCTATTCTCTTACCATCAGCGAAGTCATCAATCCATCGAATCGTCGCATCATCCGCAGCAATGCGAAATTGCCTATGCAAGCATAGGCGACTTAGCAAATAGTGATCACCCCACATATTCAATGGCACAAATCGCTCCAACTGCCCGCTATAGCCAGCAGCAGCTTTTTGCACGTCGCTTTCTGCTTGCTGCGGAAAGAGCATGTCCTGATCCTCTTCGCTCCAACGTTGCGAAGTTTGCAAAATCTGATTCGGGTCGAATACCGCAATAACCACTTTCGCACGGCGTAATAAATCGTGCAGCATGTTCTTGCCCGAGTATCCTTGGTCACCCTGCGTCAACAGCAGATGAGCTTCATCAACAAGCACTACATCGGCTTTGCCTCGGGGCTGGTCCGCAATAGCTCGATTACTTGCTGTTTTCTCACTAAATCGATTGATGAATTGACTCGGTTTAAGAGCCACCTCGCCAAAATGTTTTCTGCAAACCTAATTTGCTGGCAATTTTGGTTATATACGTGCATTTTGCTGGTTATGGTTGACAACCATATATGCTTTTCTGCGATCTTCCTTACTGATTTTTGGCGATGAATCGGTTTCCAGAATATCTTCATCATCTTCGTCATTGATGCGCCCATTGATATCCATTTCTGTTGCTATGCGATAAAACAGGTGACTTAGCAAAAACCGTCTTTCCAGTACCCGCAACGCCTTGCACGAAAATCAGTCTCGATAAACCGGAATCGGCTGAATCACCAGAGCCGGTAAGAGCTTCAGAAAGCGCGTCCATAATCGATTCCTCCGCAGCTATCTGATCATCACTCAATTGGTGAAAAGGCGATGCTTTAAAAAGCGCAGAATCGCGAATAATCTCCTCAGCCGGAAATAGTTCCGGATTCTGTCGGTTCAGTTCCAACCAGATGTCCGAGAAAATATGGTTGAATTCATCCTGCGTATAGTAGTCGCCTTGCGCATTGGTGCGACGATTGTTCAAATTCTTGACTGCATCAGGGCCAAGAAGATAATGCATCAGCCGGTTCTCCACGTCCAAAGTCAGAGATTTGTTGAAATGCGGATTGCCAATGACATACTGCCACACAGAACGAGCATCGCTCTGCAATTTTTCTTGAAATTCCTTCCAATCAACTCTCGTTTTGGGATCTTCCCTCAGATGCTGCATTGTTCGACTACGAATATTATTCGTCTCTCCCACATACACCGTATATTCGGGACGTAAAGTATGCTGATTCCTCTTCTTTGAATGAACCACATACACCGTTGGATAATCGAAAATATAGTGCAAAGTCTCACGCTCAACAGCAGATAATGTCTCGTATCCTAATTGCTCGACAAAGGCTTTCTCTATTTCTGCTTTGTCATCAATGCTCTGATACGGCAAATCTATAATGATTGGCTTTGGAAGCGCGCTTTTCGTCATATGCTCATTATGCACCCGAGAGAGAGGCCTTCAGAAAAGATTCGACATACACTTACGTATTATGATTTCCGATTCAAGCATCAACGCGATCCGTAAATTCGTAGCAGAGCGGGACTGGTCTCAATTCCACACTCCCGGCAATCTTGCCAAATCTATCAGCATTGAGGCCGCAGAACTTCTGGAATGTTTTCAATGAAACGACGAGCCACAAGACAGCAATATCGAACATATTCATGAGGAAATAGCAGATGTACTCATGTATTGCATCATGCTATCTGACAAATTTGGATTTGACCTTGACGAGATAATCCTCGATAAGCTTGCGAAGAATGCTCAGAGATATCCGGTTAAATTTGCCTACGGCAATAGTAATAAAGCCAATTGACGCTGTATATACGTTCGTAGGTAACACCTGAATAGTTGCACGCTGCCCAATCTGCATTCACTATGAGCACGTTTTCTTCGCGAGCGCGACGGGGGTTCCAACAGATAGAACCTGCATCCAGGTTAGTAATCCGTCAGAATGCGTTCGCGCATTCTCGCGTACTTTCACGCATTCTCGCGTACCAACATCTTGATTACATATTCTGTTCATGTACGGCATGCTCACTTACTCAAGTGATATACAATGCCGGATTCGCCACCCTGCGAAGATTACGTGAGCAGCTGCAGCAACCCGGCAACCATCTTCGCCTGAAAATCAGTAGTGCATTGAGACGTCTCGCGAGACGCTTGGCGCGTTCTTCGCTGTCGAAGAACTTCGGCACACGCTTCGCCACTTCCAACCGCTCGTTCCGAGGGCGACAGAGGTTTCCGACAGCGTTTCCTTAAGAGCCACGGCATACGCAGTAGTCACCCATTCCCTCTTTCAGAGCTCATCGAAAATCAGTTCCTAAAACTTCAGATGTTGGGTTTTCCTCTGCAATAGCGTCATCAGAATTCGAATCGCGTCATAATCGCGTCACCAAGACCCGAATCGCGTCATAATCCCGTCACAATCCCGTCGTCGAAAACTGTCTCTGAGCCATTACGATAGATATTGATGCACAGATCCGTATCGCAGCCAAGGAATTTTGATTCCGGCAATCCGGCACCACATACCTTCTGCATCACACGCAGGATACTGCCCCCATGCTCGATATACCCATGTACTCAAAAGCAGAGGCCAAGGCATCGTTACGTATATTTTCAAATAGCCCCGCTTCATGCGTTCAATGGTCTACCCATCGGCAAGCGCTCTGACAAGGTGATTTCAAGCCGATTGTCATAAATCTCAATCTGAATGCTCGAATAGTTGTAGCTGCAATGCACTTGCGTTGACAATCAGCTCGCAAATGGCATCCGACGGAATCTCATATACGTCCTGCCAGTGCACACCCTTGAACCAGACACCCATATGAATGTCGCACAGCACATACTGGTAGGACTCTTCGATAAGCTCCTGTCTAAGCGGGTAATCACAAATGTAATAGGGGCTCCATAATCTCGTGCAAATAAGCGAAATCATCAATATCACGGTGCTCATCGGCAGCTTCAACGCCTGCGATGAAATCAGTCGCGCTATCCCCCATTCGCGCTCACAAGGATGATTCACGCATCGGGAAAACCCGAATGAATCCGGTCTCTTCATAAGAAGATCCGCCAAAGAGGGACTGGGCAGGAAGGAGACCACCGTGTCGGAATTTTTATCGAACAGGTGGGCTTCAACCATAGCTTGAACAGATTGGACCGAAGTTTCTTAGCCGTTCCCTCGCTATGGCTTCCAACTCGGGATGCCATGTAGCCTTGTTCGCAATGAACCGGGCATAATCCTCGAGACCAAGATGCAGGTTGCCTACAAGATAATGCTTTTTGAGCACTTCGCCGGCGAATTCCCCGACGATTGCGTAATAACGGCACATCACGATCCACATAAGTGCCTCGCGGTCGGATATGGAAGAATATGGGACTGCCAAATATGCAAGCTCCCCGACCGTGAGCGCACTGAGCCGCCTAGTAGTTTCCGCCACAACGCGCCTGCTCGCGGAAGGCGAATCGCGGCAATGGACTTGCCCACCTCGGTTTAGGAAGAACACTCAGCGTTGCCGACGCCTGCATGATTCAGATACATTTCCGCAAACGCCCAGCCCTGCGAGGCAAGAAGTCCGCCGACAGTGAAGGAAAGCCTATACCGCTCCCCCTGCATCGTCTCCGCACCGTATGAGCCGCCATGTAATCCTCCCTTTGCTCAGGCACAAGAATATTTCGGAATATTCCCTGGTCTGGAATAACTACAGTATCCGAGACGCGACCGCGGCATCATCGCCGTATCCGAAGCGACGAACATCGCGGCCAGACATACATCGATTGCATCTTCTCTATTCATGCGGCATGTTCAATCGGTAAAGAATATACAGTTTCCTATATCAGCGCCATCCGAGACTACGTTTACGTCCTGAAATGCGGTGGGTCTCTTCTGTCTTTTTGCTACTATAAGCGGCAACAGTATCTCCAAGCCTCTTAACAATGCTCAAATCCGGAGGCTCTTTCTTTATTAAACCGCACAAGGATAAGTCACCTGAAGCAGTAAAACGCACAACGAAGTATGGAATCAGGGAATAAGCAAGCTGCAATCGCGTCATAATCGGGTAACGTCCGAAAACCATAACCCGTAAGTGCGACCCTCACGTCACTATCCATGTGAGGACCGCACTTGTATTCCAGCAAAAACGAAATTCGCTACTTTGCCGTAGAGAAGAGCCCACTGCTACTCCCCTACTGGGAAATTCTTATTGACATGCAGAACCAGCTTGGGTTTATTCACAACAATTCCCCCGGTTGTTCTCCCACTGCCTGAAGTGACGGTCATGAAATTGCCGAACGAAAGACCATGCAATTCCTGACTGGTCAATCCGGTTTCTTCGCTAACCGTATTTACCGAGATACCCTTCGTGCGATTCGTATTGACCACAAAGTCAAAGACCTGCGACTTCTCAGCACTGATACCCTCAGGCTCAGCCGTCCTGTACCCCATGCTGGTAAGCTGGGAACACATCGAACGGTATTCCCAATCAGTCAGTCTTCCCAACGCATGCGCGCGGTACGCCATTGCCATAGCAGCCACACCAAAATATTTCTTCGCTTTGAAGATATCACTGACTAACGCATGATGCGGAATCAAAGACTTCACTCTGCATTCAGGCATCAATAAATTTGAAGCAAAATCATGAGCTTCCTTCTCAATATCACGGGTACCTGCGTCAAGCTCGCTCATCGAAGCTTCGTGCATCACAAGATGTCCAATCTCATGCGATATATCGAATCGGACTCGTTCCGGGGTCTTGTGCGTATCAACCGCTATATACGGCTGCCCAGCAAATACAAAACTAAACGCATCAACTTCCTTACCCATTGAAGGCAAGCTAAAAACACGAATGCCATGCGATTCAGCCAGACTGACCATATTAGGAAGGGGATTCTCCCCATAACCCCAGTCTCCACGAAGTGCCAAAGCTGAAGAACGAGGCGGCATCTGTGCTATATCTTCCATTGGAAGGTCATTACACGGAAGATTGAAATGATTCTCAATCCAATGAAACAGCAACAGGGCACTCTTCCCATGCCCCACTGCAGACTTGCGCTGTCTTGCAGTTGATTTACGCATCGAGCGGAACCAAACCTGCGTTTCAGAAAGATCTCCAATAGCCGGATCAGACGGGTGCACAGTGAAAAACGAAGGCATAACCTTCAATATCTCAGACAAAGCATTTATTTTAGTTTGAGGGGCACCATCTTTTCATAGTTCGTTATCGTGCGAGGGTCAACAGATAACAATTGCGCAAGTTGGACTTTGCTTAAACCTGCTGTTTCGCGAGCGCAACGAATACGAGCTGGATTGAGCAGCAAACGCTGCTCATTATTTAGCGGAAATGGCGACGGCCACGTCTCCGATCCCAGCACTTTCGTCATTAATCTCTGCCTCCGCAATACGCATATCTTGGGTGATCTCACCAAAAATCAGGCGTTCATCCCATCCAACGATTGTATGCTTGATTGAATCTACGATCGGGAGCGACACTTCCAATGAAACCCGATCTTTATTTCGGTTATAGATAATAAGCCACATCGATCGCAAACGCGATGAGGATTTCGTGGACTCCTGAAGAAAGTCGAATGTCAGCTGTTTGGATCCAAAATTCAGTTTCTGCAGTTCCAAAGCAGTCACACGTCCAATTTTCACTCTCAAATTTTTTTCCATAGAGTGACCTGCTGCACTATTCCCCCGAGCAAAAGCCAAAGCAAGGCCATCTGCTCGATATGCCCGCGGAGACATCTGATTATCGACTTTTCTGTTTGCTTCCCACTGGTCTAGCATGTCGATTTCTGTCTCTACCCCACTCACAAATGCATGATAAAAACCGGACCCCTCAGCACTTGCTTGAGAATGAAGGTGATCCGCCTCATGAACCGGGCGAAGACCTCTCATGGCAGAAACAATTATATATCTGCAGGAAAACCAAAAATACGCTGGAATTCTTCGCGGGCATCCTCTCCTTCTAAACAAGATACTTTGCCGGCAAATCAGGCTGAACTAATACCACAAATCCTCATTTCTTTGTATAAAACCGGAAATTTTTAATTATCATATCACTCTTGGGTAAGAACACAAAAACCGCTTCGAGAAACTTCAGACGCAAACCGAAGCCCTGTTCAACGAGATCTTCCAGTCCCTTGACTCGGGCGATGCCAGATCGAAGACTGACCACTTCCCCACCGCTTGCATACCTGTTCCCCGCCACTCCCAAGCACATCAACGCACTTACCGGTCGTATACTGCTACCAGGTGGATTTGAAGGGAATAACCATGATCGACGACGATTCCAACGAACTCATCCCATTCGAAGGCGGAGACAGTGATGCCGATGCCAGCACCGGGAACAACAATCCAGACGACACGCAAAGCGTCACCATCATCCAAGACGAACAAGGCATCGTCTTCCTCGGCGACGCCGGTACCATAGATCTCTGGCTCAAGGACGAAGGCTTCGATTCCAAAGCATTCACAGCCAAAGCCGTGCAGACCGTCTTGTCGGCCAGCAAAGACGCACAGGCGGCCGGCAATGCCATGGCCGAAAGCGGACGTTGGGTAAAACTCACCAAAGAATCGGCCGAACTGGTCGCCAAATACGGCAAGAACTGTAAGAAGGGACCGTTCCAAGCCGGTGTTGTACGGCAACCGAACGGGCGCATCATCAAACATCTGCAATTCACCCAGCCTGGGCAACTCAACCCCGCCATGCTCACCGGCATCAGCGGCGTCATGGCACAGATGGCACTGGAACAAGCCGTCTCCGAGATCACCGATTACCTGAAGGAAATCGATGCGAAGCTCGATGATCTGCTACGCGATCAGAAGGATCAGACCGTCAGCAAGCTCGCCGGGATATCCCACATGATCGACGAGACCATGTTCATCTACCAACAGGTCGGTTCGATCAGCACAACCACATGGTCTAAGGTGTCAGGCTGCCCGCAAGACATCGCCACCATCCAGCGTATGCAATCGCCAAAATCAAGGCCTCACCGAGAAAGTGGAACGCGAGCAGGATCCCAAGCAGGTTCGCCCGCTGACCCAGCAGATTCGTCAGGAGATTCACCAGTGGCTGGGTATGCTCGCATCCGCAGTCAGGATGCAGGATCAGGTCTCCTGCATCGAGCTCGCACGCGTATACCAAGAGGAGCCGGAACAGCTCGAAGCACACAAGAAAGGCATCGTGCTTGCCAGGAACAAGCGTCTTGCGGAAATCGAGCAGTCACTCAACGCATTGGGCAGACAACTGGAAACGAAGGCTGGAATCGTAGGTGGGAAGGTGCTGCTGAACCCATACAGTTCACCTCATGCCATTGCCAACATCGAAAGCATCACCAGCAATCTCAATGCATTCGCCAGCACATTGCAACTTGAGCACATTCATCTGCATGTCGAAGACGGTCCCACCTGGATCGAAGCCGCGGGCAAGGCCGTAGACGACACCGGCAAGGCCTTGCAGAATGCCAGGCAGCAGACCGCACACGCCGTCCAAGACGTCGGCAATGCGATAGCGAAGGGCGCTCAAGCACCGGTGCCGCCGTTGCCAAGGGAATGCAGGACGCCGGAAACCAGGCCGCGCACATCGCGCAGGATGCGGGCGACGCCATCGCGAAAGGCGCCTCAGGACGCAGGCGCCGGAATCGCCGACGGAGTGCAGCAGTTGGCAAAGGAATAGCAGACGGATTGAAACAGCTCCCGGAGATCAAACTGCCCAAGTTCGGGTGGGGCAAGAAATAAGCCGGAGAGTCACGCCGTGAGCACCGAGCTTCTTTTGTCGTTTCGCGGGACTCTTCCATCTGACCATCATCAACACGTGCCACAAACAAGCCAACAAGCATTTTGGGAGGGCTATTCGTGCGATGTTGCGCTCTATCATTGATAAAGGCATCCAGCAACCGCATATAGTAAGGAATCGCATGCGTTATTTCACTTCGGACACGCATTTCGGCCACCCACTGGTCACCGCGCTGCGCGGGTTCCTGAACAATGGCAGGCTACGTGCTGAGTACCTCGACATCTGGCAGACGCAGACCCGCACCGCCGCACACGCGTGGATCAAACAATATGTGCACGACAATCAGACATCGTTCAAAGCGATCTGCGACATCGCACGTCATGAGAACACCATCATCGACAATATCAACGAGATCGTCGGGCACGACGACGAACTGTGGATTCTCGGCGACCTCTCCTACCGTTGCACCGTCGAGCACACACTCGAATGCCTGCGCCGAATCAACTGCCAACATCTGCATCTGATCATCGGCAACCACGACCGCAACTTCCGTCTCCGATTCAATGACATGCTATACGAAGACGTGTTCGAGACCATCGACGACTACTGCGAAATCGACATGGAACTTCCCGTTCTCGATGAATCCGGCAAAATAACGGTGGCGACCACGCAGCAAAGCATCGCCATGAGCCACTTCCCCAGACTCTCGGCATTGGCCGAAGAACACGGCGACTGGCCGAGCAACTGGAACGAGTTCGCCGATATGGCGCCTACCACCGAAGGCTGGCTGCTCTACGGCCATACGCATCAGGACGTTCCCGACGGCACTGATCCGCGAAGTGTGAACGTGGGACTCGACGCATGGGATTTCAAGCCCGTCAGCGAACAGCAGATCCTCGCCTGGCTTGTATCCCGGTGTGCCGACCAATCAAAGTGAATTCCACCCTGAACATGGATCCGGGCTGTAGGATGCCGGGTCGCTGGTATTTGTCGACTCCAGCACTCCAGGTTTGCAACCATTCGAGTTTGGGACACTGTCGGCATGTTCCCGGATCAACATTGCCGATGATGGCGGTGACTCGAGCTTTGAGTTCTTCGGGATGATGGCCGTCCATGCCATGTTACCACGCTGCGCCGGATCGCCTATGAATTCTTGCGGCACGCCTTTGGCTGCAAAAACATTGATATGAGGTTTGTTATGGATAAACATCCTAATATTATCCTGCTTATGGCAGACCAGATGCGCGGCGATTGCTTGGTATTGCCGGACACCCGGATGTAAAAACACCGTTTCTCGATGCACTGGCCGCAGAGGGCGTGCGCTATGAAAACGCCTATTCTGCCTGTCCGACCTGTGTTCCCGCACGTGCCTCTCTTTACACAGGTATGTCACAGGAACACACTGGCCGCGTCGGGTATGAGGATTTAGTGCCGTGGAACTATACCCACACGCTGGCTGGGGAACTGAGCAAGGCGGGCTATTATACGCAGTGCGTCGGTAAAATGCACGTCCACCCGCTGCGCAATAATTTG
>ENA-OQAN01000953-OQAN01000953.1-human-gut-metagenome-genome-assembly--contig:-NODE-953-length-13737-cov-2.199412_pt1 | contig 13737 bp, 12 predicted proteins | sample MGYA00242735_ERZ504527 | MGnify/ENA primary metagenome ERZ504527 (study PRJEB26092, sample SAMD00036230) | human gut metagenome | host: Homo sapiens | study: EMG produced TPA metagenomics assembly of...
TGTTGTTTAAGGGTTACGGCGCAAAGGTAGGTTTAGGGAACATGCGTGTCAAGGCGGAAAATAGAATGGTTACATTTTACCTGATTTTCTGATTACATAAACAAATCCCCAAGTTATAGATAACAACAATATTGTACATACAATCATTTTTAGCATCGTATGCAAGGGTAAAAACTCTACAAGCATATAACAAGGACCAAGAAACAGATAGTGAGACATCCAGATTCCCAATGTGCATGTAGAAATATTAATAGCAAATCGTCTGATAGTTACAGATTTAAAATGATTTTTTTTTTTGATAACAAGAAAGATAGGAAGCGTCATTAGCAATACATTGGGAGAGCAATATGTAAAGAATAGTTCAACAAGTTCTGCCGGTTGTCCGGGAATTGCTGTAATAGATTTAAATCCTAGAAAAGTAATACAATAACCAATGATAAATGAAGGTATTCCAATAACGGCAAGTTTCCCCCAGCTAAAATTTATATCATTGTTTTTGATATAATAACCTAATAGCAGATATCCATTAAAACCGGCAAAATAATATAAAAGTCCAAATTCATTCCAGGAACATGTACCCCAAAGGTCTTTTGTCAGGTATTCCCTCAGATAAGGAATAAAAAGAGAAATGAACCACAGAGTAAGAAATATTTTTTGTTCTTTAACCGATGCTTGTTTGACCCATGCCGAAAAAAATGGCATATAAAGATATAGTCCTATTAAAAGATAAACATACCACATCTGTACAGCCAGCATCGAAAAATTGAAAGGTATCATCAGTATATTATGTAACGCTCCAGAAAAAGACTGATCTGGTTCTGCCCAGGCAAAGAAGTCATTAATGATTGTAGGAGAAAGTCCCAACAATCCGGTAATCCAGGGAAATAGATTATAAAGAACTGACCAGACGATAAAAGGAATAACGAGTCTTGTCAGACGTTTGGTATAAAATGTAGAAATATTCTCTTTTACAGGCAGAAGCAATGCTCCTGTAACCATTACAAATAAAGGTATGGCAGGACGCATAAATGAACCATAAAAACTTCCCCAGAGGTTATACCATGCTTCAGATCGTTCTGTTGGAGTAACATTATCAGTACAATGTACCGCTATCATCATGGAGATAGCGATAAACTTTACAAAATCAAGCCATATAATACGCTTGTTATCTTTTTTCAATTGATGCAACTTCATATTTTTTTTGATACAAAAGTAGCCACAATGAAAAATACATTTTTGACATAGGTCAAAATTCTTTTAAATACTTATTTTCCTGCTCTGATTCTGCTTAAGGTAGATATTGAAATGCCAAGAAAAGATGCAATATATCCTAAATTGACCCTTTGGCAAATATCTGGAAATGTTTTCAGAAGCATTTGATACCTTTCTTTGGCAGTCATTGTTAGATTGTCTATTCTTACACACTGCAATGAAAGTAGACACTCCTGATGAATAACTCTTCCCCAATTGGCTATTTCGATATTGGTATCATATAATTCATTCAATATATTTATGGGTATGGAATATGCTAGGGTCGGTTCAACTGTTTCAACAAATTCAAATCCGGCTTTGTTGTGATATAGACAAAGTAGACCAAAGGTTATGTCTCCTTCTTTTGAAAACCAAGTTGTATGTTCATTTCCGTCAACGATACAATAGGATCTGGTTAATCCTTTTTCTATAAAATAAACATTTCTGTCAATGACTCCCCCTCTTATTATCAGATGCTTCGCTGGAAAATTATGTGCTTTAAAATGTTTGGATAACAGATCTATAGATTTGTCTGTGACAGGGTAGTTATTTTTTTATGCTATTTCTTATATTGTCTATTTCCATTTATAAGCTGTATTTTCCAAAAACAAGAATGAATAATGTAAATCCCATGTAATATAAACTGAAATGGTAAGTTAGTAAGAAAATCTTAAATTTACAAGGAGAAATAAGTATAACTTTCATACATATGTGAAATGGGGTAATGAGTAGAGCTTTATAAAGTTTGAGACTGATTTGACAAACTGTCAATCCACGTGTCTGAGAATCGCTTCTTTTGAGCAACAGGTGAGGGCCGGTGTAAAAAACGCAGCGGTGTGAAGCCGGTAATTTCCCGAATGTCAGAAGAATGGAGGTAAAGTCTGTTTTCCGCTTTATAGAGAATGTATAACGGAAACATTCGGATAGTATCGATCGGAATAGCAAGAAAAATGATAGCCTGTTGCTGATGGTTACAAAGGAGCATCTGGCTGTTTCAGGCTGTTTGCAGAGAGCTTTTCATTCTTTTCTGGGCATGTTTTTTCAAAACATCTCGATGTCTTTAGTAAAACATCCCGATGTTTTGAGAAAAATTGTACAAAAGTTTTTCGGGCTGTGGGCTTCTTTTTCTTTTTCCGCAGGAAAGTCTGTCTGTTTCCGCGGGAAAATCCTTTACTTTTTGCGGGAATATCTGTCAGATGCTGCCGTTTACCTGTTAAAAAGATCGTTTGAAGACTATCATTTTTCACAGGAAGAGTCTTTCCGGCATACAGAAGAAGGATTTTGTCACTGAGGCTTGTCAGTCGTTTGGGGAATTTGGTCTTTACTTGTTTATGTAAGCGGTATTTTTCTGTCTTTTTGTTAATTCTAATGCCATGTCTTTTTGTAGCGTTCGCTTCTCGTGCTATAAAATTGTTTTGTACCTTTGCGCCGAAAAAAATAAAACGAATGAAAGAGGCTTTTATCAAACTTCACCTCTCGGTACTGATAGCCGGAGGTACAGGTATTTTCGGTCGACTGATTACATTAAATGAAGGACTGCTGGTGTGGTATCGAATGCTTTTGGCTGGTGTATTGTTTTATATCGTACTTTTTCTGCTGAAGAAACTACGGAAACTTCCTGCCCGTGATGCATTGCGTATTGCTTCGGTGGGACTGCTGCTTGCCGTTCACTGGCTGTTTTTTTATGGCAGTATCAAGGCGTCGAACGTATCCATCGGAGTGGTCTGTCTGTCGCTGATGAGCTTTTTCACAGCTTTGTTCGATCCGGTAATCAACCGGCATCGGGTATCGGCAAGTGAGATATTGTTCAGTTTGGTAGGAGTGGCGGGCATTGTGCTTATCTTTCACTTCGACACCCGTTACCGTGCGGGTATCCTTATGGGAGTCGTGTCGTCGGCGCTGGCTTCCCTGTTTACTATCTGCAACAAGAAAGTGGCTTCGGGTTATCCGTCGGGCACTACCTTGCTGTATGAAATGGGAGGAGGTTTTGCGGGACTGACCTGTATGCTTCCTGTATATTTGTATTTCTTTCCTGTACCAACCATATTGCCTTCGGCTACTGATTTCGGCTATTTGCTGCTGTTCGCTTCGGTTTGTACCGTTTTGCTGTACATTCTTCAGATACAGGTATTGAAGAAGATTTCAGCGTTTACGTTTAATCTGACTTACAATCTGGAGCCTATTTACAGCATTATTCTGGCTATGATTATTTTCCGTGAGGCGAAAGATCTGAATTTCAGTTTCTATACCGGACTGGGACTGATTTTTCTGTCTGTCGTGATGCAGACGGGAAGAGTAGTTTGGCAGGCAAAGAAAAATCAATTAAAACCGTAAAGCATGGACGATTTGAGATTGCGCATACAACAGTTGTTGCAGCAGCTGAACGAGCGTGTGTTCGGCAAGGAGCATGTTATTGCACTGTCGTTGTTATCGGCTGTGGCAGGTGAGAGTATTTTCTTGCTGGGACCTCCGGGAGTGGCAAAGAGTATGGTGGCACGCCGGCTGAAACTGGCTTTCCGCCGGGGAGAGGCTTTCGAGTATCTGATGTCGCGTTTTAGTACGCCCGATGAAATTTTCGGACCGGTTTCTATTTCCAAGCTGAAGGAAGGCGATACGTACGAACGTGTCACCGAGGGCTATCTGCCTTCGGCTACGGTGGTGTTTCTGGATGAAATCTGGAAGGCGGGACCTGCCATTCAGAATGTATTGCTGACAGCTATCAATGAGAAGATTTTCCGCAACGGACGATTGACGATGCAGCTTCCGCTCAAGGGACTGGTAGCAGCATCGAATGAGTTGCCGGCGGTAGGACAGGGACTGGAGGCTTTGTGGGACCGTTTTCTGTTGCGTGTCATGGTGACGGGAGTGGAAGATTTGTCCGATTTCGACCGGATGATTGCTTCTGCCGATGAGAGTGAGCCATGTGTGCCGGAGGAACTAGCTATCGGTGACGAGGAGTATGCCGGATGGCAGCAGCAGATAGCGGGCATTACCTTGCATTATTCCATTTTCGAAGTCATCCATCTGCTGAAGGAAAAGATGGAGGAGTACAACCGCCGCTTGCAGAACGAAGAATCTGCGGAACTTCCTCTGTATGTGTCCGACCGCCGTTGGAAAAAGATTGTCAAACTGCTTCGTACGTCGGCTTTCCTGAATGGTTCGGAAGCTGTCCGTCTGTCGGACTGTCTGCTGCTGGCACATTGCTTGTGGAGCGATGTGACACAGAAGAATATAACAGAAGAAATGCTTGCCGGAGCGATACGGCAGAGTGCTGAAGGTTATCTGCTGAACTTGCAGGGAGTGGACCGTGAGTTGCAGGTACTGAAGGAGGAACTGATGGCAGAAGGTACGGTACGTGAAAATCACGATCCCGGGACTAACACTGTAGATTCGTATTATTATCAGATAGAGCGGGTACGGCTGGCAGGACGTCTGCTGATGTTTGCTTCCAACTTCCAGTCGCTCGATGATACGGGGAAACTCTTCTACTTGCATAAAGACAAATATAAATCGCAGTGCTTTATCCTGAAGAAGTACGATCTTTCCATGCGCGGGAAGATTCCTCAGAACAAAATCTATTCTCTCCGTAAGGGAAGACGTTCGGTATTTATCAACAATTATGAATATCCTTTGCGCTGTAATCCCGATGCGGAACCGCTTCCGGCAATTGAAGTGCGTCCGGAAAGCGATTTAAACGCTCGTTTCCGGGAACTGGAAGAGCTTCTTTCGCGGGTGGATGCCGGAACGAGGGAGTTTTTCGAAGCAGAGATGGAGTATTGCCGTAATCATCTGTTCTTGGGCGACAGACAGCGCCGGACGATGGAAGAGATGTTGCGTGTGCAGCAGGATTCGCTGGCAAAATATAAGAATGAACTTGATGAACTGAAACATGCGTACCGAAAAGAGAACGAGGAGTATCCGGATCAAGGATCTGAAAACGATTTATTTGGAGGAGCTTCGGCGCAGGTGCTTTGATTGCCTGGGCGAAGCTTTACAGCGTGGTACGGTGCTTCCCGGTGAACTGGAGGAAACGGTGTGGGATTATTACCGGAAGACGGCTCCTTCGTTACAGGAGTTTTATTCGCGCTATACGCCCGAATGGGAGGTGTTTTACGAGCATGAACAGTTGCTTCCGTCTGATTTTCTGGATTCTCTTTATCGTATGCAGGCAGCTTTCCGGAAACGTTATTCGCTTGCAGAGCTTGATGTTGCTTACTATATTGAGCGGCTGGAGCGTCTGCCTTTGCTCAGTCCCGAACGGAAGCTCCTTCAGGAACTTTTTCTGGATAAATGGCATCGCTTGCTCACAACCAAGGAATACGATTATCAGTATCATCACATCGAGTCGTTGTGTGAAGGATTTGTTTTGCTCGACAAGCAGAACGGACTGAAAACGGTTGCCGATGTGACAGGTTCGCGCGTCAGATGGTTGTTGTTGAACCGTCCGGAACTTTACCGGCGTATCGTGCCTTATGAGAAGGCTATGGAGCAGAATCGCCACATTCGTGAACTGGTGCGGGTGTTAGGAAAGCACAGTAAAGGTGAGAAACGTAGCTTCGATCCGTTGGGAGGAGTACGCGAAGAGCAACTGGTACGTCATGCTGTACGCAGCGATATCGAGGGTATAACGTTGGGAAACGATTTGAATCATCTGCTTCCGGTAGAATATTGTTACCTGACGGATGAGGCACTTCGTCCGGTATTCATGCAGAAGTTTGTAGAGAAGCGTTTGCAGGTGTTCGACAGTCGTTCGGCAGAAGACAGTTCGGTACTTCAAAAAGGCAGAAAGCCGGTAAGCGGACAGGGACCGTTTGTGGTTTGTCTGGATACGTCAGGCTCTATGCAGGGGAAGCGTGAGATACTGGCAAAGTCGGCTCTGCTGGCTGTGGCTAAGTTGGTAGACGGCACGCATCGCAAATGCTATGTAATTAATTTTGCCGAAGATATCCACTGCATGCTGATAAAGGACTTGCGTGCAGATTTTCCTTTATTGGCAGATTTCCTGAATTATCGTTTCGACGGAGGAACCAATATGGTTCCGGCATTAAAAGAAGCTGTCCGTTTGATACAAACAAACGGGTGGCATCGCTCGGATGTAGTAATGATTTCCGATTTCGAGATGCCACCCGTGGGGGATGAGTTAATGAAACAGATTATGGGGGTAAAGCATAGAGATACCTCGTTCTATGCTTTGGTTTTCGGGAGTCGTCCCGAAATGGATTATCTTTCTATTTGCGACCGGACTTGGGAGATGGAGATACCTTTATCTGCTCGATAGGCTGCTGGCTGACGTTGTCCAGCGGGATGGCCTGGTATTTCACTTTAGCAAAATCAATGGTCCGCAAGTCGATGCTTCGTATCGCACTGTTGTACATGGTTCGGTAATAGATAGTCCGGTTTGTCATATCGGTAGCCGATGTCCACTGTGTAGCGCTTGGAATGTCGGCAGGAACTTTTCCCAATGGGAATTCAATGCCTACCGGAATATCGAAGTTGTTCAGAATCTGAAAGCCCTGAAGCACTGTTTTCTCGGCTGAATCCTGCTGTGGGGCAGTCGACTGATAGAAAGCCGCACGTACGAAACGTGAAGGAGGAGTTACGTCACCCGGTATGCCCAGGAATCCACTTCCTGCTCCGAACGATTTCAATGGAGTAGTTCCCAGATCTTGTGCCGGAGCTGTTCCCGGGAAGAGATTCACATAATTGTTCAGGTTGGTAAGCTGCCATTCAAAGCCCGGAGAGTTGGTCAGCACTCCCAATGTATTTTCGAAGAAATGCGGAGTCTGTTCTGTAATTTCCAACACTAGCTGTTTGCCTTCTGCATCGGTAAACCGCCAATGAACAGTAGACGAACGCGGGTCGATGTTGACTACATGTACACTCTTTACTGCTTCTTTCACTTCATCCAACGTAGCACAGTTACCCAGTATCCACGAAACAAGTTGAAGGTCGGAGATTGTATTTTCTTTTTCCGAAGCATTGTAGTCTTCGTATTTTCCATAAGACGGGAAGTAGAACAGTCCGGCAGACAGTCCGGCTTCGTTTACGCCTTCAGCGATAAATTCCTTTTGTTCTACGGCAAGTCCTACATAACCATATCGTGCCGTAAACTTCATTCCGTTGATTCCTTCAGGAGTGTACGACTGTGCCGTATATCCTCTTGGAACAATAACATACTGGCTGTTCAGTTGCTTCCGCCCCATTCGATGGTACGTGCAACGATTGTAGTTCCGTCTTTGCTTTTCAGTGTGATACCTGTACAGGCAGTTGCAGGTTGTGATGCAAACCAACCAGCCATGCCAAGCAGTAAAATTGATAATTTAGATTTCATATTCAGTGTTTTTCTTATATAACAATCGGTATTAGAAATATGTTCATTTGCAGATATATAGTTTCCCGTGTTCCTGTCCGATCACTTCTTCTGCAAGTAGGTATGATAAGGCTTTTGTATTTTTTTCTTTATCTCCCGGAAGAGCTTCCAGCAGATCGTGGGAGGAACATGGTGATTGCAGAATGTCCATTATCTGGTTGCGTATGTCTTCAAATTCTCCATGTTTCAGTCCCGAGGAGTGTTTCGCCAGACAGGCATCGCACAATCCGCAGTTGTGTTCGTTTTTCTCGCCAAAATACTGTAAAGTATGCGGCTCCGGCATTTGTTTTCAGCATCGGCATATTCCAGCATGGCCTTGATTCGCTGCTCATAACTGGCTTTCCGGTCCTCGTAACTTCTCGGTTCAGTACGATACGTTCACTTTCCTGGCGTTCGCGTGTATATATGATGTAGGGTGTTTTCTTCCCCGGAATATAATGCAAAATGTGCCGTTTGGTGAGCAGTACCAGTGTTTCATACACCTGCTGACGGGAAAGTCCGCTTCTTAATGCAAGCGTTTCTTCATTGATATAGGCATAATCGCTGAACAGACCGGTGTACGAACGCAGAATGATGCGAATCAGATTCTCTGTGTCAGGATTATTTTCCTGGATGCGATACAGTTCATCACGCCGCAGTGTGAACATCAGGCGTGAGGCATTGTCCTGTTCGTCGGTATATTCCAGATATCCCGCCCGGGTAAGAATCTTCAGCGCACTGTCTACCCGGATAGGGAAATGCTTGAAGTTCTGGCAGAACTCATCTATATTAAACGCATATGTACAGCCAAGTCCGTCGCCCATTGCCATCTGATAATAATAATTGATGTGCTCATAAACCTGACGGATGTATTCCTTTTCCGGAAAAGTATCGGCTATGCGTTTGTTCAATAAGGTTTTATCACTTCGTGCGTATAGCAGTACCGCGTACGATTTCTGTCCGTCACGTCCGGCGCGTCCCGCTTCCTGAAAATATGCTTCGGGAGAATCGGGAAAATCGATGTGTACCACCAGTCGTACATCGGGCTTGTCAATACCCATACCGAATGCGTTGGTTGCTACCATGACTCTGAACTCTCCGTTTATCCACCCCTTCTGACGCTGGTCTTTGGTATCATTGTTCAGTCCGGCATGATAGAACGTTGCAGTAATACCTTGTTCATTCAGAAATTGAGATACTTCTTTTGTCTTTTTACGGTTGCGCGTATATACAATAGCAGAACCTTGTACGCTAGTCAGGATGTGAAGAAGTTCTTCAGCCTTGTTTTCTGTGCGGCGGACGATATAGGCTAGATTTTTCCGTTCAAAACTCATCCGGAAAACATTTCTCTTCTCTGAAATCCAGTCGTTTCTGAATGTCTTTTACCACTTCGGGCGTGGCTGTAGCTGTAAGAGCAAGCACTGGTACTCCTGGAAGCAGTTTTCTGATTTCTGAGATCTTGAGGTAGGCTGGACGGAAATCATATCCCCACTGAGATATACAGTGTGATTCGTCGACGGTAATCATGCTTACCTTCATGCTTTTCAGCTTGGTCTGGAAAATTTCCGTGTCCAGTCGTTCGGGTGAAATATAGAGAAACTTATAATCGCCGAAGATGCAGTTTTCCAGTGCTACGACAATTTCTTCACGCGTCATACCCGAATAGACAGCTATTGCTTTATTCCCCGGTCGCGCAGATTGCGTACCTGGTCTTTCATCAGGGCGATAAGAGGAGTGACAACCAGACATAATCCAGGTTGGGCGAGGCAGGCACTTGGAAGGTAATAGACTTTCCTCCTCCCGTAGGCATCAGTCCGAGTGTATCTCGTCCGCTGCCTATACTGTTGATGATATCTTCCTGGATACCTCGAAAACTGTCGTATCCCCAATATTGTTTCAGTATGCTTTTATAGTCCACGGTGTTGAATGAGAAGTTATAAATGAAAGTCTTGAAAGAATAATGATGAATGAAAAGAACTTACTGTAATCAGTTTCCGTTCTTCATTCATCATTATGTATTGTTTAGAAAGAAGGCTTTATGTCTTCTATCTGTAATTGGATTTCTCCACGTTTGTGCGTATTTTCTTCAATCGTATAACAGATATTGAACGATTGCTTGGTTTTGATGTAACGTGCTTGCGAACTTTGTCCGAAAGCGATGCCGTTCATCACGTTATTCGATTTGTTGTCCACCAGTTCCAATTTGATGTGTTCCTGATCGCGTCCCACCACCTTGCTTGTTCCATAGTCGTAAACATTCAGCGTTGAGAAGACGGGTTTCGGATTATCCGGACCGAAGGGATTAAACTTCTTCAAATCGAAGAAAAACTTCGGTGTGATGTCGCGGAAATCCAGTTGGGCATCGATGTCTATCGTCGCACTGGTCTGTTCCGGCAAGATATGATCGGTTACATATTGCTCGAAGCGTCGTGTAAACTCCGGTACGTTTTCAATCTTCATGGAAAGTCCCGCAGCATACGTATGTCCTCCGAAGTTTTCCAGCAAGTCACGGCAATGTTCGATTGCTTTATACACATCGAAGCCTGAAACCGATCGTGCAGAACCTGTTGCCAGGTTGTCTGTACGTGTCAGAACGACAGCCGGACGGTAATAGATTTCCGTCAATCGGGAAGCTACGATACCGATAACTCCTTTGTGCCAAGCTTCATTGTAGATGACGATGGAGCGGCGTTCGGACAGTTTCTCCAGATGATCGACAATCTTATTCGCTTCTTCGGTCATGCTCTTGTCCAGGTCTTTGCGAGTCTCATTGAACTGGTTTATCTGGTTACTCTTTTCGAGTGCTGCCTGAAAGTCTTTCTCAATCAGCAAATCGACTGCCTTCTTCCCGTTTTGTATACGTCCGGATGCATTGATGCGCGGACCTATTTTAAAGACAATATCGCTCATCGTGATTTCCCGTTCGGACAAACCACAAACATCGATGATGCTTTCAGCGATACTGGGATTAGAATTGAGCTGACGCAGCCCATGATAGGCAAGCACGCGGTTTTCTCCCATTATAGGTACGATGTCCGAGGCGATACTTACTGCAACCAAATCGAGCAGTGGAGTGAGCTGATGAAACTCGATTCCATTATTGATGGCAAAAGCTGCATGAACTTAAATCCGACACCGCATCCTGAGAGGTGATCGTACGGATAAGTTGAATCAAACCGCTTAGGTTCAATATGGCAACAGCAGGCGGCAACACATCATCTGGCACATGATGGTCGCAAATAATAAAGTCGATGCCTTTTTCTTTGGCATACGTAATCTCTTCCACGGCTTTGATACCGCAGTCTAATACAATAATAAGCTTTACGCCTGTTTCGGCAGCATAATCCACTCCCTTCTTCGATACTCCATACCCTTCGTTGTAACGGTCGGGGATGTAGTAATCGATGTTCGAATAGAACTGTTGAAGGAATTTATAAACCAATGCGACTGCTGTAGTACCGTCTACATCGTAATCTCCATACACCATGATACGTTCTTTCCGTCCCATAGCTTTGTTCAGTCGTTCTACTGCAATGCTCATGTCCTTCATAAGGAACGGATCATGCAGTTCGTTGAGCTGAGGACGGAAAAATCGTTTGGCCTCGGCAGTAGAGGTTATTCCTCTTTCCAAGAGAAGCCGGCATAATATAGGGCTGATTCCTATATCTTTAGCCAGTGCTCTAGCTGCTTCCCGCTGTTCTAGTGTCGGAGGTTGATAATTCCATTTGTAATTCATTTATATATATTTTTTCTTTCTTTTCTTTTTTCAGACACGGGCAAAAAGCTTTTTTTACCCTAGTTATTCAATCTGTAAAATTAGAAAAAAAGAAAGAAAAAACGCTAATCTCCTATTTATTTTCGGAGATTAGCCGCTTAATTATTTATAATTGGTCTATATTAACTAATTATAATCCCAATTTTTTAGCTATGTCAGCAGGAATGGCATGCTTGTTTACCAAAATATTCATGGTCTTGTAAGCAGCAAATGCTTTTGATGCATACCAGATACCTTTGTACTTGCCTTCAGTTCCCCATGAATTTTTTACCATGAAGTATTCTTTTCCGTTCTGGTCTTTAGCGATACCGTAGATTACCATTCCGTGGTCATCTGTAGTTTCCCAGTTGTCGAAAGCAGTCTGGCGCATTTCCTGAGTGACTTTAACCTCCGGAAGCGGTTTGGAAGTCAGTTTCTTGACGATTTCCGCACGTTTGCTGTTGTTGCTCAATCCGAGCCAACGGGCTGCGTCTGAACCTACCAGGTCTTCTGCCTGCTTCACGTCCGGCATCACGGCGATACCGTTGCGTGTGAAGCCTGTCTCGCTCACGTCCGAACCCCACGCGATGGTAAACCCGTTGTTAATGGCATAGTCGAATACCTCCATCAATTCGTCGATTGGCAAGTTGTAGGATTGCGACCAACGCCAGTTGTCTTGTACTTCGATGACAAAAAGGTTTGTAGAACGGATGATGGGTATAAGAAGTCAGGGACACGTAATCGTCCATGTCCAGGCCCAACGACTGCATGTAGCTTTGCGGAGTGTATTCCTTGCCTTTGTAAGTGAATTTCTCGGGGCATTTGCCCAAGTAGGCATCATAGATACCGCAAAAAGCCTGTTTCCATACGGGAGACAGCTTCTTCAATTTGCTCGTGGCCAAAGCATCTACGAAGGCTGTGGCTACGAGGTCCACCTCATTGTGGTTGGGCAGTGTGTCGCCGTAAAGCGTGCCCGGCTCCGGCATGGCTTCTTGCGGTACGATACCGTAATTCTGCATGCAGTAGATCACGTCGTAGAAACTTCCTCCTTGCGCGAACGAGACATCGCCGTGCGTGCGGACGGTTTGGGCGGCACGGTCTTCCATCGTTTTGTGTACGACGAACATTTCGCAAAGGTCATGTTCGCCTTTTCCCATGCGGAGCAGTTCGGATTCGAAAAAAGACAGCGTGCTGAAGCACCAGCACGTACCGCTTTGGTTCTGGTTCTTGATGGAAGTGATAGGGTTTTCTTTCACCGTGGTAAAGACGAAACCGGTGTCGGCTTTTTCCACGTGTTTCTTGGCCGATACGCCCAGTGACAGGCAAGCACATGCGATAAATAAAAGTTGTTTTTTCATTTCGGATATTTTAGTGATACATTAATTAGTCCTTTGTGCCATAAACTCTTCCACGTCTTCTATATGGTACGGGATGCGTTCATGTCCCAACATGCGGCAACCGTTTGCTGTAATCAGGATGTCATCTTCTATGCGGATGCCCCCGAAATCCTTGTAGGTTTCCAGAAGGTCGAAATTGATGAAATCCTTGTTGATTCCTTTGCTTTTCCATTCATCAATCAGGCTGGGATGAAATAAATGCCCGGTTCGTCGGTCATGACCCAACCTTCTTGCAAACGGCGTCCGCAGCGCAGGCAGTTCGTGCCGAATTGCGTGGACGGCTGCACTTCGTCGTCGAAGCCCACATATCGCTGTCCCAGCCCTTCCATGTCGTGTACGTCCATGCCCATCATGTGCCCCAGGCCGTGCGGGAAGAACATGGCGTGCGCTCCGTTGCGTACGGCTTCTTCCGTGTCGCCTTTCATCAGGCCGAGTTCTTTCAGGCGCTCGGTCATGAGGCGGGCTACGCTCATGTGCACGTCCCACCATTTTACACCGGGGCGTGCGATGTCCAATACGTGGTCATGGCAAGCTTCCACGATGCTGTAAATATCCCGTTGGCGGGAGGTAAACCTGCCGTTGATGGGAGTGGTGCGCGTATTGTCCGAGCAATAGTTCTCGTTGGTTTCCGCTCCTGCGTCGCAAAGCATCAGCCGTCCGTCTTCCAAAGGGCGTGTAGAAGGGTAGCCGTGCATGATTTCCCCGTGCATGGAAAGAATGGTGGGGAAACTGGTCATGCAACCTTTGGCCGAGGCAATACCGCTGATGGTGCCCGCGATGTATTGTTCGCTCACTCCGGGGCGGCAAAGGCGCATGGCCGTCGTGTGCATCTCATGGCCGATGGCGCAGGCCCGCTCGATTTCCTTTATTTCGGCCGGCGTTTTCACAGCCCGTTGGTCGATGACCGCCATGATGAGTTCCAACGATGCTTCCTCGCGTTGCCGTGAAGGATGTATGCCTGTCAGGTCCATGAGTTGGATCATCAG
>ENA-OQAN01000954-OQAN01000954.1-human-gut-metagenome-genome-assembly--contig:-NODE-954-length-13736-cov-1.857447_pt1 | contig 13736 bp, 11 predicted proteins | sample MGYA00242735_ERZ504527 | MGnify/ENA primary metagenome ERZ504527 (study PRJEB26092, sample SAMD00036230) | human gut metagenome | host: Homo sapiens | study: EMG produced TPA metagenomics assembly of...
ACATACTTGTCAATTTGGTAAATTAGGTTAATTAATTATCGAAATTTATTAAAATATTGTGTAGGTCGGGTCGGTGGTGTGCAAACACCCATCGGCTCTTTAGTTGTTTTTCATAAGGATTGCTTCATAGGCTGATTTTCCATTTTAGAAGGTTAATACATTTCTTACTTTATATGAATGACGTCATTATCCCGATTTCTTTGATAAATAAAGGCTACATCGTTTTGCAGGACACGCAGCGCATAGTCCAATCCATCAGAAATCCTAAATTTCCCAGTTAATGCAACCTTTGCTATTTCCTTTTTATCCATCTGTATTTTCAAATCATAATATTTCTCCAAGTCTTTTATAATATCAGCAAAAGGTTTATTTCTGAAACAATATAACCCCTCTTTCCAACGATATACATTATAATCATCAATTTTACTCACCACCAATCGGCCGTCTATCAAAGTCGTTTTCTGATTGGGTGCCAAGATGACGGAATTCTTTTCATCGTGAGGTAATTTTACCTTTACTCTGCCTTCCATCAAAGACGTTTCGAATATTTTTCGTGCTGAATAAGCTTCCACATTGAATTTTGTTCCCAATACTTCTACATCCAATGTACTTGTATGTACCACAAACGGACTCTTTTCATTATGAGCCACCTCAAAGTAAGCCTCTCCATCTAATATCACCTCCCGTTTGTCTGTCATAAAAGAAACAGGATATTGCATTGTAGTTCCGGCGTTCAGCCAAACGTTGACCCATCGGGCAAATCGAGGTTAACACGCTGGCCGGCCGGTACGGTAATGGTCTGCATCGCTAAATACATACCTCCATTATCTTTACCTATTGAAAATAATACAACCGTCACACTCACCGTTATCACTATTACAGAAGCTATTTTCAGGAATTCCCTGATAAAATAGTTCCTCCTGTTCCTCATTCTCTGTATATCAGTCCGTCGGGAATGACCTGCAAGAATCATAGCATTAAACAGTTTGCGTTCCCTACGCAACAGCCCGGCATTCTCCTCAGAAGCACCGCCCATTCTTTAACCACTTTCATATCTTCCAAAGAAGCATGACCTTCAAAAAAACGGTATAACAAATCCTTATCCATAAACACTTTTGTTTTACGTATTTATAGTAATAGCGGATGGGAAAGAACATTCCCTAGTGAAAAACTGTTTTTTTTAATGCAAATAGAAAAAAAGTAAGGATACCGGCAGATAATCCTTCAATGCAAGACGTAACGTCCTGGTAGCTTTCGATATATGAAATTCCACTCCCTTGGTTGTAATATCCAATAGTTCTGCTATTTCTTTATGGGATTTATTTTCATTACGGCTCATCACAAAGATTTTCCGAGTCTGTTCGGGCAAAGCATCCAGTGTCCTATCAACAATCTCCTGTATTTCCTTTGTAAAAACCTCATAGGGCTCGAAATCTTCCAAAGTCATGATTCTGCCCGACAATTCCCATGCATAGATTCGGGCTATTTCGTCAGAAGCATCCTGATAGACTTGTTGATGGCGCAAATAGTCAATACACTTATGCTTTATCGTGGTCAAGACATAAGCCGGAATATTAGTATCAGCAGACAAACGATCTTTGTTCTCCCAATAGTACATCATTGATTCCACAACAAAATCTTCGGCAACAGCTTCATCATGCACATAGGTACAGGCAAAGTGGACAAAACGTTGCTGGTAGTCTATCAAGAATTTATTAAATGCATTCAAATCAATGCTCATTGCCTATCAAACCGTATTAAATAAAAGGAGAATAATGGTACAAATATACATTTTTACTTTTAAAAGCAAATGAAAGCTGCCTCAAATTTTATGCCTCCAACAACGATAGCAATCCACCAAACAAAGAAAATATTCCTCCAAAGTTTCCCCGCCTTAAATAAAAGCAGTAACTTTACCAAATAATATACTAACATTAGGAAATAATGAATAACCCAGAACTACAGCGTGCCTGGCAAATAATAGAGAATACTGGCACCCATCTCTTCCTCACCGGAAAGGCAGGAACCGGAAAACAACCTTCCTACGCAATCTGAAGAAAGAATCTCCCAAACGCACAGTCATAGTCGCCCCCACCGGAATAGCTGCCATCAATGCGGGAGGCGTTACCATCTACTCCTTTTTCCAACTGCCATTTGCACCTTTCATCCCCGATACCACGTTCAATACCGAACAAAAACATTTCCGGTTCAGCAAAGAAAAAATTAACATCATCCGAAGCATGGATCTGCTGATTATTGATGAAATAAGTATGGTAAGAGCAGATCTGCTAGATGCCATCGACTCTGTACTCCGCCGGTACCGGGACCGGTATAAACCTTTTGGAGGCGTACAACTGCTAATGATAGGCGACCTGCAACAACTTGCCCCGTAGTGAAAGAAACGGAATGGAATATGCTGAACCACTATTATGATACCTCCTATTTCTTTGGAAGCCTCGCCTTAAAAAAAACCACCTACGCCACCATCGAGCTAAAACAAGTCTACCGCCAAAACGATCCCTATTTCCTTTCCCTACTGAACAAAGTCCGGGAGAATAAAGCCGACGAACAGACACTCGCAGAATTGAACCAAAGATATATTCCCAATTTCCATCCTGCCAAAGAAAAAGGATATATCCAACTCACCACTCACAATTACCAAGCACAACAGATTAATGATCACGAGCTTTCACTCATCAAAGAACCGGTTTTCAGTTACAAGGCAGAAGTCACCGGAATTTTTCCTGAATATTCTTATCCTACAGATGAAACATTGATGCTGAAAAAAGGAGCGCAAATCATGTTCGTTAAAAATGACCCTCACCGGAAAAACGTTATTATAATGGTATGATTGGCGAAATCACCTCTATAGATGAGGATGGATTTACCGTCCACACCAAAGAAAAGAATGAAAAAATCATTGTCCAACCCGAGGAATGGACAAACAGCAAATATGTGCTAAATGAAGAAACAAAAGAAATAACCGAAGAACAAGAAGGAGTCTTCAAGCAATACCCTGTAAAACTGGCATGGGGCATCACTATTCATAAAAGCCAAGGACTGACTTTTGAACACGCCATTATTGACGCTCGCTCCGCTTTCGCCCACGGACAGGCATACGTTGCCTTGAGCCGATGCAAAACATTGGAAGGGATGGTTCTCAGTTCCCCACTTTCCGTCAACGCCATTATCAGCGATACAATAATCGATGATTATAATCAGTATATAGAAACACATACCCCCAATGAAGAATTGCTCTGTGCCATGCAACAAACTTATTTTCTCAATCTCGTTAGCGAACTATTCGATTTCTCACCGATAGCCCGTTCATTCAATGAGCAAGCCCGACTGATTGACGAACATTTCTACAAACTCTTCCCTCAGTTACTGGCAGAATATAAAAAGCAGATACAAATATTCACTACTGAAATAGTGGATGTATCCTATCGTTTCCACAAACAATATGAACGTCTGGTAACACAATCTACTGATTATAATACGAATAACAACCTGCAAATACGCATCATAAAAGGAGCCGCCTATTTTGAACAAAAACTACGCCCTTTCCATAAACTGGCTGAAGCGACTAATCTTCCCACGGACAATAAAGAACTAAGAAAGAAAACGAACAACACCTTGGAAGAGTTCTTAAACACTTTGACACAGAAACTTTCCTTGCTACAATATGTAGAAGATAATGGTTTTCACGCCAGCGACTATCTACGTAAAAAAGCATATATCCTTTTAAGCGGAACCGATAATGAAAACTCCTCAGGTACAACGGCACACGACAGAAAAGAGCGCACCCCCAGAGAACGCGCATCCAGGGAACGGAAGAGAATTGAAGTTCCCAACGACATACTCCACCCAGAACTTTATCGGAAAATCACCGAATGGCGTGGAACTAAAGCAAAAGAAACCGGTATGCCGGCCTATGTCATTATCCAGCAAAAAGCTCTGTTGGGAATGGTCAATCTATTGCCTAATGATGCAGAATCATTGGAAGCTGTCCCTTATTTCGGACATAAGGGGGTAGAGAATTATGGTTTGGAACTTCTGGAAATTATCCGGAATTATATGAAAGAACAAAATCTGCAACGCCCTGAAATAAGAACCGTATTTGTCCCCCGGGAAAATAAAAAAAAATAAAGAAGACACCAAAAAGGTCAGTTTCAGATTATTTAAAAGAAGGGATGAAGGTAAAGGAAATCGCTGAATTCCGGGAATTGACTACCGGTACCATCAGCAACCACCTTTACACTATGTCCAGACTGGAGATATCAAACTACAAGAATTAGTCGACCAAGAAAAAATAAATTATATTACAGCTCATCTCCAGAAACTCCCCTCTCTGCCACAAGGAGTGAAGGAAATAAAAGAAAAGTTAGGCGAATATGCTTCTTACGATGAAATACGTTTTGTCTTTGAAGTATATAAAAAACATATACCGACATAAATTTCACTCATATTGAAGTCCCAAAAGTAAGTGCATTTCATAAAACAAGTAAGTATACTTAAATGACGAAGTAAGTACACTTACTTGTTTTGCTACATAAAAGTGACTATCCGGATGAGAAAGATGATAAGGAGATTTGTGAATAGATGAAATTATTGTGAATGGCTACTTAACAAGAAAAAGGAGGGGAAAGGAAGAGCCTTTCATAAACCGATTAGGAAAAATGATCCTTGAAACTGATATTTAACATCTTTATCCCACTGAATCATGTTATTTGTTTTTTTGAGCAATATGCGATATTCCATTTATAAAGAACGTACAAAATAACATGCATTCTCTCTTAAAAGCGCCACTATGAGTGTTTCATAACTTGTAATTTATTAAGAATAACAAAAAAAAGAAAAGAAAAGATAGCATTATATTATTATAAAATAATACATTTGCAGCGACCGAAATAGAAAGGGAATAAAATCCCTAAACCAAACTATTTACTAATTTAACCTTATTAATCTATGCAATTCTACCAAAAAACAAGGGAAAATTGTGTAAAGACACATGTAATTCTGAAAAAAGCCTCTTTTTACGCATGTCTTACACTATTTGCCGGAATGGCTTTCCCAATGCCTTTGTGGGCTTCGCTGTCAACTGCCATCGTACAACAGCATGTTAAACAAATTACGGGTATCGTAAAAGATGCAAACGGAGATCCTGTAATCGGTGCCAATGTAGTACAAGTGGGAAGCACCAACGGTACCATTACAGATGTGGATGGCAAATTCACGTTGAATGTATCCGTAGGGGCTAAACTGAAAGTTTCGTATATCGGTTACAACGACCAACAAATTACCGTAAGTAACAGCAACAGTTACACCATTATCTTGAAAGAAGATACTGAATCTTTAGATGAAGTGGTAGTAGTGGGATACGGTACTCAAAAAAAAGTAAACCTGACAGGTTCTGTGGCAACCATCTCATCCGATAAACTAGTCAACCGCACTAGTGCCAATGTCACCAACATGCTGGCAGGACAAATGCCGGGTGTCACCATTATCCAAAATACCGGTCAGCCAGGAGCTGATGCCGGAGTACTGCGTGTACGTGGTCTAGGAACCATGGGAGATGCCAGTGCCATGGTTGTGGTGGATGGAGTAGAGTCTACCATGAGTAGCGTGGACCCCAACGATATTGAAAACATCTCTATATTAAAAGATGCAGCCGCCTCAGCCATTTATGGTGTACGTGCTGCCAATGGTGTTATTCTTATCACAACCAAAAAGGGAACCAAAGGACGTGCCATTGTATCTTACGATGGATATGCAGGCTGGCAAAGTGCCTCACGTATGCCCAATTTTTTTGGATTCTTACAATTTATGCAGTGCTGATGAATGAAGCTTACACCAATGACGGTTTGAAAGTCCGTATGACGAAACAGCCTTGCAAAAGTTCAAAGACGGAAGTGATCCCGACTTTTATCCCAATTCCGACTGGCTGGGTACACTACTAAGTGAAAACGGCCTGTTCAACAACCATCATTTGAGTATCAAAGGCGGTGGAGACAAAGTAACTTACTCGCTGGCATTCAACTATCACGATAAAGACGGATTGATAGTCAATACTAACTACAACAAGTTCAATGTACGCGCCAACATTGACGCTCAGATAAACAGTCGTCTGAAATTGACTACAAATATGGCAGTATACCGCAGTAATATGACTGCTCCAGCAGCAGGTATCAGTAACCTGATGCACTATGCTTTCCGTGAAACTCCGGTTACTCCCATCCAACTGAGCAACGGCAACTATGCTTTGTTCAAAAACGAGCACAACTCCGTAGCCTATGCACGTGAAGGAGGAACCTACAAAGAAACAAACAGCAATTTCCAAGGTAACGTAGGAATGGAACTAGACATTATAGACGGACTGAAACTGAGAGGGATTGCTGCTTCGACTTTCAACCTGACCGACAATCCCACCCACGTCAATACCATGACATTCTATCAAGCAGGTTCAGACACTCCGGTAAAGAAAACCACCAACTCCATCACAGAGTATGATATCAAAAGTATGGAACTAAACCTGCAAGCTTATCTGGACTATAACAAAACCTTCGGTAAACACACTGTAGGAGCTTTACTGGGTTATTCACAAATTTATAAACAGACACGCTACCTGCAAGCTTACCGTAAGAACCTGCCCAACTCCAATTCGCTGGACCAGATCAACGCCGGCGAAGTGACGGGACAGACAACATACGGTACAGAAATAGAATACGCTCTTCGCTCAGTTTTCGGACGCGTGAATTATTCATACGATAACCGTTATCTACTGGAAGCCAACCTGCGTTATGACGGTACTTCACGCTTCCCTAAGAACAACCGCTTCGGCGCATTTCCCTCTTTCTCCATCGGATGGAGAATCTCAGAAGAAGAGTTCTTCAAAGTTGATTGGGTGGATAATTTGAAACTACGTGCATCATGGGGATTGCTGGGTAATCAGGAAACCGTAAACTCAGACAACAGTTCCAACTATTATCCGTACCAGAACACCTATCTATTCGGTTATGACTACAGTTTCGGAAACACTTTGACTCCAGGTATCTCCATTTCCAGCCCGATGGCCAACCAAGACATTACGTGGGAAAAAACAGACCAATGGAACGTAGGTGTGGACGCCGCTTTTTGGAGTAATAAACTGACCTTGGGCGCAGACTGGTTCCGCAAGGAAACACGGGACATATTACTGCAACTTCCCGTTCCCAACATGATGGGAGTCAGTGCTCCGATGCAAAACGCCGGCGTAGTGCGCAATACTGGTATCGAACTGCAACTAGGACATAACAACCGTATCAATGATTGGAGCTATTCTATCGGAGCCAATTTCAGTTATGTAACTACCAAAATTATAGATTTGAAAGGCGGTGACACACCAGGACAATCTGTAGGCGATCCACTGTGGGCATATTACGGCTACGTATGCGACGGCATCTTCCAAAACGAAGAAGAGATCAAGAATCATCCTACACAGAGCATGGGTACTCCGGTTCCGGGTGACTTAAAATACCGCGACCTGAACGGGGACAAAGTGGTAGACAGCAAAAGGACCGGCAAGTATTGGTTCCTACTTTCCGAAAATCAACTTCGGTCTGAATCTTTCAGTTCAATATAAAGATTTCGACCTAAGTGCACTGCTGCAAGGTGCGGCTGATGTAAAGAGCGCTCCTGTAGCCGAAATCAGATACGCCTTCTACAATGGCGGTAAAGTAACGGAACAGCATCTGGACCGTTGGACTCCGGAAAACCCGAATGCCACTTATCCCCGATTGTCCATGAGTGACTCCAAAAACCGCGTGACTTCCAGTTTCTGGATGCAGGATGCCTCTTATGCCAAGCTGAGAAACCTGCAAGTAGGTTACAGCCTGCCCAAACAGCTGATATCCAAATACGGAATCAGCCGTCTGAGAGTGTATTGCAGTATCGACAATCTCTTTATGATTTCCGGCTTCGACGGTGTAGACCCCGAAGCCATCAGCGGCAACTATTATCCATTGACCCGAAATTATTCATTCGGTCTGAATGTAACATTCTAAACACTGACAACTATGAAACTAAAATATAACTTTATAGGATTAATATTGGCATGTGGCCTTGGTCTGAGCTCTTGCAATGACAGTTTTCTGGACAGAAATCCAAAAGACCAATTATCCGACGCATCTTTCTGGAAAAACGCAGAAGATGCCCAGAAATTCGCAACCGGAATCTATCTGTATCTGATAGAACCGGAGAACCATACTATCATGACAGATTGCTACACCGACAATGCTATTCCGGTACATGTCACAGCCGAACAGGGGCAGTTGTCTGCTGGTACGGCTACTTCCAGCAATCCACATTTCCTACAATTATGGAAAAATGCCTATCAATGCATCCGCAGATGCCTGGTATTTTACGAGCATATAGGCGATGTGCCGATGGATGAAAAAGAAAAAGCGCAACTGACAGCCGAAGTACAGTTTCTCGAAGCTTCTCATACGCTAACATATTAAAATATATGGGTGGCGCCTCCCTGCTGGATCATCCGTTGGAACTGAACGAGAAACTTCCTTCACGCAGTTCTGAAGAGGAGACTTATAATCATATAGTAGGATTATTGGATAAAGCAGCAGCCAGCTTGCCCGATATCCGCAGCAACAGTGACCACGGAAAACCGAGTGCCGGAGCCTGCTACGCACTGAAAGCCAGAGTTGCTTTCTACGCACACAAATATGATGTGGCGGAAGCCGCCGCACGCAAAGTAATGGGCATGAATGTGTATGGACTGTATGATAACTATGGTGACTTGTTCCAACCTGTAGCAGAGTTATGTAATGAAATCATCTTTGATCGCGAATATCTGGAAAACCCGAAAAACTCCAATGAAGGCAGTTATATAGGACAGTTCTTCGCTCCCGTCATGATGGGAGGGTGGGAAGCTTTATCACCTACTCAAGACTTGATAGACTCCTATCCATGTAAGGATGGCAAATCAATCAGAGAGTCTCCTTTCTATAATCCGGAAGACCCTTTTGCCGACCGTGACCCCCGTCTAGGCTTCTCCGTACTGTGGAACGGTTCGCAAATAGCAGGAAAGACTTTCAACCTGAACAATATGGGAGATGGCAGCCATACCCGTACAGGATATAGCATGAAAAAGTATATCAATCCGGACAATGACGGTATCAATAATTACGACTGGACCAACTTTATCTATATCCGCTATGCAGAAGTGCTGCTAACTTTCGCCGAGGCTCGTAACGAAAATCTGTCTGCTCCGGATACGGAAGTATATGATGCGGTCAATCAAATCCGTCAGCGTCCCAGCGTAGGTCTTCCTCCTCTGCCCTCCGGCTTGTCCAAAGACCAAATGCGCGAAGCTATCCGTTTGGAACGTCGTTTGGAATTTGCTTTCGAGGGAATGCACCTGTTTGATACCCGTAGCTATAAAACAACCGAAAAGGATGTTACTAAACCAGTATACGGGATAAATGCAAAAGGAGAAAGCATTTTTATTGAAACCCGCAAATTCAATGCCAACCGTGACTATCTGTGGGCTATCCCCTTGGAAGAGGTAGACCTGGCTCAGGGTGCACTGAAACAGAATCCGGGTTGGGATTAACCCGGCCATTTATTTGGAGGGACAGGCTCATAAAGCTGTCCCTCCAACTCTTTCTACACATCTCTTTTCATTGAAGGCAAAAGTAATTACCTTTCCTCTCGAAAAAAGATAAAGCACTTTCAAGGAATATATGGTTTTCCCACCATCAATTTATCTCCGGAAAATCGACTTCAAACAAGCGAGGAATACGAATATAACGTCCGTTTACATCCTTATGACGATGTACAGACATCAACCATTTACCGTCCAAGGTCTGAAACAACATCCCATGACCGAAATCGGGAGGAGTAATCGGGTCTTTCTCCTGTATCCATGGTCCATCCAAGGTTCCGCTTTCAGAATAAGCCACTCCCTGAGTGTACACATTATAAATCCAACTAGTCCAAATCATACCGAGTCTACCTGTTCCTGTACGGAACAGATACGGACCGTCAGTGACTTTATTCGGTTTATCCTTGCCATCCGCATCTTTTTCACGGCTCCACGGCGATTCGCTGGCACGGAACAGTAATTTCCCTTCGCCTATGGTTCCACTTAAGTCAGGCTTCAGTTCTATTTTCTCTATCGTACCATCCAAGGCTTGCAACCATTCATAACAATATACCATATAAGGCTTTCCGTCTTTATCCACCCAAAAAGTTCCGTCCAAGGTCGGTTTATCAGCAGGCAAATAAGTAGAGTCCTTCATCGGAACGTAAGGTCCGTCCGGCTTATCGCTTACCAAAACATGGCTGGCACGACGCTCTATTACATTCCCTTGTACCGTATCAATCTTCACCGCCTGATTGGTGAAAGTGGCAAAATAATAATACTTGCCTTTATATGGATGCAACTCAGCGGCCCAGACCATGGGATCAGGTCCCATCCATGAGTTAGAGTCAGTCTTTGCCACATGGAACGGTCCTTCCCAAAGTTTCAAATCCTTGCTTTTCCAAAGCATACCTCCGGTTCCAGTCATATAATACATAGCCGTCTTCCTGTCTGCTAGAATGCAAGGGTCACTCAGCACAATAGAATCCAAAGGCACTTCCTTCCGCACTTCCTGCTGACGTCCTTGGCAAGCAGACACCAACCATGAAAGAGAAACACCTAACAATAAAAACAATCCAATCTTTTTCATGCATATTCTATTTTAAGTTTCACAAATTCAACATTACAAATATACGAACCTAGAAGGGCTATGAAAACAGAAAGGCACATTTCCTCACGAAATATGCCTTCAATTCTAACTTAACCTAACCTAAAATTCTATTATCACATCACAGTATGTTAACCTTCTTCCTAAAACCCTATCTTTAATACCTATTATCTCTTTTTACCGATAGCAAAGATAAAAAATCTAATTGACAACCATAGAGGTAAAATCGAGCAAGATGGATGCAATAATCGGTCAAGAACAGACTATTGCACTATTTTCCATCCTTCAGGACTATTTTCAACAGGGATTACTGAAAGAAATCCAGTGTCCAGTTGTCCATCCACTCCACGTATGGAACTCCTTCCTTAAATTGAACAGGTAACCAAATGTAACGGGCATCACTGGGATGCTCCGGACGCCAGATATCTGCCATAAATATAAAAGCATCTTTCTTCCCCTCCACCTTTCAGAATATAAGTGCTCTGTCCACCGAACGTAAGTTCCGACTTCGGTCCCACACAAGGGTTGGGATGCTGAGCCCATGGTCCGAAGATGGAAGAAGACGAGAACATACGGGCCTCATTGGGAGCCCAACCGGTACAACCGGAAGTGATCATCCAGTAGGTTCCGTCTTTTTTGAAGATAGCAGGTGCCTCATTGTGTCCTGCCGGAGCCACACGCACATAATTCCCTGTGTGTGAAAGATAGTCATCACTCAATTCCGCTATTTGAAGTGTAAGGTTTTCTTCAGAAGAGTAAATATGGTAGGCTTTACCATCCTCATCTACATAAAGGGTCATATCGCGAGACATCTGTCCGCCATCCAAATCACGCTTTACTATCAAGCCTTTGTTCACAGCATCCGTCCATTCGGGAGTCCACCATTTCTCATAATTCTTGGCATTCAGAGTATCCAGCACTGCAACAGCCTGCCCGTCCATATTAACAGGCAGCTTACCAGCATTGACACGTCCCGAACGGATGAAACGGTAAGGACCGGCAGGAGTATCACTGACTGCCACCCCGGCACGGGCGGCTGCATAACCTTTTCCTTTCAATTCCAGATGGAACCACATCACAAACTTCCCTGTTTTCGCATTATATATCACTTTAGGACGTTCCAATATACATCCACGCGCTATGTCGCTGCTGTCGTTATCAACAACAGAAAGCGCTACGCCTTCGTTCTTCCAGTCAGTAAGATTCCGAGAAGAATAACACATTACTCCCACCATGGCACTGCTGGTAGTATCACATTTATTCTCGCCGAACCAGTAGTATGTTCCGTCATAGTACATTACTCCGCCCCCATGGGCATTGATATGCTCTCCGTTGTTATCAGCCACATCTCGCCTGAACGAATGGGTTGCAACGGTTCATTACTGCATCCGCAAAGGAAAATCAAGCTGTGCACAACTCACACAAGCTGTTTCTCAGTTTACTCATCATAAATTATTTTTATATAAAATGTTTCTTATAGGCAGATAAAAACTGTACGCGCTCCGGGATGTAACAGCGACAGTGGACAGTATTCCACTGATTGCGGTATCGATCATGAGTAAGAAACTTGCAGCAGGAAATGACTGTATCCTTCTTGATGTAAAAACTGGAAGTGGTGCATTTATGAAGAGTATCGATGATTCTATCGCACTTGCAAAAGAAATGGTAGTGATCGGAGAGAATGCCGGAAGAAAGACTGTGCACTGATCACAGATATGGACATTCCACTTGGACATAATATCGGAAATAGTTTGGAAGTGATTGAGGCGGTAGAGACATTAAAAGGAAATGGTCCGGAGGATCTGACAGAAGTCTGTGTACATCTTGCATCGAACATGCTTTTCCTTGCAGGAAAAGGAACGCTGGAAGAATGCAGATCACTTGTGCGGGAAGTAATCGCAAATGGTGAGGCGTTAAAAAGACTTGCAGCAATGGTGGAAGCACAAGGTGGAGACAGCTCTGTGATCTTTGATACAGATAAGTTTGAAAAAGCGGCATATCAACATGAAGTACTCGCAAAGAAAAGCGGATACATTACATTTATGGATACAGAAAGCTGTGGGATTGCCTCTGCTATGTTGGGGGCAGGCCGTGAGACAAAAGACAGCCAGATTGATTTTGCAGCAGGAATCATCTTAAAGAAAAAAAGTTGGAGATTACGTGGAGGCAGGAGAGCCTATGGCAGTCTTCTATGCAGATAAGGAAGAATTATTTGCAGCAGCAGAACTGAGATATCAGGCAGCTGTGACGATTGAAGATGAGAAAGCAAACGAGACTCCGCTTGTATATGCGAGAGTAACCAAGGATCAGGTAGAAACGCCTTGCATAGCAATGTGTATAAAAAAATTAAGAAAGGAGAACGTGATGACAGAAAAGGAAATCATGAGACATGTGGATCACACACAGCTGAAAGCATTTGCCACATGGGAAGACATTAAGAAACTGTGCGATGAGGCAGTGGAATATCAGACTGCTTCGGTATGCATTCCGCCATGCTACATTCAGAGAGTGAAGGAGGCATACGGAGAACAGATCAATATCTGTACGGTCGTAGGTTTTCCACTCGGTTACAGTGTGACAGAGGCGAAGATCGCAGAGACAAAGAAAGCGCTGGAGACGGTGCGTCTGAGATCGACATGGTCATCAATATTTCAGATGTGAAAAATGGTGATTATGCGGCGATAGAAAAGAAATTGCGGCATTGAAGGAAGTTGTTTGGAGATAAGAATCTTAAAAGTGATCATCGAAACATGCTATCTGACAGAAGAAGAGAAAATTGCAATGTGTAAAGCAGTAACAGCGGCAGGTGCAGATTACACAAAACTTCTACTGGATTTGGAACAGCAGGAGCGACTATTTCGGATATTCGTCTGTTCAAAGAAAATATTGGTGAGCATTGTGAAGATGAAAGCAGCCGGAGGAGTGAAGACGGTAGAAGATCTGGAAGCATTTCTTCAGGAAGGTTGCGATAGAATCGGAACAAGTTCCGCG
>ENA-OQAN01000955-OQAN01000955.1-human-gut-metagenome-genome-assembly--contig:-NODE-955-length-13731-cov-3.347765_pt1 | contig 13731 bp, 14 predicted proteins | sample MGYA00242735_ERZ504527 | MGnify/ENA primary metagenome ERZ504527 (study PRJEB26092, sample SAMD00036230) | human gut metagenome | host: Homo sapiens | study: EMG produced TPA metagenomics assembly of...
CGGCCGAGAAGTTCACCGCCGCAGAGCCTACCCCTTCTGCCGGTGCCCTTCATGAAGGAAAACGACATGCCGAGTCTGTTTGACTAGGACGACGGCGGCCAAACCGTCATAGTTGTACAAAACAGCGGGGCCCGGAGCGCAGTAAACGCTGCGCCCCGGGCCCCATGCATTACACCAGCATCATCCCTATAGACAAAATGCCGCATAAAGCGGAACAGACATAAGCCCATCATTCATTCCAAAGGCTTAGTCGATAGCCTGATAAGGCGCACGCCCGGATGGGTCTTTTTAAGTGAGGACAGACTTCGAGATCTTGTGTTCTCCCCCGCCTTGACTTCAATCGCAGACAAGCATCCCTGCTTCTCTACTACAAAGTCGATTTCCGCACGATTATCTCGCGCCCAATAATGCAGCGGATAGCCCATGGCTGAAAGCTGTTGGGCGACGTAGTTTTCGGTAAGTGCACCCATGAATGTGCCGCCGATGCCGGCAAGAATATCGGCGCGTTGAGCACCGGCCTTGGAGACGAGCAGCCTGTATCCGCCTGATAGATTTTAAAAGCAGAAGGGTTAACGAAGGCCTCTAAAGGCTTTCGATCTGCCCGACTAGGCTGCAGCGCGCCACCGTACCCGACAATACAAGCCAGTCGAGAGCATCTCCAAAGAGAGACGCATTGCCCCCCGCTCGCACTACCTTGTATTGAAATTTGCGATTCTCTTTGGCAAGCTGCTGTGGAATGGAATCGAAGCACGCACGCGTCTTTGCGCTCAAGCGTTCATCAGCATATTTATTGGTGTCGGCGGAATATCCGTCGAGAATAATCCGATGCTTTTCGGCCACATCAATGATTGACTGATCATCGATATACGTTTGGACCGCCTCGGGCATTCCGCCAACAACAAGATACTGTCGATAGAGCCCAAGCGCCTTTTCATGAAGGCTTGGCGCGAGAGGACCCATTAACTCGAATGACGAGCGTATCTCGTCGACCAGCTGATCGTGCCCCATCGCCCAGAGAAACTCCTCGAAATCGAGTGGAGTCATCTCAATCAAGTCGGTCTTTCCAACGGGGAACGAATACGACTGATGGTTAATGGCAACCCCAAGAAGCGACCCAGCAGCCGCAACGTAATACTCGGGAGCATCTTCGCAAAAGTATTTAAGGGAAGTGAGCGCTTCCTCGCATGCCTGGATCTCATCAATGAACAGTAAGGTTTTGCCAGGCACGATACGCTGTCCCGTACGAGCCTCGATCGCGCGTACAATCGAATGAGGGTCAAGACCGCCCGAAAAATCCGCTCGCGCCGACCGGTCGTTCTCAAGATTAACGTAGACAACCGATTCGAAAAGACCCTGGGCGTACGTTCTGAGCAAATAGGTCTTGCCACACTGGCGCACGCCTTTGACCAGCAAGTTTTCTATCGGCTCTGTCTCGCCATTCCCTAAGGAGCTCGTCTGCCTTGCGACGCATGCGCAACCTTCCCTCATGAACTTCTGTTTGACAATATTTTAACGCGAATTAATTTGTTTTCAGTTATTTTTCTGCGTTTAAAAATTGTTCTATACGGCACTTGAGGGAATTCGCCCCTATCTCTCGGTAAGGACAGCAAGCATTTCCACCAACGCTGATTGCCATGCGTTCTTCTTGTCCTTAGGCAAGCTTGCGAGCGAGCTCTCGCACCTCTTTCAACTTGGGCGAGGATGCCATGCTGTCGCGCTCGGTCATACCGCTGATGGTGACAATGCCCTGGTCCTCCCACTTGCAGTACGCGCAGGTTGACTTGTACATAGCGATCGCCGCATCATAGACACCCTCGCTGTGGCTATCGAGCAAAAGGGCCGTCTTGGTGAACGGGAAACCCGTGGCACCGAAGGCATACAGGCGGTCAATGGTGGCTTTCTCCTGCGCAGTGATATCAAACCAGTAGATAGGCGAAGCGAAGACAACCATGTCGGTGTCTTTCAGCGACTCAATCACGTTGGCCATGTCATCCTTCTGCACGCAGACGCCTCATGGGCGAAGCAGTACTGGCATCCCAAGCAGCCGGCGATCTTCTTGCTGGCAACGCGGATGACCTCGACCGTATGGCCGCCCTCACGCGCGGTCTCGGCAAACGCCTCGACCATGGTATCGGTATTAGCGCCCTTACGCGGGCTGCCGCTCAATACAACGATATTCATAGGATTCCCTCTCCCTCATGCTGCAGGCGCGCAGCATGCTTTCTTGTAACCAAAACGAATGGTGTTAATCAATCGCCAGCAGGCCATATCTCTTGTTCAAGTTCCCTAAAGAAGCTCAAGACGATTGCGATTGCCTTATACAACGTCGAAAATCAAAGAGGGCCCATAGCAACGCCACCTACCTGAAATGACATGCGGTCAAGACGAGCTACGAGGATCGTGACGAGCCGATACCGCCCGCATGCCCCCTTCGGAATAGGCGCTGAGCAGCTCCTGAGCGTGAGCAAACTCGGGCCCTCGCCTCCAACCGAGCAGGCGGTTGACCGCGAGATTTCCCTGGACGTTGTGGACGAAGAGCAGATAGGCGTCCTCGCGCGAAAGCCCAGTCTCCTCCATGATCGAGGGAACCATCTGCTCGGCGCCGCGCTCGACGACGCGCTGTGCCACCCGGGCGTACGCGTCGTCATCCGAGTAGAGCAGATAATAGTCATCGTTTGCCGGCGGACGCTGGCAGAGGGCACCCGCCTCCGTTCCCTCGAGCGGCGGCACCGCCGCCAAGGCCTCGTCGATAAGCGCGTCGAGCAGGGCGAACTTGTCCTCGTAGTGCAGATAGAACGTGCCACGGTTGATATCGGCGCGGCGGCAAATATCCGCTACCGTCATCTTCGCGAAGCCGACCTCGGCCAGCAGCGCGAAGAACGCCTCCCGTATGACCGAGAGTGTATAGCGTCGGCGACGATCGATCTTCCCCGCTTCCATTACCCCTCCAATTGCAACGCTCGACAATGCCCGGCAAACGCTCGTTTATCGACAGCAGGCCGAAGCTGTTCATTGCTCTTAAGCAAATCGACATGGATACTTTTTATAGACACCTGTTTATAATAGCTGAAAGAAGGTATCCAGTGACCCTGTACGAGCAGCTCGTTATCGAGCTCACCAACCGATCGTTTTCCCTTCATGCCGCCTACCGCAGCGGCAGCACGCCCTATGAGCTGAGTGACCGCGAGCCCGAGCCCTACGACCAGCAAATCGAGGACTTCGCCCGTATGATCGAAGAAGCCGATTGCGTGCTGGTGGGCGGGGCCTCCGGGCTCTCCGCGGCGGGCGGCGGCGACTTCTACTACGAGGACAACGCGACCTATCGCAAGCATTTCGGCAAATTCGCCGAGCGCTACGGTTTCAAGGGCGCTTTCGAGGGGTCGTTCTACCGCTGGCCCACCGCCGAGGCGCGCTGGGGATACCTCGCCACCTTCCTCGACACCACGCTCAACGCCCCGCTGCGCAAGCCCTACAGGGACCTCGACGCCATTCTCGCCGAGAAGGATTTCTTCGTGCTCACCACCAACCAGGACACGCAGTTTGTGAAGCTCTATCCCTGGGAGAAAGTGGCAGAGATCCAAGGCGACCACCGCTTCTTTCAGTGCTCCCGCTGTTGCACCGACGCGGTGTGGGATGCGGTCGAGCCGGTCTCCAACATGGTAGAGGCCATGGGAGACGGCCTTGAGGTTCCGACAGAGCTCGTGCCGCGCTGCCCGCACTGCGGGGCAGAGGCGTTCCCCTGGGTTCGCGGCTACGGCAACTTCCTGCAGGGCGAACTCTACGAGGAGCAGTACCGCAAGGTGTCCGACTGGCTCGACGCGCACGCACGGCAGAGGATCCTCTTCCTCGAGCTGGGTGTGGGCCGCATGCGCCCGCGTTTATCCAGGAGCCGTTCTGGGCCCTCACGGCGCAGTTACCGCAGGCCAGCTACATCGCCGTAAACAACAAGACGCAGTTTCTCCCCCGCGCGATCGAGGATCGGGGGCTCGCCGTTCGCGCCGACATCGCCGACGTGCTTGCCGACGTGCGCAAGACGCTGGGGAGGTAGCGCATGGAGACGGCGAAAGCAGTTCGCATAGGCAGGGCGCTAGCCGAAGCGGATCTTGTCATCATCGGCGCTAGCAACGGACTCGACATGGCGGAGGGCTCAACCTTTTCTGCGCCGATGCTCATTTCCAAGAGGCGTACGGGGACCTCGCCCAGGCAGACGGCATCGGCTGCATACTGCAGGGGCTCGCTTCCCCGGATGCCAGCGTGCGACGCCGATGGGCCGAGCGGTTCCATCAAAAGGAGTATCTCGGATATGAGCCCGGCTCGCTCATGAACGGGCTGCGGCGTCTTACGGAGCACGCCGACACCTTCGTGGTCACATGCAACATCGACGGGCACTTCGCGCGCGCCGGGTTCGACGAGAACCGCGTGCTCGAGACGGAGGGGGGCATACGCACGTCGATCGACGAGCGGCGTCTCGCCCATCCAGACGCCCTCGCCACGGCCCAGCTCGAGGAGCTCGAGCGCCTTGTGCAAGCCCATCGCAACGGCAGGGTCGCCATCCTCGAACTTGGCGTGGGACTGCGCAACGGCATCATAAAGCACATGCTCGCCCAGATCGCGAACGTCTGCGAGCACGCCACCTACATCGTGTTCAACTACAGCCAGGCTATGGCGCCCGATGCATCGTGCGAGACGATTCTCGTTGACGGCGATATGGCCCCGGCTTTCGAGGAGATTGCCCAATGCCGTCTCTAGAGAGGGAAGCGTATAGCTTCGAAGCCTTATCGACGATGCCGACGCCATCATCGTCGGCATCGGCTCGGGCATGTCAAGCGCCGCCGGGTTCAACCATTACAACCGCGCAGGCATGGCGCGCGCCGGAATGACGGACTGGCAGCAAGCCTTTGGCTTCAAGAGCCTTTTCGACGGCTTCTACCACCTCTACCCCAGCCTCGAGCAGCGATGGGCATACTATGCGCGATACATCGACTTCATGCTGCGCGAGCCGACCTCGCAGCCCTATCTCGACCTACGGTCCCTCATCGGCCATAAGGACTACTTCATCCTGAGCACCAATGTGGACACCCAGGCCGAGAAGACGTTTCCCACCGAGAGGATCTGCAACTATCAGGGAAGCTTCGCGCACCTTCAGTGCAAGCAGCCATGCTGCGACGAGCTCTTCGACGCGAGCCCCTACGTCGAGCGCATGCTCGCGGGCATGGCGGGGTTCGAGGTCCTCAGCGAGGATGTCCCCCGATGCCCGCACTGCGGCTGGCAGCTTGTGCCGTGGGTGCGCGACGACACGTTTCTGCAGGGTGCGGCCTGGCGCGAGAGCCTCGGACGATACGAGCGCTTCGTGCGCGAGCGCAGCGATCGCCGCGTGCTGTTGCTGGAGCTCGGCGTGGGCGAGATGACCCCCGGCATCATCACGCTCCCGTTCTGGAGCATGACCGCGAAGCTGCCGGATGCGCACCTGTTGAGCGTCAACATCTCGAACGGCTCGGCTCCGCTGCAGCTCGGAAGCAAGGCAGAGGCGATTCAGGCAGATTTGGGCGCGCTGCTCTCGGCGGCGCGGACGGGCGACGAGCAGCGCAGTTCATCGCGCCGTGTTTCATGCGTGGACGCTTAAATCAAAACCACCCTAGAAGGGGTGGTTTGCTCTTAGGGTGTAACCCTTGGATTTCCGGCACGCGTCTAAAGGCGCCGGCCTCACGGGGTTCGGGCCGCACTGCAGATTGACCCGTGACGGGCCGGTCAAACCGGCGCTATTTGCGCCCCGGCCCCTATCGAAGGGGTCCTCGTACTCCTTGGCGCTCAGCCGGTCGAGCGCGATGTCGGCCTTCTCCTGCTCCCGGATGTACTTCGCGATCGTGGCCTCGTTCAGGCCGACGGTGGACACGCAGTGGCCCTCGGCCCAGAACTTCCTGTTGCCGAATTTGTACTTCATGTTCGCGTGCCTGTCGAATACCATCAGCGAGCTCTTCCCCTTCAGGTAGCCCATCACGCTGGACACGCTGTACTTCGGCGGTATCGCCAGCAGCATGTGGACGTGGTCGGGCATCAGGTGCCCCTCGATGACCTCTATCCCCTTGTACTGGCAGAGCTTCCTGAAGATCTCCCCAAGGTCGGACCTTATTTGGTTGTAGATGACTTTGCGCCTATACTTCGGCGTGAACACGACGTGTACTTGCACGTCCACTTCGTGTGCGACAGGCCGTAGGCTTCTGGGCCATACGCCACCACCGCCCTCTCGACTCGGATTCCTTGCGGCCTGAACAATCGCAAGTGTCCGGCGAGGGGGCGGCTTTGTAAAGCCGTTTGGCCCCACCCGCATAGCGGGTGGTTTCTGATGCGGCGCGCTGCGCGCCCCGCACAGGCTAAAGCCTGTAAATAAAAATACCCCCGATTCCAAGTGGAAATCGGGGGTATCTCATCGGGTGGCTTTCAAGCAGTTTGCAAAACTGCAGGTCGCAGACCTTCATTGCTAGTAGGAGAAATGAGTAGTCTCGGGTGCTTGCCCATGAGTTGACGAATAAGTTGGAGCTTCGCCATTGGCTCAATCGCTTCGCGCGCTCGATAAACTTGTTTAGTAAAAGGCGGATCGGTCACCGATGGACGCACGACGAGAAACACGTACCTCCAGTGGTTCAAGCACGGCGCGCGTGAGGATCTCTGCAAGCAACCGCCTGGTACGCTACTGTTGCCAGCGTGGCTTAGCGGACTGGCGAATCCCGCCCCGTGCGCGTCATCATCCAATCAAATGCCCTGGCAAGCAGCAGCACCGCCAATCACACTACGTTCTTACGGCGCCCTCTGCGATAAAATTAGCGAATTGTGTTTTCACCTCGCAGCTACGGAGACATTAGATGATTACTCTGGACAATCTTCGCGACGCACTTAGGGCTCTGTGCTACGAGCCTCGGGCGACGGCACCGTTTATCAGAAATCCTGGGAAGAGACCAGCGCGCAAATCACGGTCGATTTTTCCAAGAAACGCATCGGCTACCCGAAAGACCTGGGGTTCAAAGTCAACAAAGACACAACTTGTAACTTTTCCGATAACGAGAACTTCGTCGTACTCGCCTGCGTAACCATGCTCCTCGACAAAGGATATCGCCCCGAATCACTTGAGCTGGAGCGCGAATGGGCCCTTGGGCACGAACAAAAGAGCGGCCGCGCTGATATCTGCATTAATGACGAGAGGGGCGACACACTCGCAATCGTCGAATGCAAGACCCCTGGAACCGAGTTCAAAAACGAATTCAAGAACATGCAGTCAGACGGAGGGCAACTCCTCTCCTATTGGCAACAAGAGCGCGCGACTCGCTGGTTGGTACTCTTTGCATGCGATTTCATCAACAACGAAATCGTGCCAGACCAGGTTTCAATTAACTGCAGCGATGACGAGAACTTCATCGCGCTCGCCAAACGCGATGACACCATTGCGCTCTACCGCGACGCCCATACAGTGGAACAGCTCCATCAAGTTTGGACGGAAACGTACAACCAACAAGTCGAGGGAAACATCCTCTTTGGCGATAGGTCGACGGCATACCACCCGATGGTTCCTCCCCTTCTCAAGAAGGACCTTGTCGACTTCAGGGCCGAAGACAGCATCGTCAACCGCTTCGAGGAAATCCTCCGCCACAACAACGTCTCCGATAAAGAGAACGCCTTCAATCGCCTTATCGCGCTCTTTATCGCGAAGCTCCAAGACGAGCTCTCGAAAATGCCAACCCAGGAGATTGAGTTCCAATACCGCCAAGGACGCGACACCTACGAAACGCTCCAGGACAGGCTCCAGAGACTCCACTCAGACGGCATGAGAAAGCTCATGCGGGAAGAGGTCCTGTACGTTCCCAACGACTACGCCGAAAACCTCATAAGCAACTATACGGGCCAGCACCGCAAGAAGCTCATCGAGGAGCTGAACGGCACGCTGCGCAAGCTCAAGTTCTATACCAACAATGACTTTGCGTTCAAAGACGTCCACAACGAGGAACTCTTTCTTCAGAACGGCAAGGTACTCGTAGAGACGGTGCAACTTCTACAGCCGTATCGCATCGTAGGAACTCAAGACATTCAATTCTTGGGCGACCTCTTCGAACAGCTCCTTAATCAGGCTTTAAGCAAAACGAGGGCCAATTCTTCACACCTGTGCCCATCACCCGTTTTATTTGGAAGTCACTCCCACTCGACAGCATCGTGCAGGACGAGGCTGGTGCCGTGCACTATCCACGCGTTATCGATTACGCCTGTGGCGCGGGGCACTTTCTCACAGAAGGATTCGAAGAAATCTCCGACGCCGCATGCCAATATGATCCGACCATAGAGGATGACCTCGGAGACGCCGACTGGGTCAGAGACAATCTCGTCGGCATCGAGAAGGACTATCGACTCGCTCGCGTTTCCAAGGTCTCGTTCTACATGCATGGCGCAGGGCAGGGCAACGTGGTCTTCGGCGACGGACTTGAAAATTATCCCGACAAGGGAATCGACAGCCGAACCGACAGGGGACGCTTCGACATTCTTGTCGCCAATCCCCCGTACTCTGTCGCGGCCTTCAAACCGCATCTCAAGCTTCACAACAACGAACTCAAAGTGCTGGAAACCATCAGCGATAGCGGCTCGGAAATCGAGACCCTCTTTGTCGAGCGTGCGGCACAGCTTGTTCGGCCCGGAGGCTACGCCGCCATTGTCTCCCCACCTCGATCCTCGACAAGAGCACGAGCTCGAGTTTCATGGCCGCACGCGATGTGCTTTTGAGCTCCTTCGAGATCGTCTCCATCGCCAGGTTTGGATCAGGCACATTCGCGGCCACAGGAACAAACGTCGCAATTATGTTCCTACGTCGCTTTGACGAGATCCCGCCCCGCAATGCGAACGCACTTGATTTCGTTGACGCTGTTTTTGAGCGCAGGAAGCTCACTGGTTGGAAAGACGAAAGCGCTTTCAACGCTTATCTCGACACAATTAATGTAGACGGAGATACTTACCGGGCTTTTCTCGCAGGAGAGGCTGGCTGGAACGAATGGGCAAACACTCGCCACTTCAACGTTTATTGCCATCTTTTCGAATCATCGAAGGAGCTCAAGACCCTTCGAAAGAGCAAGACTTGGAAGGCGGCCGACAAGAACTCACAGCTCAAAGCAGAGAACGAGCTGTTCTATCGCTATGCGCACAAGGAAGAGCGCAAACGCCTGCGCGTTTGGGGTCTCGTCTGCGGCGAACAGACGCTCATCATCAACTCACCTAACACGACCAAGGAAATCGCCTCTTTCCTTGGCTACAAATGGAGCAATCGCAAAGGCAACGAGGGGATACAGCCCATCGATGGTGAGGGCGTGCTCTATTCGGACGACGAATCGGACGACACGAACTCGCTAAGCGGCATCATCAGAGCATGGTTCTCCGGCGAGCAGGTTGAGCCCGGCGACCTTGCCCAGTACTACTACTATGCCAAGACCACCGATTTCATCGACTTTGATGCCGAGAAGTTCGACGAGACTCTTACGATTCCCCGCTCTTTCTACAAGCCCCGCTCGTTCGCCCAGGCACCGTAGTCAAGACGCTTAGAGACATCACATCCTACGTTACCAACAGCGTGGCCCAGAGTTCCATCACCACCGACACTTACGTAACAACGGAGAACATGGTCAAGGATCGTGGCGGCATAACCGCCTATAGCGGAGAGCTTCCGGCAAGTGCTGGCACCGCATACAAGAAGGGAGACACGCTCGTCTCCAATATTCGCCCCTATCTGCAGAAGATTTGGCTCGCAGACCGCGATGGGGCGTGCTCCAAGGACGTTTTGGTATTCCGAAGCATAAATACCGACAGCCTATTGCCCGAGTTCCTCCATCTGCTCCTGTGGCAGAAGGACTTCTTCGACTACGATATGTCCACCTTCACGGGAACCGGCAGGCCTCGCGGAGACAAGAATGAGCTGCTCAAATACCCCATCCCAGTCCCGACGCTCTCCGAGCAGAGAGCCCTCATCGACGGTTTCAATCGCTTAACAGATGAAATCAATAGCAAAAGACAGCAAATCGCCGCTCTCAAGGAAAGCGTCAAATCACGGTTTGTAGAGGTATTTGGCGATCCGGTCGATGGTAAAAAAATGGCCTTTCGTTAGGCTTGAAGACCTCTGTACCAAGTTGGGTTCCGGAGCAACACCACGAGGCGGCAAAACGGCATACAAGGCCGAAGGTGTTCCGCTGGTCAGAAGTATGAATGTTCACAACGGTCGTTTCGTGTGGAAGGACCTTGCTTGTATTGATGATGAACAAGCCGCAAAACTAGAAGGCGTCACGCTGATGAAGGGTGACGTGCTTCTGAATATTACTGGCGCTTCGGTTGCTCGTTCATGTCTTTTGCCGGATGAATTGGCTGGTGGACGTGTTAATCAGCATGTCTCAATTGTCAGAGTCGACCAAAAACGGATGCTACCGGTGCTATTGAACACGGTGCTGATCAGTGATTCGTATCAGAGACTCCTGCTAAACGGCTCAAGAGCGGCTGGAGCAACAAGGGAGGCAATTACCAAAGAAGATCTAAAGAGAATGACGGTTCCCTTGCCTCCCCTTGAGCTTCAGCAAGAGTTCGCCGACTTCGTCGCCCAGGTCGACAAATCGCAATTTGCACTTGAGCAAGAGGTCGACGCCCTTTCCGCAGAGCGCGACGCCCTTCTAAACCGATTCCTCGCGTGATACGTTCCTCCCATCCATATCGGGATGGGAGGAACTGATGCACACGACGGTCGAAATAGCAAACGCGGTTCTCACAAAAATGCAGGCACTCGTTAGCGGCGAAGTGCTTTCGTATCTCGAGAGCGTCCTTATGAGCGAACTCAGGGGCATCGAACTTGAAGTGAACGCGCTCAGCAATGTCGAAGACGAGGCCTCAAAGTACATGGAGCGATTCCTCGCAGCCAAAACCATCGAGGGATGCTCGCCTAAGACCATCAGGTACTACAAGGCCACACTTACAAGGGCGCTCGAAGCAATCAAAAAACCAATTATCCGGATTAGTTCAGATGACTTACGAACATACCTGAGCGAATATCCCATAGGTAATAACGCGGGGAGCATCACCGTCGACAACGTCAGGCGCATCCTGTCGTCATTCTTCTCTTGGCTTGAAGACGAGAACCATATACTCAAAAGCCCTGCACGACGCATTAAAAAGATTCGCTCAAAGAGAACGGTCAAGTCCGTATATTCTGATGAAGACTTATAGCCCTCACAGACGCCTGTTCTTGCAAGAGGGATCTGGCAATCATCAACCTTCTTAGTTCAACAGGGATGAGAATAGGCGAACTCGTCTCGCTCAATCGAGAAGACGTTGATCTAAATCGGCGAGAGTGCATTGTACTCGGAAAGGGCAACAAAGAGAGAGTCGTCTATTTTGATGCAACTACAAAGCTGCACCTAAACAACTACCTGCAAGAACGCAGCGATAACGTCGCCGCGCTATTCTGTAGTCTCACAAAGCCGAGTTCCAGGCTGCAAGTAAGCGGAGTCGAGCTCCGCCTTCGCTCCTTGGGAACAAAAGCAGGCGTCAAACACGTCCACCCACATAAGTTCAGGAGAACGCTGGCCACCAAAGCAATTGGAAAAGGAATGCCCATCGAGCAGGTGCAGAAGCTGCTTGGCCATCAAAAGATTGACACAACGTTGATGTACGCAATGGTCGATCAGGACAACGTAAGGGACTCTCATAGAAGGTATATCTGTTAAGTCAAATCACGGTTTGTCGAGATGTTTAGAACCAAGACGCACGCATCATGGCCAATCGAAACAATTGGCAACTACAGCATAGAAATGCACTACGGCACTTCAGCAAAAGCCGGCGCCGATGGCGATTATGTCTACATCCGAATGAACAATATCACCGACGACGGCATCCTTGACCTAACCGATACAAAGCGAATCACCCTAAAGGGCCAAGCTCTCGAAAATGCTACCGTCCGCTATGGCGATATGCTTTTTAATCGAACCAACAGCATTGACAAGGTTGGGAAAACTTGCGTTTTTCATCAGTCAGAGACCATGGTTATTGCTGGGTACATCGTGTGCGTAAGGTTCGCTGACCACAGCTCTGCCGAATATGTATCTGGTTACCTGAATTCAAAGGAAGGAAAGCGAGTCCTTCGTAATATAGCGAAGGGAAGTGTCCATCAGGCAAATATCAGCGCAGCAGACTTGGCCGCTATTCCCATTGCAATTCCCCCGTTGTCCCTCCAACAGGAGTTCGCCGACTTCGCTGCCGAGGCGGACAAATCGCAATTTATCATCCACCAAGATCTTCACGGCTTTTGAAAAGACAGATAGTTACATGTCCAACGCTACAGAAGCCCGAGGACCGTCGCCTTTGATAGCATCTCGTAGGCTCGCGGATATGTCTCTTTGTCGCGCTCGGCCATAAATGCCAGTTCGCCGTCACGTCAGCCGCTCTCACCATAGCCACCTTGGAGGAGTCGACATAGGAGACTGGAATCTTGGGCAGCCAGTCGCTAAATACAGGAGGGTAGGAGGTCTGCCACGTTGGATTGAACATGCCGCAGCTCAGCTCCTCATCAATCGATTCTGCCAGGTTGTACTTTCCGTCGATCGAAGTCGAATGCTCGTCAACCACAACAGAAACCGCGTCAACCTCACTCGCGGCAATTCCCTGAAGCCTCAGCGCGTCAACGATGCCGGACTTCACGCCACGCTTTAGAGCGTAGTCAAGATACCTTTGCTTGCGCCTTTTCGAGCTTGAATTCTCAGAGCAACTGCAACACCCCTGAGTAGTGGACCTCGTAGGGCGTCCTGAACCCCAGGCGCTTGTGGGGCCTGCGGTTGATGGCATCGTACACCCGCTCGACCTCCTCGTCCGAGACCGCAGAGAAGCCGGTCCTTCGGGAAGTACTCGCGCAGCAGACCGTCTGTGTTTAGTCAAGCCTGATTTTCGTTGGGCTCGGTGACTCTGGTCCTCGTTTGGTCCAGGATTTCCACCTCGCAGCCCCAACCCGTAAATTTGAACGCTATCAAACCACAGATGCCGTCGCGAAGTCGATGTCGCGCGTGACGCGGCCGTCGGGGATGCGCGCGAGCAGCCCGCTTCCGCCCTTGAGGATAAACCGGCCGTCGGGGTTGCTGAACACCCTGCGCAGGAACCGGTCGCGCAAAGCCCGACGACAGCCGTCCCCGGGGTCACCGCCCCTGTCGCGAACGGCCCTCTTCAGGCCCTGTCGAGCTGACCGCCGTTCTCGTACGTCATTCTTCCCGCCTCCTAGCTAACGAATCGTACAGGCTGGCCCCCGCCGGCATCCCGGCTTTTTGCCCCCCCGCGTCGATTTTCTCCCTCAGCGCGCCCTCGTCTTCGACGAGGCCCTTTCGAGCGCGTCCGCGAGCACGTTCGCGACCAGGCTCAGTTCCTCCCCGGAGTCTATCAGGTCCACCACCGTGAGCCAGGGCCTCGTCGCCGGGATGTCCGAGACGATCGCCACGTCCTTCGGGTCGAGGCGGCGCTTCCTGATGAATCAGGTTCGGGCGCTTAGTCTGCTTTCTCTCGGGCGTGCAGAACTCGTAGGGCGAGGGGCTGACCTCGCCGATGCCGTAGAGCCATGCAGCCGTCGCCCCCATGGCGACGGGGCGCCTCCCGGGTCGATCGACAGTCAGGCCGCGAGGACGTCCTCCTCCCGCGTGCGTCGGCGAGCCGCCCATGCGGTAGCGCCCTTCGCGAGCCTCTCTC
>ENA-OQAN01000956-OQAN01000956.1-human-gut-metagenome-genome-assembly--contig:-NODE-956-length-13730-cov-1.863045_pt1 | contig 13730 bp, 13 predicted proteins | sample MGYA00242735_ERZ504527 | MGnify/ENA primary metagenome ERZ504527 (study PRJEB26092, sample SAMD00036230) | human gut metagenome | host: Homo sapiens | study: EMG produced TPA metagenomics assembly of...
GCATTGTGGGGTAAGGGGAAGGTATGCACAAATCGGACAAAATTCACGCTCATACTATCATGATGCATAGTGTTCAAGCTCTTTACTGCAATTGAGATTGCCATTGAGATTGCTTGCGGATTTTAGGGTTAGTATTTTTCTTGGTGTGTTTGTTTACAATGCAGGTTGTAGTGGCTGACAATGATAAGCCTGTCACTTTTGAACAACTTCCTCAAGCGGCTCAGAGTTTTGTAAAAAAACATTTTGCAGACCGTAATGTGGCTTTCTCAAAAATGGATAAAGATATATTTGATGTTACTTATGATGTCATGTTTGTTAACGGTGATAAATTGGAATTTGACAAGCAGGGTAACTGGAAAGAGATGAAGTGTAAACATGGTTTGGTGCCTGAAACTGCAGTTCCGGCACAGATTGTAAAATATGTAAAAACAAATTACCCGGAAGCAAAAATCTTGCAAATAGAAAAAGACCGCTATGAATATGAAGTAAGATTATCGAATTTTTGGGATTTGAAGTTTGACTTGAAATTTAATCTGATTGATATGGATCGTGATGACGATTAAAAAAGGAAGATAATTTTAAAGTGGCATGCCTCTATAGTATTAGAAGACATGCCACTTTTTTTTTTAAGGTTGTTTTAGTTATAGTTCTTCGCCGTAAGAGAACAGCCAATCTGCATCTTTTAATAGCGGATTAGTGTTTGTTCTTTTCTGAAAGAATTACTTCTTCAGCAAGGAATTTTCCAGTTCTATGCCAAGAGCAGGATCATCCCAAGGCAATAGCTCCTTCACTTTGAGGTGCATAGAAATTATCGCATTTATACTGGAAAATAACTTCATCAGTCAGCACGCTGAATCCATGTGCAAAACCACGTGGTATAAAAAATTGACGGTGGTTTTCTTCTGTCAGTTCTACTGCTACATGCTGTCCGAATGTTGGAGAACCTTTTCGGATGTCAACTGCAACATCAAGTACAGCTCCTTTTACAACGCGGACTAGTTTGCTTTGTGCAAAAGGTGGTTTTTGGAAGTGTAATCCGCGTAAAACACCATAACTCGATTTACTCTCATTGTCTTGTACAAAGCGTACGGTACGTACCTGCGCATTGAAATCTCTTTCGGAAAAAGATTCAAAAAAATATCCTCTGTCGTCCTTAAACAGACGAGGCTCAATGATGACTACCCCGTCGATTGCTGTTTTGATAACGTTCATTTTTCGTATAATCGTTTTTTAATCGTTTAGTCCCAATTCGTCTATTACTTTCAGCAAATACTGACCATATTGGTTCTTTAGCATTGGTTGTGCCAGCTGACGCATCTTCTCAGCGGTGATCCAGCCATGACGCAAAGCTATGCCTTCCAGACATGCTACTTTTAGTCCTTGACGTTTCTCTATTACTTCAATGTAGGTGGATGCTTCGGCTAGTGAATCGTGAGTACCTGTGTCAAGCCATGCAAACCCGCGGCCTAACGTCTGTACTTTCAGTTCTCCGTCGGCAAGGAAGCGTTGGTTTACTGTTGTAATTTCCAGCTCACCACGTGCTGATGGTTTTATATTTTTTGCCACATTTACTACTTTGTTCGGATAGAAATAAAGTCCTGTTACGGCATAATTAGATTTCGGATGTTCTGGCTTTTCTTCAATGGAAAGGCAATTTCCAGCCTCATCAAATTCAGCAACACCGTAACGTTCTGGATCACTTACCCAATAACCAAATACTGTTGCTTTAGCTTCTTCTTCAGCTGTTCGTACAGCTTCTTTCAGCATTGCGGTGAATCCATTTCCATGAAAGATATTGTCACCCAATACTAGGCAGGCAGCATCGTTACCGATAAATTTTTCACCAATAATGAATGCTTGCGCCAGACCATCGGGTGAGGGTTGTTCTGCATATTCAAAATGAACACCGAAATCGCTTCCATCACCTAATAGACGACGGAATCCCGGAAGATCATGTGGAGTAGATATAATAAGTATTTCCCGGATTCCGGCAAGCATCAATACCGAAATGGGATAATATATCATAGGCTTATCAAAAATAGGGAGCAGTTGCTTTGAAACTCCTTTTGTGATGGGGTAAAGGCGAGTGCCTGAACCTCCTGCTAAAACTATACCTTTCATAATTCCTTTGTTGTGTATTTCTATTTCTATGCAAAGTAAAAAGTTTTTCTTATATTGGCAAAGTTTTTGGATATAAACTCATTATATATTGGATTTTCCGTATTTTTGTAAAGCTAATGAATTTATTGCACAAAAAATAAAGTTGAATGAATAAACGACATTATCTGGTAGCAGCCATGTGTCTGATGACGTTGGCGGCATGTACACAGAAAACAGAATTGCCCGAAAACCCAAAAGATAAAGAAGAATACCGAGATAGTCAGGGAAATAGCTGGATTTACAATGCCATGCTGATGCGTTGGGCACTTATGCCTTCTCTGACTAATGGCTTGAGTACCACTCATTATTATTATCCGAAGTCTGGTTCATGGACCGATGCCAATGGTTCTCGGGTGAATCCTCCTTCGGGAGTAAAAGTCAGCCCATCGGGTACAAGTAAATCGAAATCGAGTGGGAATGTATTTGGTACTACCCGCCGCTCATATAGCATTCACGGATAAATCAGGAGCAGATGGAAAGATTCAATATGACCCCTCGTTCTGATTATAGGGAGAAAATTGAAGCTCTTGGGTTCGATTTTCATGGTGATTATTGGCGTGAGGAGCTTATTACCGTTTTACTCCCGCAGAAATAGAGCGACTTGAAGAGGCGACAAGAGAAGCCTATCGTATGTATTGTGAGGCTGCTGAATACATTATTTCAGAAAAGCCGGATTTTATGGAGCGTATGTTGCAGATACCTGCTGAGGTATGTGAACGCATCTGTGAGTCCTGGAACCGGGATGAATTGAGTTTGTATGGGCGTTTTGATTTTCTGCTTGACGAGAAAGGTGTTCCTCGTATTTTGGAATTTAATGCAGATACGCCTACATCCCTGCTCGAAGCGTCAGTCATTCAGTGGCAGTGGAAAGAAGAATGTTTTCCTGAATGTGACCAATATAACGGTATTCATGAAGGTTTGGTTCAATCGTGGAAAGATATATTCCCTGCGGGAAGCAATATACACTTTGTCGGAGCTCTTGATGATCATGAAGATACTGGAACATTACAATATCTGGCAAGTACAGCTATGGAAGCTGGATATTCTACACGTGTGCTTGACATTAATAGCATGAATTTGCAAAATGGTCTTTTTTATGATCCTTCCGGTGAATGTATTCAGAAATGTTTTAAACTTTATCCTTGGGAATGGATGATAGATGAAAGCCCGGATGGATGTCTGGCTCAGGTTGAGTGGCTGGAACCAATTTGGAAGCTGGTAATGTCGAACAAGGCTATTTTAAGTATACTGTATGAATTGTTTCCTGATTCTCCTTATGTATTACCCTGTTATTTGTCACGTCCACAGCAAGGAGTATTTTGTAAGAAACCAGTTTTCTCGCGCGAAGGGCACAATGTAAGTGTGGTTGATATTCGTCAATGGGAAGAACATGCGCTTCTGAAAGAAACAGAAGGTGATTATAATACGGGAGCTTATGTATATCAGGAATATGTAAAGCCTGTGGCTTATAGCGGACGATATCCTGTCATTGGTTCATGGATAGTGGGCGGAGAGCCTGCCGGAATCGGTATTCGTGAAAACCGAACAGAAATAACCGACAACCTCTCCGAGTTTGTTCCACATATTATTTCATGCCTCTAGCCTTGTAGATGCGTTCCTTTGCATTGTTAATGCTTTGGAACTTTTCCTCGGCAGCCTTGCGAATGTCTTCTCCCAATGTTGCTACACGGTCGGGATGGTGTTTCAGCGCAAGGCGTCGATAGGCAGCACGGACCTCGTCGTCGGTGGCAGTAGGTTCTACTTCCAGAACTTTGTAAGCTTCCTCTAAAGAATTGCCGGACAAGTTCAGCATAGACTCTACCTCTTTGGCTGACAATTGCATAGACTGTGCAACTTCTTTTAAAGCATCTATTTCGGCGGCGCATACATTTCCGTCGCTGCGGGCAATTTGTGCCAGGAAGCTCAGAAGTTGCAAACGTTCTTCATAACTCATGTTGGCAGCAATCTGTGCCCCGCATTCGCGGATAGTATTCTGAAAAGCATAAGGATTGATTGCTTCCATACGTTTGCGCTGTTCGAATAAGTTAAGTAATATCTGCTCTCCTTCGGCTACAGCGTCTTCGCCAAAATTTGTTCGCAGGAATCGCCGTACAAATTCCATTTCGCTATGCATGATTTTTCCGTCTGCGCGAATGATGTACGAAGCCATGACAAGCAGTGAGAACAAAAAACTATTTCTCTGTCCGGTATATGTTTCATTGCCGGCATCCATATTTTCAGGAGCGTATGCAGCTTTGTCGAACAGTGAACCGATTGCATAACCTGCAAGTGCACCTAGCGTCCCATAGCCATAAAGCCCATGATGCCGCCAATCCATTTTCCTAATTTCATATTTTCTATCTTTGAGTTTGAGACGGTAAAGTTAGTAAAAACAATGCATATTCTATAAAAGAATGCAGGATGATATTTCGCTGATATGTAGAAAACCTTTACATTTGCAGCATGATGAAACCACAATTATTAATTGGAGCAGCTACTTCAGGTAGTGGAAAAACGACTTTTACGATGGGATTGTTGCGTGCGTTGAAAAAACGTGGCTTACAGGTACAGCCATTTAAATGCGGTCCCGATTATATAGATACACAGTTTCACGCAATAGCATCTGGACGGCCTTCGATAAATCTTGATACTTGGATGATGCATCATCATCACATGCAGCGCATCTATAATTTATATGCAGAAAATGCAGATGTATGCGTGACAGAGGGAGTTATGGGCTTGTTTGATGGTTATAGCCGCGATAAAGGAAGTGCAGCGAGATAGCAAATCTGCTGAATTTGCCTGTTGTATTGGTTATAAATGCACGGGCAGCAGCTTATTCTGTCGCTCCGATGCTATGGGGATTCAAGCACTTTGCACAAAAAGTGAAGATTGCTGGAGTTATATTTAATCAGGTTTCATCGGCTTCGCATTATGCTTTTTTGAAGGACGCATGTACAGATGCTGGCATTGAGCTTTAGGTTATATTCCTTTTGCTGATGAGTTGTATATTCCATCGCGTCATTTGGGACTTACGCTTACAAGCAAGTCTTCGATGAATGACGTAGCAGAAAAAATATCCATCCTGATAGAAAAATACGTTGATATAGATAAGCTGATTAGTTTATGTCAGGCTGTATTTCCATGTCCTTATACATTACCTTATGTATCGGAAGAAGGTATAAATGAGGTTTTTCAGCGGAAAATAAGAATCGCAGTGGCCAGAGATGAGGCTTTTTGTTTTACGTATCATGAAAATTTGAAGCAGTTGTCGAAATGGGGGCATATAACATATTTTAGCCCCTGAGAGATAATAAACTTCCAGCTGCTGATCTGGTTTATCTGCCTGGAGGCTATCCGGAATTATATGTTCGTCGTTTACACCATCGTAAAGAGATGATGCAGCAGTTGCGGACTTATGCAGAACGTGGAGGAAAAATATTTGCAGAATGTGGTGGAATGATGTATCTGGCACGTACGCTTACCGTCAAAAAAGGTAAGATATATGATATGGCAGGTATTTTACCCATAGACTGCACGATAGAGCATCCTTCTCTTAATTTAGGCTATCGGGAAATGAAATACAAAGGTGTGTTGCTTCGTGGGCATGAATTCCATTTTTCCATGATAACATCTTCTGACGTTTTGCATTCGGTAGCGCAATTGTACGATGCTTATGGTTCTGAAGTCAACACCCCTTTGTACAGATATAAGAATGTTATAGCCGGATATACTCATTGGTATTGGGGAGAAACAAATCTTATGCAATTATGGGAATAGCTTTATAGAGGTGAATTAGATTTTTCGGATGATACGGGCTGGTACACCTCCCACAATCGTATTTTCGGGAACATCTTTTGTTACTACCGCACCTGCTGCTATTACCGCATTGTCACCTATGGTAACACCTTGTAGAATGGTAGAGTTGGATCCAACCCATACGTTTTTTCCAAGTGTGATAGGGGCAGGATATGTTGTCTGGCGGTCTTCTGGGGCTAATCCATGATTTAATGTTGCAAATACCACATTATGTCCAATCTGGCAACCGTCGCCTAAAGATACTCCTCCGTGGTCTTGAAAATGACAGCAGGCATTAATGAATACATTTTTCCCTACTGTAATGTTTTTACCAAAGTCAGTATAAAATGGAGGAAAAACTCTGAAAGATTCATCTACAGTTTTTCCAAAGAGGCGTGATAATAAGTTACGTACTTCTTCGGGAGTATGGTAGGCGTTATTCAGTTCAAAAGTGATACGTCGTGCCTCATTGCTCATATCATTCATAAACTGATGTATTTCTGCCGTATTGAGAGCACGGCCTGTCTTTGCGTATGCTAAAAAATCAGAAAGCTCCATAGTTATAGTATTATTAATTTGTGGCAAAGATACTTCCTATGGCACAATTTGGTGTAGATAAATTACAGATATTGTAACCTCTATTACAGATTTTAACGGAAATGTAAGTAAAATATCTCTTGGAATAGGAGTTTGATAAAATGTATAGCGTGATGGTTGGTAAATGATGAGTGTTTATGTTCCTCCTTTACTGTATGAAAAGAAGAACATAAACACGTAAGATTCATTTATTTTTCAGGAATTACTTCGTTCAGGCAAGTTATGGCATTGAGTGTTCTCGGATAACCTATATAAGGTAATAATTGGGTTGCAACTGCGAGTAATTTTAACTTGTCATTTCCGACATTTACGTTTCCTGTAATGTGTCCTTTTACTTGTGGTTCGCATCCTCCTAATGAGATCAAAATTGCAAATGTAAGTAATTCTCGGGTCGGTATATCAAACACAGGGCGGGTCTGGTAATCTCCAAAGCAATTTGCAGATAGGAATTTTTGTATGTGTAATTGATTCTCTGGAGATGTTTCATACATCCGGTCTATTTGATTGCCGAAGATACTCTTCTGAAGCGCGAGGCCTTTTTCCTGTCTTGTTTCGGGTTGCAGTATAGATTGCGGTGCCAAAGGCAGTTTTACACCTCTGTCTTCCAGAAATTTATTTGCAATTTCCACCATCTCTTCTACCTTTGCCATTCCGGCATAGGGTACGGCGTGATAAAGTACTTCTTTTATTTCTAGCGGAGTGATTCCGTTTGAAAGAGCTGCATGAAGTGTTTGGAGATATGTTGTTTTTGCATTTACTGTTATAGCCGAAGCCATAGTTACCAGAATACGTGTGCGAGTATCCAGGTTACTATATTTTTGTACCTCACCAAAAGCAAAGTTACCAAATATTTTTGTTAACTCAGGATCAGAAACAGCCAGTTTGTCATTTACGCTGGAATACCATGTAGCCTGATTTTTTGCTGCTTCTGCTGAAAGTGTATTACTTTGTGAGGTCGCAGCAAGGTATTGCTCATCGTCAACAGGTTCCAGCCAGGTGTTTTTATTACTCTGTGGGTTACATTCTATTGCGAGATGTGAAAACCAACTGTCAGGAGCTGCTCCGTGCCAATGAATTACGTTTGGAGCTATTTCTACGATATCACCAGGGAGTAGCAAACGTGCCGGTTTGCCTTTTTCCTGATAATATCCTTTTCCTCCTACGGCTATCAGGAGCTGTCCTCCTGTATGGCTGTGCCAGTTGTTCCTGCATCCAGGTTCAAAGGTAACATTACATACAGGAGTGTTTAGATCTTTATTGCTTGTGAGCGGAGCCAGATATGATTTCCCGATAAAAAATCTGGCATATTGTACATTCTCTTCACCTAAAGGAAACGCACTAAGGTATTCGGGGAGTTGTTTTTCTTTTTCCATATTCTGTGCTTTTAATGTAGTCATTGGGAACATTATTACAGTTGTAATACATACTAATATAAAATCCTTTATTCTCATAGTACAATCGTTTTATGATTTGTCATATTCGTGTACTGCAAAAATATTGGCTTTTATATAATGGGTACGTAACCAAATTACTGTTTTTTCTACCCGAATTACCGAAACACATGCTTTGTGTAAGGAAACATACATTTTCTATTCTGGATGAATTTCATTGGGTGAAGGTAATTGTTTCCATCCTTCTCCAAAAGTATCATAGGCATCAGTTACTACAACAAATGCTCGGGGATCTGCCTTTTTTATCGTAAGTTTTACGCCTGCTACTTCTTTATAACTTACTACGAGGAAAATCATTTCTTTCTCCTTGCCTGTATATAGTCCGCTGCTCTTAATACAAGTTGCTGTACGGTCAAGATCTTTTAGTATGTACGTATGCAGTTCTGTCATTTTTTATCGCTGATTACAAATATCAGCTTGTCATTTTTGGCTCCGTTTATCATATATGCTATCACTCTTGAAATAATGAAAATAGCGATGAGGGAGTAAAGTGACAAATGCCACGAAGGTTGTATAGAATCTTCTGCACTACCTATGCCAAAGCCAATGACTGCCAGTCCGAAACATACTACGGTTCCGTCAACTAAAAGTATGGCTTTTGAGAAGCGTATGTGGCAGTATTTTTGGAGTAACATTCCTACGATATCACTTCCGCCTGTAGTGGCTTCGTTGCGTATGACAATTCCTGTTCCTATTCCGATTAAAGCTGCACCTATAACACAGGCTAACATCAGATGATCAGATAAGTTCATGCTTCCACCTGCAAGCTGTGCTGGATCGAGTGTTTCCAATGCTTCTTTGGTAGGATAAACTAGTTTGGATATGATATTCATCAGTAAAGGGGTAATGAGTGCGGCAGCAATCGTACGTGAACCAAGTTTGGCTCCCAGCAAAACGACTGAAAGAATGAGCAATGGAATATCGAACATGTAGCCAAACGTTCCTACCTGAATTGAAGGAAATAAGTTATGAAGTACGATACTGGCTCCATACACACCCCCTGGAACAATGTTGTATGGATTGATGAAAAAAGACAAAGCCAGCTGCCAGAATAATGCATCCTATCAGGATACTGAACCATGAGTAGAGCGTATTTTTCATATAATTTCTATTTTTTATGCAACAAATTTACATAAAACTAGCATTTTAAAACACTATTCGTGAAAAATAAAAAAATGTTCCATTTGTTTACTTTTGCTGGTTTTATTCCTTAGTTAATTATTTTTGAATTAAATGTTATGATTAAAAAATTGATATATATCATGTTAAATGGCTTTTAGATGCTTTTTTCCTTATTCTTTTGAACAAAAAAAGAATTCAATACGTTCTTGGATAGAGAAATGATATGTGATTTTTTTTATATTATACTTAATTTTGTATCTGTTTTTAAAAAGGAACATAGGCATATACAGAAATATTTTTAATACATTATATATAGCAAAAGCAATAAACGAATGAAGAAAATTACTTTTTTTACTTTTTTATGTAGTCTGTTGCTGGTGGCTTGTAGCCGTGAGGAGTGGAATAATACGGCTAATACAGATACACCTGAGGCGGTTTTTAAGTTGTATGATGCAGACTACGAAGGTAACCTCTCACGTGCAACTACATTAGAAGAATCCCGTTACGATCGTTTGGAGTATTGTATTGTAGATGAAGCAGGAGTACGTGTTCGGGATATAAAAAGCAAGTATAATCCATCAACTGCAGAAATTTATGTAGAAGGTTTGCATGAAGGTAATTACCGTTTATTGGTGTTGGGGATAAAAGGAAACGAAAACCTTGATGAAGTAATGATCCATGAGTTGAACTCTGCTTCAGATGTATGGTTAGAGTTTCCGGCAGATTTACAAAAACCGTTAGATGCTGAATATTTTTATTCTCAGACTCCGTTTACGGTAACAATGGAACAAACAGAGAATGGTAAGCAGGAAGTAACATCGATTCGTCAGGATGTAAAGCAACAGCGGATTATTGGTAAGATTGATTTTAAATTTGATTATAATAACCCTTATGTGCGTAATGCCGTAATAGAGAAAAAGGTTTCGCTTGGCTCAGCTCATTTTTATACTACACTTTCTGGTGATGGAAACATGGCTGGTGAAAGTGATGGTGTTATGCGTGATCTGGTTCTGTCTGATACAGCTACCTATAATTTCATGCCATTAGTGGAAAATACTTCCTTTAGTGGAGAAATTACAATGCGTACGCGTAGCTATCTTGGAAATGAAATAAGTCAGGTGTACGCTTTCGAGCAAACACAGCTGGAGGCTAATCATATACATAGTATAGAAACAAACGTTACGCATCCGGAAGATAAGTCTGTAGTTATGTTTTTGACTCAGTCTGCTTACGAACAAGGTAACCATTCTAAAATTTTACAAGATGATGAGCCCAAGGAGGTATATACTGATCCTTCGCAGAGAAAGTTTAATACAGCGCAGCCGCTTCAGCTGAATTTCACTGATGAAGGGAAACTGCATGTCCGTTTCTATTCTCCTCGCAATTTGGGGAGTGTATTGGTTAAAGCTTGTATTCCTTCAATAAGTGATGAATATTTTGATCTGGCTTATTTTGATACAATACCAAGTTTTGCTGATTTCTATGAAACGCTGCCTTTGGTTCAACGTTCTACCATGTGCCGTACAGAGCGGGGACGTCAGATTGAGGTTAAACAGATGACAGCTTCTGAGTTGACCGGCGCTACGTTCAAGGTTGAGTCTACAGACATATTGGGGAAATTGCAGAAAATAGAACATGGCTGGTATGTCTATTGGGGATTGTATGGTGGAAATCCTGATTTGGAAAACGGAGGTCCGGTGGGTAACTGGATGGGTATCCGTCCTGTACACTGTCGTGAGTCTGTGGCTTTGTTCCTCAATTTTACCTATATGATAGACATGCCTGAACACGAACAGATATTGCGTGATAATGCAGATAAGCTTTATGATGACAATAAGAATCCGATAAAAGTTGAACAGGTGCTGCAACAAATGAGACAGCAACGCACGTTGCAGGTCGGATTGGTTTATGCAGGCAATGGTGTACTGGGACTAGGAGGAGGAAGCACGTTTGGAGCTTACCAGCAGGCTTGGTTCGAACATTATTGGAATGCTTATTCATGTAATATTATGTTCCATGAATTGGGACACGTAATGGGATACGGACATAGTAGTGCATTTACTTACGGTCCGTGGGCAGAGCAACTGATGAACAATTTTTATGTTCAGAATCTTAGCCAGTTCCCTATTGACTCATATAAATATCTGGATAGTAGGAATAATCCTCATCGGTATAAATAGTCTGATAACGTAGTAATAGAAAAACGATATAATTTATAGATAATAATGGATAAAATGAAAAATATAATTGGGGTATGTACTCTTTTGTTATTGTTCCTTTGCGGATGTAGTGCAGAAGATAGCATGCAACAAGAATTGCCGGAAGGTGCGATAGGAGTCCGCTTGATAGCAATGGGAATGGCAGAAGGAGAAACTTCTAATTCTGAATCAGTTGTAAATGAAGTAGAGGGTTTCCGTTTTGAGGGTGGTATGCTGAAAGAAGTGTTTGACCGCTTGAATCCTGATACTGAAGGAGTATGCCATTTACAACCTTTACAGATGCGTGGAACTGTCTATTTCCTGGCTAATGCATCCGATATAATTCAGAAGGCTGCTTTGCAAGTCGATAAGACAACGCTTGAAGAGTTTTTGGACTTACAGGCTACTGCCTCTGAAATGACAGCTTCGGGTATTGTTATGAGTGGACAGATTGAATTGAGTACAGACATGACCTCTACCTCTGTTATTCTAAAGCGTAGTGTGTTGCGTATTGATTTAGATTCTCCGTTCGAAGGCATTCGGGTAAATAATGTAAAGATTCGCAATATTCTTTCAACTGGATATGTTAATGAGCGCCAGGGTGATGCTTTGTCGGTAAACGTACAGCTGGAAACTATTGTGAAAGATTTTGGTGATACTCCATTTGAGAATAATAAAGAGACATTGTTTTACCTGTGCGAACAGAAAGCCGGAGCTTATGAAGTAGAACTTATGGTCACATCCGATGATGGAGCTTGGCATCGTCTGAAAACTACATTTACAGCGTTAAAGCGTAACACAATCTATACGTTGAAAGTATATGGTAGCGGAGCAGATCTTCGTGTTGAGGTTTTGGTGGATGATTGGGAAAACGGTGCCTCTTCCGAATCCGGACAAGTATTAAAAAGGTTTGATTGATAAAGCTGCTTCTGATTTGTCAGAGGGCGTAGAAATAAATGAACGTGGAGATACTGTTTTCATTCCTTATATGGGAAGTAACTTCCGTTTGGTGTTGAAGGCTGAAGAGGATGCAAACCTTATGGTAAACGGAGTGGTAGAAGGCGTGACGATTGCTTCTCAAAGTTCTTCACGTAGTATGGAGCCGTTTGCCGAAGTTGTGGTAGAAAGCGATAGAAAAATGCCAGGAAGTGTACAGGAATATATTTATCTGGATGTGTATAGACAGACGGTACAGACAGGTAGAGTTGTATTGGTATTCCGTCCGAATCCTATTGGCTTTCAGGTAAACTGGCGTTCGATTCTGATGCTGTATGCGATTTTGCTTGTTATATCGATGGGGAACTTGGATTAATTACGTTGCCCGAAGGTAAGAAAATCGAGCTAGAGATACCTCAGGGGGAGGCTCCGTGGATGAAAATAGAGGTTAATGAAGAAACCGGAGCACATCGGGTAATTGCCGGTTGGAAGCCAAACGATCCTGATGCTGATGGACGTGTACAAGAGGCACGCTTACTCGTTTCTGACATTGATGGAAGTCATCCTGAAGTCTATACCATAAAAAGACAAAACTGGGGACTGCCGGTCGTAAATGTAAATGGAACGTGGTGGTGCAAATACAACTTGCGCGGTAATGTCAAGAATTACTCAGATCAGATTTTGATTAATAACGATCCTGTACCTGATGAGCAAAATGTTTTTGAATATTTGAAAACTTGTTCTGATGAAGAATTGTTGAATATAATGGGAGATCAGTATCAGGCAGGGAATCCTGAAGGACTGAAATTGACACACGATGGCAGTAGATTTTACTATGAAGGTTACCGAACAACTGTATCTGGTAATTTTGGTACAATGCTTCCTACAGAAATGGCTCCTGATGGGTACCAGATTCCTAACTACAATAACTATCGTTTCTTTGCGTGGGGCGATAACTGTAATTTAGGTTACAGCGAATGGGGAGTTTTTAATAATAATTTAGGGCAACGCATGAATTATTCAGTTGCAGAACGCAGTCTTATTGTAGATGGTGTGAGATACGGAACCCTTGGGTTGTATGATTTTGTGTATGAAAATACTCATTGGGCAATCTTTGGTTGGGGACATCAGTATAATGAACAGGAAATTGCTCCGATGGCAATATTACTTGCTACTTATGGCAATGCAGGTAGTTCATGGCAGCTGGAAGGTTATCCAAAGAGTGACGGTAGAGGAAACTGGATTAAATTTGGAGGACAGAATTCGTCAAAAACCCGTACGATACGTTGTGTGAAAACTCCTGTAGAATATATATATGAATAATAACAACTAAATTAAATATCCTTAATTCCGCAACACTTTGATTTAACTTTATTTATAAGTTCCTGAGCAACAAAAAGTTGCTCAGGATTTTGCATGTCAGATTTTTCACTTTATCTTAGTGTTGCAAATTCAAAACAAGCGTAAA
>ENA-OQAN01000958-OQAN01000958.1-human-gut-metagenome-genome-assembly--contig:-NODE-958-length-13728-cov-1.942504_pt1 | contig 13728 bp, 21 predicted proteins | sample MGYA00242735_ERZ504527 | MGnify/ENA primary metagenome ERZ504527 (study PRJEB26092, sample SAMD00036230) | human gut metagenome | host: Homo sapiens | study: EMG produced TPA metagenomics assembly of...
CCGCCTTGTGTTTATTGACAACGCACGGTTGCCGAATGCAGTGGCATATTGGCAACAACTTCCGTTGCTGACATCATTCCTCTCCTTCGAGGCAATACCATTTCACAGGGCAATTTACACCCCCGTAAAACAGCTCCTTCCAAATGTTTGCGTTATCATAATAACACCATATTCCAAAAGTGTCTACTTTTCGCACATTCTAGACCACATATTCACTTCATCGAACAAATTGCATGGTGACGAAAACAATACAGAAGTAAGCATGTAAAATTAAGCACAGTACGCATTTTCGTTCGGAAGGTAGATACACATGGCACGCAACTCAGTCTCGCTGCAAGACGTCGCCAGGGAAGGTCACGGGGTTCGACCGTCAGACCGTTCCGAGTGCTAATGGGAGCGATGCCGTACGCCCAGCGACGAAACTTAAGGTCGAGGCAGCCATGGAGCATCTCGGATACAGGCCGAATTATGCGGCACGTGCTTTGAAAAGCGGACATTTCAACAATGTTGGTGTACTGCTTTCGCATATGTCGGCCTACGGGAACTCACGTATCCTCGAAGGCATCACTACAGCGGCCGCGAATAGCGGCTATTCCATCACCATTCGCCCCTTGGATAACCTGCAGGATCAGTCACTCGCCGGCGCACTGAAACTTGTGGAAGGCCTCCCCCTCGATGGTGCAATCGTGATTATGGAACGCGATTTCACCGACTTCAACCAGTTCAAGCCATCCGACAACCTACCTGTAGTGCTTATTTGCGAGGAACCGGCAAACCACTGCCCCACCATCGATTCGGACTCGTATGGTTGCGCCACTGCAGCCGTGGACTTTTTCCTGTCGAAGGGGCATAAAACTGTGTACCACATCGCAGGCCCCACCGTTTCACGCGCAGCACAGAGCCGCATCAGAGGGTGGCGCGACGCATTAGCGCAAGTCGGCATTCCCACACCACCCATGTATTACGGCGACTGGGAAGCAGATAGCGGCTACCAAGCCGGATTGGCCTTGGCTCACGAAAAGGATTGCACCGCAATTTTCGCAGGCAACGATCAAATGGCATACGGTGCCATGCTTGGCCTGAGGACAGCAGGAAAGCGCGTTCCCGAAGATGTCAGCATCATCGGTGTGGACGATTCACTCCGCGGCGTTGTGCCCGTCTTGAACTGACCACCATACGGCTCAAGCTCAGAACTGTGGGAAAAGAGGCTTTTTCCATGATCGAGCAACAATGCAATGGCAAAAAAGTGCCTTCTGGAATCAAGAAACTTATCACCCCCGAATTCATCGACCGCGGATCCGTGGCGGAACTCGACTAATCGCAATATCTCGCGACTTTAATCAACGCAATCAATCAAATCAGCCAATACGAAAAGCGCCTCTCCAGCGTGGGTGAACCACGTGGGAGAGACGCCTTCTAGATTGAACGAAAAGCTGAAATCGGGTGAAATCAGGCTTCGATGCCGAGCTGCTGACGTTCCTTCTTGGAATACATGAACGCCGGAAGCTGACGGCCCTGCTTGAGCCAAGCATGATATTCGGCGGTTGCCGCAAACTCCACGTCGGAAGCGGAATTCAGACAGGTCTCCACGGAATCCTGGATGACGCCGATGATGAACCGACGCCCACCACCTGCATGGCGATGTCATTGCTGATGCCGAACAGCGAGCAGGCCATTGGAATAAGCAGCAGCGAGCCACCGGCCACACCGGAAGCGCCGCATGCGCCGAGCGCCGACACCACAGACAGCAGAATGGCGGCCGGCAACGAAATCTGAATGCCCATCGTATTGGCGGCGGCCATGGCCATGATGGTGATGGTGATGGCGGCACCGTTCATGTTGATGGTTGCGCCCAACGGAATGGACACGGAATACATGTCTTTATCAAGACCAAGCTTCTCGCACAGCTGCATGTTGACCGGAATGTTCGCAGCAGAAGAACGCGTGAAGAATGCGGTCAGGCCGGATTCCTTGAAGCAGCGGTACACCAGCGGATACGGGTTGCGATGCAGGTACAGGAAAATGACCAGCGGGCCGAACACGAGCACCATCAGCAGCATGGTACCGACGAGCAGGAGCAGGAGCTACCGTACTCGGTGAAGGCCGCCAAGCCGTTTTCGGAAACGCTGGTGAACACCAAGCCCATAATGCCGAACGGGGCGAGATTGATGACCCAACGAATCACCTGAGACACACCATCGGCCACATTGGCAAGGAACGCCTTGGAGCTTTCATTGGCAATACCCTTCATGCAAGACCGAACAGGCAAGCCCACATCAGAATGCAGATGTAGTTGCCGTCGATCATGGCCTGAATCGGATTGGCCACGATATTGGTCAGCAACGTCTGCACAACCTCGCTCAAGCCCTGCGGCACCACATCGGCGTCAGCGGCATCGCCCAACGATATGGTCTGCGGAACATGCGAGACGTCAGCACCGCCACGACGGCGGACAGGAACGTGGTGAACAGATACAGGAAAAGCACCGTGCCGAAACGGCCGTCAAGCTTGGAATTGCCCTGGGCCAAAGCGCTTGCCACCAGCACAAACACCAGAATCGGAGCGACGGCCTTCAATGCGCTTACGAACAGGGTGCCGAATTCGCCGATCCACGTCATATGCGGAACAACCAATGCCAGTGCGGTACCCGCGATAAGACCGACGATAATGCGGATAATCAGTGATACGCCGTTATATTTGTCGGCAACGCCACGAAGCGCTTTCGAAATATGGTTCATATTCTCTCTCGTTCTTTCCAGCCGGCTTGCCTTTGCCAGCCAGCACAACAAGAGCACATCCTAATCACGCTCGATAACACGAAATGTAAAGTGTCCAATTATAGGGACGCGCAACTTCAACACGCCATAGCGAAGCGAGCAAATATGAGTACAGCGATGAACAGTTTTTATATATCTTGATTCATCGAGCAATGCCTGCTGATCAGACTGTTAATCAGCCAAGCGGCACTTTCGAAACGAATGTACGAGGCTCTCCCGTCACCGGATCGTCGAAACGTAACTCACGAGCCACCAATTCCAACGGCTGCGAGAAATCATCGTAAGAACGCTGCACAATATTCGGGTAGAAATCATCGCCCAAAATCGGCAATCCCAACGAATTCATATGCACACGCAACTGGTGCGTTTTGCCGGTTTTCGGGTGCAGCACGTAATTCACATATGCCCTGCCGTCGATGCAACGTACCGTGCTCCCCCGCTCAATCAACGTTTGCGCATTGATGGTTTCCGGAATTTCGTACGCCTGAAGTCGCCCCGCGATCCTTGCAAATATGCGATGCTCGGATTGCCGGAAAGGGTTGATGCCTGTCGATTCTTACGATTGTTCCATATTGCGGATGCTGTTCGGGGGCAAGTGGCGCCAAACATTCATAGGTTTTGATGGTTTTGCGATTTTGGAACAGCATTTGGTAAGCGCCGCGCAATTCCGGTTTGCGCACAAATACGACGATGCCTGCGGTAAGTCGGTCCAAACGGTGCGCGGGAACAATATCAGGTTCGCCATACTGTTCCCGAAGCCGAATCAACACGGTTTCGCGATACCACATGCCACGCGGTGTGGTGGCGAGAAAATGCGGTTTGTCAACCACGATAATCGCATCGTTCTCGTAAAGAACCTCACATTCGAACGGAATATGAGGTTCTTCAAGAACGTAACGATGCTCTTCTGCTGACGCTGTTGACGCATCGTATGAACGATTACTCCACGGTGACGGACTTGGCGAGATTACGAGGCTTGTCAACGTCGTAATTCTTCAGCTTGGCCATGTCCATGGCGAATAGCTGCAGCGGCACCACGTCCACCAGCGGCTCATCAGCGTCGGGCAGGCCGGACGCCAGAACACCACGTCCGCATAGCGTTCAACAGTCGGTGCGTTCTCTTCGGCCACGGCGATAATGTACGCGCCACGGGCCTTGACCTCTTCGATACCGGAAATAACCTTGGCGTGCAGCACATTGCGGCCACGTGCCGGCGGCACGATGAACACTACCGGTTCGCCTTCGTCCACCAATGCGATCGGACCGTGCTTGAGCTCGCCGGCCGCAAAACCTTCGGTGAAGGTGTAGGCGATTTCCTTCAATTTCAACGCGCTTCCATCGCGACCGGGTAGCCGACATGAGACCCAGGAACAGGAAGGACTTCGCATCGACCATCTGTGCGGCAGCATCATGCACGGTCTTGGTCTGCGTATCAAGAACCCACTGGATCTTGCGAGGCATGTCTTTGAGGGAATCCAACGCCTGCGCGATCTCGTCGCGGAACATCGCGCCCTTGACCTGCGCCAAATACAAGCCAAGCACGTAGGCGGCAGTAATCTGCGCCACGAACGCCTTGGTGGAGGCGACCGCCACTTCCGGACCAGCGTGCGTGTACAGCACCGCGTCGGATTCACGCGGAATGGACGCGCCCTGCGTGTTGCAGATGGCCAGCACCTTCGAACCCTGCTCACGCGCGTGACGCAATGCCATCAGCGTGTCCATGGTTTCACCGGACTGCGAAATGGCCACCACCAACGTGCGCGGGGTGAGAATCGGATCACGATAACGGAATTCGTGGGCAAGCTCCACTTCCACCGGAATACGCACCCAATGCTCGATGGCGTATTTGGCCACCATGCCCGCGTAGGCGGCGGTACCGCAGGCGATGACGATAATCTTGTCGATCGCCTTGAAATCATGCTCGTCGATGCGAACCTCGTCAAGATTGAGATTGCGTCCTTGCCAAGACGTCCCAACAGCGTGCGCTGCACCGCCGCCGGCCCTTCGTGGATCTCCTTGTCCATGAAGGAGTCCCAACCGCCCTTTTCGGCCGCGGAAGCATCCCAATCCACGGTATAGGTCTTCGGATCGGCCACGATGTTGCCCATGAAATCAGACACCACAACCTTATCGGCGGACACCATCACGGCCTGATCCTGGTCGATTTCCATGCACGCTTCGTGTAGGCGACGAACGCGGCCACATCGGAACCGAGAAAATTCTCACCTTCGCCAAGACCAACCACCAGCGGCGAATCATGGCGAGCACCGACCACGATACCCGGCTGACGGCAGTCGGTGGCGAGAATCGTGAACGCGCCTTCCAGCATGCGCGCCAAGCGTCGCACGGCCTTGAACAGATCAGGCTTGCCGGTTTCCTCAACGATTTTCTCGCTGATTTTGCCTAGCAGTTTCGCCGCGACCTCCGTATCGGTTTCCGATGAGAAACGGTAACCTTCCGTCTGCAGATCAAGACGCAGCTGAGAGGCGTTTTCGATGATGCCATTATGAATGATGGCGACCTTGCCGTCACGCGAAGTATGCGGATGCGCGTTGATGTCATTCGGCACGCCGTTGGTGGCCCAACGGGTGTGGCCGATGCCCACGGTGGCCATCGGCATTGGATTGCGTTCCACGTCTTCGATTAGATTGGCGAGACGCCCCGCTTCTTACGCACTTCCACATGATCCATGCCGGGCGCGGTCAGCGCCACACCGGCCGAATCATATCCACGGTATTCCAAACGCTGGAGGCCTTGGAGGCACACTTCCAACGGCTTGCCGCACGCGGTTTCCACATTTCCTGCATATCCTACGATTCCACACATAACACCTCAGCTTATCGGGTAATGGTGTCATTTTCGAAACGAAACCGTCTCATCGCGCTGAACCTTTGATATATGAACACAAAAATCCCCATGCTGACAGTTTTCAACATGGGGATTTTCTCAGCCATTCCCTTGATCGCAATCCTTACGACGAAGAGGTGTCTGATTCTTACGATTATGCTTGCGGCGATTTACAGCACGTGCTGCAGGAAGTCCTTGAATCGTGGTTCCTGCGGATTGTCGATGATTTCAGGACCGCCTGTTCCACAACAACACCGCCGTCCATGAATACGATCTGATCGGCGACTTCGCGCGCGAAGCCTATTTCGTGGGTGACAACCACCATGGTCATGCCTTCTTTCGCCAAAGACAGCATGACGTTCAGCACTTCGCCCACCAATTCCGGATCGAGTGCGGAAGTCGGCTCGTCGAACAGCATGATTTCCGGCTTCATGGCAAGCGCACGGGCGATGGCCACGCGCTGCTGCTGGCCACCGGAAAGCTGTGCCGGATAGTGATCGAGGCGATCGCCCATGCCCACGCGATTCAGCTCTTCGATGGCAAGCTTGCGGGCTTCCTTTTTATCCATGTGCTTGACGTGGACTGGCGCTTCCATCACATTTTCGAGCGCCGTCATGTGCGGGAACAGGTTGAACCTCTGGAATACCATGCCCAGTTTGGAACGCTGCTCGGCCACTTCCTTGTCGTTCAGGGTCTGCAGCACCTGCTTGCCGTCCTTGTCGACGTACTTGTAGCCGATCATTTCGCCGTCGACGTCGATTTCGCCGCCGGTCAGCGTTTCCAACTGGTTGATCAAACGCAGGAACGTGGATTTTCCGGAACCGGAAGGTCCCAGAATCACCGTCACCGAGCCGGGCATAACCGTCATATCGACGCCCTTGAGCACGTGCAGGCTACCGAAAGCCTTATGCACCTGCGTGGCCTTCACTGCGGGAACAACACCGTTGGTGGTTGGTTCAGTCATTGCTCACTCCCCTCACGCGGTCATGCCCGCGAACGTTGCCTCGTTCTGCTTGGCGATATCGTCTTTCGGTTCGCCTTCGGTTTTGCCCGGCAGCGGCGGCTGCTTGCCGCGCGCGCCGGCCGGTCGCGCATCGAAGCCCCTTGCCGAAATGCTTCTCCAGGCGAGATTGCAGCACCATCAGAATGGAGTGATCACCAAGTGACCAGATGCAGGCCACGATCAGCAGCGGAATCGGCTTGTACAGTCGGGTTGCGATTGCGGTGGTGGCGAACTGCAGTTCCAGCGTGAACGGCACGGCGTTGACCAGCGAAGTGGTCTTCAACATGCCGATGAACTCGTTGCCGGTCGGCGGAATGATGATGCGCATGGCCTGAGGAAGCACCACACGACGCATGATCATGGAACGCTTCATGCCCAGTGCTTGGCCGCTTCGGTCTGGCCCGGATCGACGGCTTCAAGACCCGCACGCACGATTTCAGCCAGATATGCCGCTTCGTTCAATGCGAGACCCAGCCATGCCGCGTTAAACGCGGTAATGACGGACTGCGAGTCAATGCTCCAGAATTCAATGGAAGTGAACGGAACACCCACGCCGATGCGAGGCACCAACACGGCGAACAGACCCCAGAACACCAGCTGCGTATACACAGGGGTGCCACGGAAGAACCAAATGTAGAACCAGCTCACGCCACGCAGCACCGGATTGATGGACTTGCGCATTACGGCCAGAATCACTGCCAGAATAATGGCGATGCCCATGGAGATGACCGTCAGCAGCAGCGTGTATTTGATGCCTTCGAGCACATTCTCGTTGAACAGGTACTTCCAGACCACATTCCATTCGAAACGCGGATTGGTAATCAGGCCCTGCAGCAGCATGGCGGCGAGCAGAGCGACGATGACCGCCGCCACAATCGGGCCCGTACGCTTAACCGGCAGCGCCTTGATGCGATTCGGAATATCGAGGCCGTCGCCGTCGATTTGTTTCTTCGCCATGATGCTTCAGTTCCTTCGTTGTTGATGTAAATAGTGGGGATGAAATCAGTCGAGATCGGTCGGGTTGATCTCAGCCTTGTCGAGAGCGCCGGATTCCACACCCCAATGCTTGAGGATCTTCATATACGTACCATCGTCCATCAGCTTCTGTACGGCCTTCTGCACGGCTTCAGCAAGCTGGGTGTTGCCCTTCTTGACAGCGATGCCCTGCTTGGCCACACCTTCGACGTCACCCAAGGCTTCAAGCTGTCCGTCGGTCTGGGAGATGGCATAGCCGGCGACCGGAGAATCGGCATAGAACGCATCGGCCTTGCCCGTAGCCACTGCGGTGGCCGCTTCGGCCTGACGCTTGTACGACATCACTTCGGTCTTGTTATCGGCCTCGCATCCTTTGGCGATGGTGTTGGCTTCCTCTTCCTGCACGGTGCCGGTCTGCACCGCGATCTTCGCGCCGCACATGTCGGAAGTGTCAAGCTTCTTCGGATTGCCCTTCTTCACGGCCCACGTGGAACCTGCACGGTAGTAGCTCACGAAATCCACGGACTGCATACGCTCTTCAGTGATGGTCATGGCGGTGATGCCAGATCATACTTGGAGCCAATGGAAGGAATGATGGTGTCGAACATGGAAGACACGATGTTTGGCTTCAAACCAAGCGTCTTGGCGATGGCCTTGGTCATGTCGATATCATAGCCGACCGGAGTCTTGCCGTCTTCGGCATAGAATTCAGCCGGAGCGTACGAAAGCTCCATACCGGCGGAAAGCTCGCCTTCCTTCACCAGATCGCCGGACGGAACCAGCTTGGCCAGCTCGTCATCTTTTTTAATGGTGCTGACATCGTAACCGGTGGTAGCGTTCGACGAATCAGACGAATCGCCGGAATTGGAAGCCTCGGAGGTGCCGCAAGCGGCAGTGGAAAACAACATCGCCGCACTCAGCGCAAGCGCCACAACGGACTTGATCTTCAAAGACATGGTATGCATATCCTTCTTCTTATCCCTTCATTGCCATACCGAAAATCTCAACGCCATTCGGTTGCAGAGAACCTCAGTATCTCAAATAGGCACGATAAGAGCGCAATGCTACATGTACGTTACATTGCGCAAACCTTACGTATCAGCCAAGAATCGCGCAATGTAGCTCCGTCGAATCACGGAAGATCCATATACGAAAACGGAAGACACGCGGATTTGACCCGCATGCCTTCCGTCATATCGGCTTAACAGTATCGCCGTGTGCGATGTCTGCCTTACGTTTGATCGTTCAGCCGAGGTCAGTCGGATTGATTTCGGCTTTGTCGATCGCTCCGTTCTCCACGCCCCAATGCTTGAGGATCTTCATATACGTGCCATCATCCATGAGCTTCTGCAGTGCGGCCTGCACCGCCTTGGCGGTATCGGAATCGCCCTTTTTGATTGCCACGGCCTCCTTGGTCACGCCGACATCCTCGCCGAGGGCTTCCAACGTGCCTTCGGTTTGCGGCACGACTCAAGACCGAACATATTGGCGACGCCTTCGCGATATCAACATCGAAGCAACCGGGGTCTTGCCATCCTCCGCAAGGAATTCGGCGGGAGCGTACGACGTGTCCATGCCGACGGTGAGCTTGCCGTCCTTGGTGACTGATTCCGGCAGCATCGCGGCTATATCGTCATCCTTCGTCACGCCGGAAACGTCATAACCGGTGGTGTTCGACGACGACTCAGAATCACTGGAAGCCGCGGAATCGGACTTTTCCGATGTGCCGCACGCACCCAACGAAACGATCATGGCGGCGCTTAGTGCAAAAACAGCGAGTTTCCTCAGATTATTGAAAGCCATCGCGGATCCTCTCTTCATTCCAACCGTATGAATACGGCCGAACCGAAGTCCTGCAGGCACCATAGAAAACGATTGCTACGGCCACGTTAATAGTACGCAAACTCTATTCGATATGCCGTTTTTCCTTACGAAAAAGCGGGTTTTGCCATATCACAATATGATCAAAACCCGCTTTGTTCCCAGCACGTCGCCAGTCATGCGATCATTGAACCGTCTCATCCGTGGACGGTTCAATCATGGAATTATTCGGCGCCCGGCGTATTGATTTCCGACGTTTCGATGGCACCGTCCTCGACACCCCAATACTTAAGGATCTTCAGATACGTACCGTCGTCGATGAGCTTCTGCACGGCCTTCTGTACGGCCTCATCCATCTGGCTGTCGCCTTTTTTGATGACGATGCCTTCCGGAGCGACGCCTTCGACCTTGCCCAGCATTTCCAGCTGTCCATCGGTTTGCGCGATGGCATAGCCCGCAACCGGCGAATCGGCATAGAACACGTCGGCCTTGCCGGTGACAACGTTCGTGGTCACATCGGTCTGCAGCTTGCTGGAGATCACTTCAAGCTTATCCTTGCCGTCGGCCTCGCATTGCTTGGCTATCTTGTTCGCTTCGGTCTCCTGCATGGTGGCGGTCTGCACGGCCACCTTCTTGCCGCACAGATCGGACGTGTCGATCTTGTTCGGATTGCCCTTCTTCACGGCCCATGCCGATCCGGCATCAAAATGGCTTACGAAATCAACCGCTTCCAAACGTTCCTTGGTCACGGTGAACGACGAAATGCCGATATCGTACTTGGATCCGACCGATGGAATGATCGAATCGAAATTCGCGGTTTCCGGATCCGCTTCAAGGCCGAACACCTGCGCCAAAGCCTTGGCGATATCGACATCGAAGCCGACCGGGGTCTTGCCGTCCTCCGCAAGGAATTCGGCGGGAGCGTACGACGTGTCCATGCCGATGGTGAGCTTGCCATCCTTCGTCACATAATCGGGCAACAGTTTGGCGATGTCATCGTCTTTCTGCACCGACGAAACGTCATAACCCGTCAGTTCGCTCGATTTCGAACCGCTATCGGACGAAGCCGCATCGTCGCTTCCATCACTGGTGCCGCATGCCGCTCCAGCAAACAGCATCGCAACGCTCAGCGCACACGCGGCAACCGCCTTCAGACTTTTCTTTGCTTCCATATCCTTCTCCTATGTCTCGCTCGGTCTATTCGACCGAATCTGAACCATACACTAGAGAGGGCAAGCTACAAAAAGATTACGGCCACCGCTGTATATCAGTATGTGAAACCGGAAATTTTCCGGTTACCACTTATCGCACCTGCTTGTTGGCATATCGCATGGCACGCAAGGCCTCACGCTTGTCTTGCTCCTCGCGCAATGCCTGACGCTTGTCGAATTCCTTCTTGCCTCGTGCCAATGCGATTTCCGCCTTGACTCGACCGTCTTTGAAATACAGGCTCAGCGGAATGATAGTGAAACCCTTGGCTTGGCTTTGACGAGCCAGCTTGTCGATCTGCGCCGCGTGAAGCAACAGCTTACGCTTGCGCTTAGGGGCATGATTGTTCCACGTTCCGTTGAGGTATTCGGGAATATTGGCTCCCTCAAGCCACATTTCACCGCGACGGTCGATGGTAATGAACGATTCGGCCAGCGATGCGCGGCCTTCTCGAAGCGACTTCACCTCAGTGCCGGTCAACACCAGACCGGCTTCATACTTGTCTTCAATGGCATAGTCGTGGCGTGCCTTCTTGTTTTGCGCAATCGGCTTCACGCCTTGCTCCTTGGCCATGTCGGACCTCCTTTCCGGTTCTTCAAAGAAGTGTTCTGCAACGCAACAATCGACAATATCATGGGAGCGCGCCGCCCAACGATTCAGGCGGCGCGCTCCCGCGACACAACGCTCAAGGAAAGCTCAAACGCTCCTTGATGAATCAGTGCACATACCAGAACTGGGACGCGTTGTACAGTGTGCGGTACGACACCACATATGGGCCACCAGCCGCGTTCATTTCGGAAATGGTGATGGTGTTGCCATTCACCGCTTCCACCACACCCACATGACCGTAGAAGCCATCGGCACCAGCCTGACCGGCAGGAAGGAGATTGCCGCACCGACCTGCGGGCTATGATCCACGCGAAGACCATACGACGGTGCGGTAGCGTACCACTGGCCACCGTTACCCAAGTACGAGGGGGTTCCGATACCCATCTGTCTACGACGTTCGTACGCCCACCACGTGCACTGGCCGGCCACGTACCATTGCCGTAATCGCCATTGGAGGTTCCTGACCGGAATTGTTATTGGTACTCGGCGCGGGAGCAGGCGTAGGAGTAGGCGTAGGCGTGGGAGCAGGCGTCACATTGTTGCCGCCACTATTGGTATTGTTGTTGCCTGGCCGGGTCTGCCCTTGATTGCCACCATTGTTTTGATTAGCTGCTGCGGCCTGCTCGGCTGCATACTGGCGGTTGAAGGAATCGACCTGTGACTGCAACATAACCGTTTGCGCCGCCTGTTTGGCCACGCTGCCGTTCAGCTGCGACTGTTGGCTTTCCAATTCGGCACGGCGGGTTTCGCCTTCTGCACGCAACTGGTCAAGCGAGTCGCGCTGGGTCTGTGCGGAAGCAGCAGCCTGCTGTGCGGAAGCGGCTTTTTCGTCAGCTGCGGTTTTCAGATTGGCGATCTGCTTCTCGATTGCAGAAAGACGCTCGCTACGATTCATCGACGTGTTCAACGTATTCGCCGCATCACTTGCCGCATTGGCTTCGGTACGGCTCAACGCATCACGAGACTGCATGGAATTAATGAATTCCTGAGTGCTCGTGGAACCTGTCACCACGCTCATCACAGTGGATGCATCGGAACCATGCAGGTCTTCACGAGCCATCTGTGCCACGGCCGCATGCGCGTCATCATAATCCTTGCCGGTCTGTTCGATCTGCGCTTCGAGGTTTTCCTTATCTTTTTGCGCGGCCTCCAAACGGGAAGCCGCAGCATCAGCTTCACTCTGTGCCGAAGCGGCAGTAGCATTTGCCTCATCGACTGCAGCTTGAGCTGCAGGAATTTTCGTATTTGTCAATTCATCCAGCTCGACGATCTTGTCGGCCAAATCAGACTTCACACCGGAAAGCTGTGAACGCAACTGGGCTTCACGCTGAGAGCTGGCAGCCTTCTTATTCTGGGCATTCACCAGATTGCTGTATGTATTGGCTTGCGCCTGCGGAACCGCAGACGAGAACGGGGCAATCGCCATCGTGGCGCACAAAGCCCCCGTTGCAAACACCGCGACGGCCGGTTTTAGAGCTTTCTTGCTTGTCATTCGGTCACTTGCCTCCCATCATTGGTTCCATACCATAGCATCCCATGCTTAAAACGCGACACAGATAAACGTATCCAATCCGTACAAAACGGAATGTTCTCAGGCTTTCAAATATCTATGCAACGACACTGTGGATGCAATCACCGACAACAGCACCGCTCCCGCAACCAAAATCGGCGAAATCCACAATACCGTCATCTGATTCACATATGGAATCCATTTCACGGAGCTGCAAGCCAATCAGTGATAAATACCTTCACCAATGCCGATAAAGTGACGCAGGAAAGCAAGGAGCCGACCATTGATGCGATCGCCCCTTCAAGAATGAATGGCAGCCGAATGGTCCAATTCGAAGCACCCACCAAACGCATGATCTCCGTTTCGGTTCGACGTGACGCAGCAGACATGCGAATTGTGGTACCGGTCAGCATAATGGCGACGACCACCATCACCGCGGCCAATGCGGCGGTTGCAATGGTCGCACGATTCAGCACTGCGAACACCGGCTCAAAAATCTGCCGTTGATCACTGACGGTATCGACGCCCTCCTTGCCAGAAAGCACTTCGGAAACGACTTGATATTTCTCAGGATTCTTCAGTTTCAGCCACAATGAATCCTGCATATCGTCGGCAGTGAGCGTACGCCCCTGATATTCACCGTTCGGATATTGTTTGAGGAAAGTGTCGTTGTAGAAATCTTCCTTGCTTACAAAAGTGATTTGCGATACATCATCGGCAAGCTCGTTGCGAATGGTTTTCTGCAAGTCATTGATCTGAGTCTGCGTTGCAGCGGTTCCCGCGGTGCAGTTCACGGATTGGCTGGTGCCATCGGGACACATCCACACCACCACTTCAACCTTGGAATACCAATCGCCTTTGGCTTTGGTGATCTGCGCCTGAGTGAGCACCGATGCGCCCGATAAACAGAAACGAGATGAAGGTAACGAGCATCACTGAAAGCAACATGGGCACGTTGCGCTTGAGGCTGCTCCAGG
>ENA-OQAN01000959-OQAN01000959.1-human-gut-metagenome-genome-assembly--contig:-NODE-959-length-13697-cov-1.539794_pt1 | contig 13697 bp, 14 predicted proteins | sample MGYA00242735_ERZ504527 | MGnify/ENA primary metagenome ERZ504527 (study PRJEB26092, sample SAMD00036230) | human gut metagenome | host: Homo sapiens | study: EMG produced TPA metagenomics assembly of...
TGATGACACATGGTTAGGAAAGGAAGCGCCCAGGCGTAAGCGATCCCCAAACGTGAGACGGTCCATCGTACGATAAGTCATGGTCCCATTGTTACCATAGATTTTTATAAGGCAATAGGAGCACGTAACTCCATCAAATCAGCGCGATTTGTGCGCTGACTAAAATAACTTCTTCCCCTCACTAAACGCATTTCCCACCGTCTCTTCGGCGACAAGGTACTTCATGTTAGCCATATCAAAGACAAGAGGACGCAGTTTCTTTGGATCGATGTTTTCCCCGGTCAGGATGCTTTCATCAGCACTAATGCCAACAATCCGCCCTGTAAGGATTTCCGTTTCTTCGTTATAGGAAAGGACTTCGCACTCAAGCGTCATGGGCAGTTCCTCAAAGTACGGGGCGTTGACGTGAAGGGCTTTTTTTCGCGTGAAAGCCGGCCTTTTCCACTTTCCGCGGTTCCTTGCTGCCGCTTACAAGGCCCACATAGTCACAGGCAGCAAGCTGCTCCACTGTTCCCATGCTGACAGTAAAGGCTTTCGTCTCCAAAAGATTCTTAACCGTCTTATGCCCTTTTGCGAGGGCAAACATCATTTGGTCCATTTCGTTATGGCAGCCCCAAGCTGCGTTCATCGCATTGGGCGTCCCGTCCTTGTCATAGGTTCCGATGATAAAGACGGGCTGGGGAAGCGCAATGGGTTTAACAGCAAATTCTTTTCTCATTCATATCCCTCCTTAATTGGATGACTGTTTCTTGAAGCACTGCATTTATTTGCAAGTGCACGCATTTATATTAGCATAAGCTTCCCCTTCCGTCAATTCTGCCATCTAAAAAGGCCCTGCGCGTAAGCACAGGGCCTTTCACCGTCTTTTATTTTTTAGGGGCTGCTTTTTTCTGCAGCTTAAGCTCCCGAGACGCGACTTTGCTCTCCTTGCTGCTCTTGATTGCATTGAGTTTCTGAGCAAGTTCAGCCGCGCTTGGATCGCCATTTACGGAGACCATGATGGCTGATTGCCCAAATATACGGTACTGCCTTGAGAAGAAGCGTCCTTAAGGTTTTGTTTATGCAGGAAAGCAGCGGCGAGGTTGCCCATGACAAAATAGGAGCGTTCCTTTGCGGACATATCGCCATAGGCATGAGGCGCGACAAAATCCTTTCCCCCTACTTTGACCATGCCCTTATCCGCATCGATGGTCACGTTGCCGCCGGACAGATCAGTCAGGCGCTTGGCATAATTATCGCGGCGCTGCTGATGGGTCGGATGATCAGATGGCGAGAAGATTTCACCAACAAAACTGGATTTATACGTCTTTGACCGGTCCATGACTCGCTGCCACATGGCGGCTGACGCACCCGGGTTATAATTGGAGTTAAGCAAATAGGTCAGTGCCAGGTTATCAGCTTCCCATTCATCACTTTTGCCAATCTGAACATTATCAATCTGGTTCACAAGGATATTAAGGGCCAGATCCGCCATCCCGCTTCCCGCAGCGCCGCTTACGACGCCGGCTGCCACGGCCACCTGCATCTTTTGCGCGTACTTGAGACCACATGGTTCTTCTGTCCATGCCCATTTCATGAAGCAGGACAACGGCAATTTCATCAGGATTGCTCGTCATGGAATAAAGCCTGTATTGACGCTCATGACATGGCCCATACTGCAGAACGCATTGAAAGATTTATCATTATTGATGAAATAAAGATAAGGTTTTTGATGGATAGTAGGATCTACAGCCCCAATGGCGCTGGTCAGCTGCCCCATCATGTCCGTAAGCTGACCATTTAAATAACCATCGTAATTGACGCCATATTTTTCCTTGTACGACGAGAAAAGTTTCTGCCGTCCCTCTTCCGTGTTATTGTAGTAATTAAGGGCCTTATCAACCTGTCCATAAATCGCGACGCCCTGTACCCCAGCAAGGATGGCACCTAACACATCGGCATGGGCCCTAGGCATGGGAAGGGCTGTAAAGGAAAGACCAAGCCCCATGACACCTGCTAAGACAGCGGATGCCAGACGATTTTTCCAACTGAACGTTCCATCATATCAACCTCCAGAAAAAGGATCATCCTGTAAGAACCAGTTTTCTTTATTGTACACAGGCACCGCACTTGGCATAGAGAAAAAGAAGGATCAGGCCCCTTTCTTCTGATGAAGCAGATAGAGAAAATAGGGCGAGCCCAAAAGGGCAGTTATGATTCCTGTCCGGATCTCGCTGCCGGGAAGGATCCATCGCCCCATAAGGTCACAGAACGTGAGGAATACAGCCCCAATCAGGCGGCAAAAGGCAGGAGACGATGGTGGTCGGCCCCGCTCAAAAAACGTCCCATATGGGGAACGATGAGCCAACAAAACCGATATTGCCGCCAAGACAAACAGCAAGGCTGGTCAAAAGGGCCGTCCAAGAAAAGGATGAGCTTACGCCAAAACGCAACATTAAGTCCCAGGCAGCTGCCTGCTCCCCACCAAGAGATAAGAGATTCAGAGGCCGCCCCCAAATAAAGACGCCGGGCAAAAGGACAAGAATCAGCCCGCAAGAGGCCATGCCTTGAGGGAAGCCGTACCGAGGCTCCCTAAGGTCCAGAAGAAGTACTGCTGCATGATGGGCGCTGGTGCAAAGCTAAGGAGTCCTGACACAAGGGCCGCACAAAAAAAGCTCACTGCCACGCCGCCCAAAAGAAGATACGTGACGGAAGCCTTAAAGGAGCGGCGCCCCAAGAGGGCAACAATAAAAGAGATCAAGGCTGCGCCCATAAAAGCCCCCAACCGACCATGAGCGGTGACAGGACAGCTAGGTTCAGGATAAGGACAAGCACAGCACCCAGGGAAGCACCGCTCGAAATACCTAAAAGTCCAGGGTCTGCAAGAGGGTTGCCAAAAAACTCCCTGAAGCGCGGCTCCGCTTGCTGCCAGGGCCGATCCAATGAGAGCCCCATAACAAAAGCGTGGCAGGCGAATGACGGTAAGGACCGTCTTTTCCTCGTCCGTGAGTGTGCCCATAAGAAGATGCTGGACGTTGAGAGGAATCAGGCCCGTCAAAAGGCTACCCAAAAAAATCAGCCAAAGCAGGATGAAAAGGACTGCATAAACCCGTCCCAACCCTTTTTCCCGCATCATGCCCCTCCTTTCCAAGCAAAAAAAAAGACGCTCCCAAGGAGCGTCTCAACTGCAGCAGAAGCTGCCTTGTTCCAAATTGGTAGCGCCAACGAGAATCGAACTCGTGATTTTGCCTTGAGAGGCAACGTCTTAGCCGCTTGACCATGGCGCCATGACTAGCAAAACTGTTAGTACCTTGTAAGTATAGGCGCTTTTTCCCTGAATTGTCAAGGAAAATCACCAGCTGGCGGGGAAAAGGGAAAAAGAAGAGAGTCTGTTTGGTCCCGCACCTTCGTGGTTTTTCTCACAACTCACCACTCATAAACTCACCGCACCTTTAAATCAGCCCCATTCCCCTCCTTTTCCCTTCGTTTATTACCTTCCATTTGCTTTTTTGTAAATTTGGCTCGGATGGGCCCAATTGCGAGGAGACCCCGGCCTCAGCGACGACGGTGGATCTGAGTCGCCAGCAATCCGCTAGCGCAGCGTCGCGGGAGCTGTTGCGTGGAGGTTCTCCGAAGCGGCGCCACCAAAAATAAATTGGCGACGCGTGAGTTTCCTTGCGGCCAGAGGCCAGTACGTTGAGGAGGTTGGGTGCGCGGGCGACAAAGTAGATGGTCCATATGGACTGAAGATTGCAAAAAGCTTCCGCTTTGATAAGCTGGGCGCTGGAAGTGACGACACATGGTTAGGAAAGGAAGCGCCCAGGCGTAAGCTACCCCCAAACGTGGGACGGTCCATCGTACGATAGGCCATGAGGCCATTGTTTCCACAAAACCTTTTTAAGAAGTGGCCTCACGCCCTTCATCAAATCAGCCCGATTGTTGGGCTGACTCAAAAGGGACCGACGAAGGCATATTTCGGGCGTCTTTAACATGAGATTGTGGTACGTAATTTCTTACGAATCGTCATACCATCCTTGCTCTCAAAAGGATCATTTCTCAAGCAAGGATGGCAAGTAACTGCATTGAATCGGCGCGATTTCTGCGCCGAGTAAAAATAAAAAGGACGCCCAGGCGTAAGCAATCCTCCAATCAGGGACGAAACATCGTACGAATCGACACATCTCCAAGGCATCCATAAAATAAGGAACAAAGTACTAAAGGTTTGTCATGGTGGAGAAGCGGAACGATTGTTGCTCCGAATCAATTCCAACGCGGTCGCTTACCTACCCTAGTGTCCTTCTATGCTGAAAAAATCCCCCTGCTGTGATATAATAATGTGTCAACTTAACTAGACAAGGAGAGATCATCCATGAGTTCAACCAACCTCGAAATGGGTATTGTCGGTCTGCCGAATGTAGGCAAGAGCACCCTCTTCAACGCCATTACCAAAGCAGGGGCTGAAGCGGCCAACTATCCATTCTGCACCATAGAGCCCAACGTCGCATCGTTGATGTCCCCGATCCGCGGCTCCAGGTCCTGAGCGACCTATACCATTCCAAACGTATTGTTCCGGCCGGCATGAAATTTGTCGATATTGCAGGCCTTGTAAAAGGCGCTTCCAAAGGCGAAGGCTTGGGCAACAAATTCCTCAGCCATATCCGCCAAACCGACGCCATTGCCGAAGTGGTGCGCTGTTTTGAAGACGGCAACATCACCCACGTCGAAGGAACCATTGACCCATCCGTGATATTGAAATCATCAATACGGAACTGTGCCTGGCTGACCTTGAATCAGTGGAAAAGCAGCAGCTCAAGGTCCAGAAGCTCTTAAAGAGCGGCGATAAGACGGCACCTGCGAAAAATGCTCTCCTGACCCGTCTCGTCAAGGCCCTTGGGACGCCAAACCGGCCCGTCAGGTGGAAATGACAAAGGACGAGAAGGAGATGATCCGTGAACTTGATCTCCTCACCTTGAAACCAATCCTGTACGTAGCAAACGTTTCCGAAGAAGAAGCCGCTGATGCGTCCGGCAACCCCCATGTGAAGGCCCTGACGGAATACGCCGAAAAAGAAGGGGCCCAGGTCATCACCATCTCCGCCAAGGTCGAAGAGGACATTGCTTCCCTGCCGGCGGACGAAGCCAAGGAATACCTTGAAATGGAAGGCCTCACCGAAGCTGGTCTAGACCGCCTCATCAAAGCAGGGTTTTCCCTCTTGGGTCTCCAGACCTTCCTCACGGCGGGGGAAATGGAATCCCGTGCCTGGACCATCGTCAAAGGATCCACGGCGCCTCAGGCAGCCGGCAAGATCCATTCGGACTTTGAAAAAGGCTTCATCCGTGCAGAAATCGTTTCCTACGATGACCTCGTTGCCTGCGGCAGCAAGCAGGCTGCCCGTGAAAAAGGCCTTGTGCGACTGGAAGGCAAGGACTACATCATGCAGGACGGCGATGTCGTCGAATTCCGCTTCAACGTATAAAAAGGAGTGAAGGCCATGCTTTTTGATACCCATATGCATGCCGATTATTCCTGTGATGCCGAAATGACCCTCAAGGAAGCAAGGGTTGCGGCTAAGGCCGCAGGTCTTGGCATGATCCTGACGGAACACTGGGACCGGGACTACCCGACAAACCCAGAAAGTTTTATTTTTGACATCAACGATTACTTCAAGAAAAACGCTCCCTATCGGAGTGACACCGTTCTCCTTGGGATTGAAATGGGTCTCCAGCCCCATACCATCGAAGACGACCGGATTGTTGCAAAAAGCCATCCCTTTGATGAAATCGTTGGCTCCATGCACTGCTATCGCGGCCAGGATATGTATGAACGGACGACCTACGACGGCGTTACCAAAGATCAGCCGTGGGGTACTATCTTGAGGATTCCCTCAAATGCCTCGAACAGGATCCGAACTTTGACACCTATGGTCACATCGACTATATCTGCCGCTACTGGCCCTATGAAGATAAGAACCTCCATTACAGCGAGCATGCTGATTTGTGGGACGAGGTCATGAAGCACCTCATCCGCCTCGATAAGAGCATTGAAATCAATACGCGGCGCCTTGCCGTGCCCGGTGCAGTAGAGTCCCTGACGGAACTTTATACGCGCTATGCCGAATTGGGCGGTAAGTACGTAACCTTGGGCAGTGACGCCCATGTGGCAAAAGCGTGGGGATGCACTTTGATGTGGCCCAAAAGATCGCTGAAACGGCTGGACTTACTATCGTCTACTACAAAAAAAGACAGCGCCAGCTGCCGAAATAAAGGAAAGGCCGTGAAGGAGATTTCTTTCACGGCTTTTTCCCTATCAAATAGCCGAAAAATGGGCTTTCTATGGAATGCCTTTGCAACGAAAAATAGAGTATTACTTTAAAAATGAAACGCAAATGCAACGAAAAAAAATTACGCTGCGTTTGCGTTGTACTTTTGTTATGCTAATGGTATGAAATTCAATCGGATGGGAGGGAGGTTTTTCATGAAAGAAAATAAGACGCTCGAATTAAAAAGTGTTATTACGAATCGCTTCTTAAAAACAGTAAGTGCTTACGCCAATTTTGGTACCGGAAAGATTCTTTTTGGCGTGGATGATGATGGAAATAAGATTGGTATTAAAAATCCAAAAGAGGTTTGTCTCGATATCGAAAATAAGATCAATGACGCGATAGAACCAAGACCTCATTTTTCAATTGAGATCCTTCCTGAAGGCCCTCTTGTAGAATTGACAGTTGAAGAAGGCGCAGACAAACCATATTTATACAAAGGCAAAGCCTACCGTCGCAGTGATACGGCTACGGTACCTGTTGAGCAGATTGAACTAAAAAGACTGATTTTGAAAGGAATCCACACAAATTTTGAGGAACATCCTTACCGAGGCCCGGATGAACTTACTTTTCATATCTTGGAAGAAAGATTGCGTTCACAACTTAAAATCAAGAATTTTGATAAAGATACCTTGCGTACCTTGGGACTTTTAAATGTCGACAAACAATATAATAATGCTGGTGCCCTTCTTAGTGATCACAATGATTTCCCCGGGGTTGACATCGTCCGTTTTGGTTCCACGATCAATGAAATCAGGGAACGCCGAAAAATTGATGGAAAATCCATTCTGCTTCTCTACGATGAAGGAATGCAGCTCTTTGAGCGATATTACTGCTATGAAATAATCGAAGGGGACTTCCGTGAAAAGAAAGAACTCATTCCTAAGGAAGCTTTTCGGGAAGCCTTTGCAAATGCCCTTGTCCATCGGATCTGGGACCTAGGTGCACCCATCAAAATCAGTATGTTCCCAAAATCCATTGAAATTGTTTCTCCCGGCGGCTTCCTCACGGCATTTCGAAAGACGAATACCTAATGGGCGCGTTATCTCAGCTGAGGAATCCTATTATAGGGAACCTCTTCTACCGTCTAAAAATAATTGAAATGTTTGGAACAGGCATTCGCCGGATACGCTATCTCTATGAAGCGAGTCCCGTTAAACCCGAATTTCAAGTTTACGAAAACTCCATTTCTATTGTCCTGCCCGTCCTCGTGGATGACGTTCCTATGACAGCAGACGAAAAGAAAGTGTATGGAGCTCTCCAACGAGGAGGCATTGTAACTTCCAAGGAACTCAGTGAGAGCCTTGCAATGACAAAAAGCAAAGTCCTCCGGCTTTTACAGGCCCTTTACAAACGAAAGCTTGTCAAAATTGAAGGAAATGGGCGGAGCACAAAGTATTGTCTGCCAGAGTGATCAATAGAAAAGGACGGTGAAAAATGAGTTATCCATTTTTTCATCGTCCTTCTTGCTTATATAAGGCAGCTTTTACAATGAGTGAAGAAATTCCATGAATTTGTGCATAGATTTCTAAAATAAGTAAAGAACGACCGATTTTAGTGATATGCTTCATTAAACTATAGAACTTTTGTATAGAGTCTCCTAAAATAAGTGAAGAAAATCCAATTTTAGCAGAGAAATTCTATCAAATTTTCCAGTTTCTATATAAAAAATAAAAGAGGCCGTCAAAATGAATTCATCTAAATGCGGGATGGATACTCCGACCTCTTAGGTCGGGGAGGAAGCCCGCTTCACCTCGCTTTCTAAATAGCTAGAATTTCAGCAAAATCTATAATATAATTTTCTTGATGAAGTAATATCTATTTTAGAAAGGCAGGTGAAAAAAATGTCCAACCTAACCAAAACGATAAAACTTCGTATATACGTTACTCCTGAACAGGAAATATTGTTTCGTCAAATGACTGAACAATACCGCTTAGCTTGCAACTTCGTATCTCAATATATCTTTGATCATCAATTTGATCTAGCATATCAAAACCTCAATAAAGAACTTTATAGCAACCTCCGACATTTATTCGGGCTAAAATCACAGTTGGCACAATCTTCCATTAAGACAACTATTGCTAAATACAAGACCGTTAAACAGCAGCTTTTCCAAAATCCTTATAGATACAAGGATGAGAATAACGATTGGCAACGTATTCCCAAAACCCTGGAATGGCTCTGGAAGCCTATATTTTTCAGCCGTCCACAAGCTGACCTTGTTCGTAATCGAGACTACAGTTTTGTAAACGATGGACAAACACTGTCTATTAATACCCTTGATTGGAGAACCAAATGCCCATTTGAAAGCAAGCATTTTGCTGAATATCTTAACGGTTCTTATAAACTCGGGACAGCAAAACTTGTAAAGCTTAAAGGCTGGTGGTATCTCCATATCCCTGTTACAAAAACTGTGGAAGATTTTCAGAAAGTAAACGTCCGCCATGTTGTTGGTATTGACCGTGGACTTCGTTTTCTTACGGTCAGTTATGACGAGCAAGGCAAGACAGAATTTGTTTCTGGTAAAAAGATTGCCACTAAACGTCATAAATTTCAAGAGCTAAGAAAACAACTTCAGTCGAAAGGGACGAAATCTGCAAAGCGTAAACTCAAAGCTATTTCTGGACGAGAGAACCGTTGGATGTCCGATGTAAATCATCAGATTTCTAAGACACTCGTGCAGAAATACGGCAAAGATACGCTTTTTGTTCTGGAAGATTTAGCTGGCGTTAGTTTTGAAGAGAGAAATCTTTCTAAAACAACTAAACAGAACTATGATCTACGAAGTTGGGCATTTTACCAATTAGAACAATTTTTTAACCTACAAAGCTCACGAAAACCGATCTGAAGTTTTAAAAGTATCAGCAAGATACACATCCCAGCGTTGTCCCAAATGTGGAACTATCCATAAAGAAAATCGAGATCACAAAAAACATTTATACAGTTGCCAATGTGGTTATAAATCAAACGACGACCGAATTGGAGCTATGAATATCCAGCTTCTCGGAACTATGTGGATTTCTGGGGACAATCAATCCCCACTACGAACGAATAACAACTGCCTCGGAGTAAACTCCTTGGCAAAGCGGGTGCCGTCAGCCACCCGATAATGTAGGCGGATTTAGGAAGATACTTATGTATCGTTAGCACCTATGCAATTCCGACTTACAAGCCGCTACTTCTATAAGTGGCGGTAGTTGACTTTGTTTCGTAGAAAGACATCTTTCCTTTTCTTGTAAAAACGGCATTGTGCCACACAAAAATCACCTTTTCCGCATGATAATTTGATTGAGCTTTGGCATCGTACCTGATATAATGGAAGCACCATTTTGAAGGAGGACTTCCATATGCGCCGACAGCGTTTAGGCATCATGGGCGGGACCTTTGACCCCATCCATAATGGACATCTTGCGATTGCCCGCGCCGCTATGGACGCCATGGCCCTTGATCGGTCCTTTTCATTCCCGACTATTTGCCGCCCCATAAAGCGGCTGGCTGGGCGCCAGCTGGGGACCGCATGGCCATGACCCTTCTTGCGACGATGGACGAACCGCGGTTTTTGGTGTCCGATATGGAACTGGTCCGCAAGGGCCCTTCCTATACGGTCGATACCATGCGGAGCTCCATCGCCGGTGGCATCGCTTTTATGACCTGTACTTCATCATTGGCGGGGATTCGGCCGAAGCCCTTGATACGTGGTACCGCATTGAGGAAACGATGCGCTACTGCACCTTCCTTGCCATTGGACGGGTTGGGTACAGGGAGCGTCATGAAGATGTGACAAAACGGCTGGCCCAAAAAGGACTTACCCGCTTGTGTGGATCGACGCCAAAGCCCCGGATATTTCTTCCACCATGATTCGGCAGCGCCTTTCCCGCGGTGAATCCATTGATGGGCTTGTTCCTCGGACTGTAGTGGACTACATGAGACAGAGAGACCTCTACCGTCGGTAGGGGGGCTCTCTTTTTTGTTGGGTGAAGGGTCAGCCCAACAATCGGGGCTGACTCGTGCGAAAATGAAAGAAGCCAGCCGCCGGCCCAAAACCGCCCCCTCTGGTCGGGACGCTTTGGCGCCGCACCTTTGATTCTTTTTCCCTTACGGTCTTTTGCTTGACAGCCTCCTTCTGGTCTTTTCGCCAGCTGCCGCAGGCAGCCTTCGCCAAGCTGCGAAAGCAGATCCTTAGCCTGGAATGCCTGCATTCCCTCAGCCTGCCGCTTCCGGCGGCCTTAGCCCACATTTCATCGGCGCGTTTTGCGTGCCGATTTCAATTCAAGTAAGGAGCTAACCAATCATGGATTTTTCTCAAATGAAAGAACAGCTTCGCCAAAGCCTTCAGCCAAAGCGCTTTGAACATAGTGTGGCCGTCAGTGAAACAGCCCTTATGCTTGCCCGTCATTACGGCATTGACGAAGACAAAGCCGCCCTTGCCGGCTTGCTCCACGACTGTGCCCGCAAGTATCCGACCAAGGATTTTGTGGATGTGGCAAAAAAGCTGGGCGTCCCGCTCACGGATATTGAAAAGGCGCAGCCCATCCTTATCCATGCCATCCTGGGTCCAATTGTAGCCAAGCGGGACTATGGCGTTACTGATGAGGACGTCCTGTCTGCCATGCGTTACCACACAACGGGCAAAGCCCATATGACGGCCCTTGAAAAAATCATTTATCTGGCAGACCTTACGGAACCGCATCGTGACTTTCCTACCGTGGACGAAATGCGGCGCCTTACGATGAAGGATCTTGATGAGGCCATGATTGCCGCCTATGCCAATACGATGGAATACCTGATGCACCAGCATCTGTTGATCCATCCGGATTGTCTGGACGGCTATAACGAACTGGTCCTTGCGGCCAAACACAATAAGAAGGAGTAATCGCAACCCATGAGTGATATGGAACAATCAGGCGTGAAGAAAAAGAAAAAGCGGCTCCGCAAGGGACGTGTTTTTCTTCTCCTCATCCTTTTGATCGTGATCTTGTGCGGCGGCTTCATGGCTGGCATGGGCCTTTATGACCGATTTTTCAGTGCCGATGATCCCGTGCCTAAACAGAAAGAGAACCAACTCCTCACAGAAGAACCCCTTTCAAGCCGCATCAACGTCCTGCTCCTCGGGAAAGATGACGGGGACAGCGAGGATATGAATAACCCCGATGCACCGAAGCGGACAGACTCCATGATGGTCGTCAGCTTTGACCCAGAGAAAAAACAGATTGCCATCGTCGGACTGCCGCGTGATACACGGGTCACCATTCCCGGCCGCGGGTCATGACAAGATCAATGCCGCATACGCCTACGGCGGTACCAAACGGGCCGTGCGCACGGTGGAACAGCTCCTCCAGATTCCCATCAACTACTACATGGTCGTTGATTGGCAGGGCTTCATTAAAGTCATCGATATGCTGGGCGGTGTGGACCTATACGTTGATAACAACATGGATTATGAAGATCCTTACGCCAACCTCAAGATACACCTCAAAAAAGGCTACCAGCACCTGGATGGTGAAAAGGCAGGTCAGTATGTCCGCTTCCGTCACGATGAATTGGGCGATATTGGCCGTGTGGAGCGTCAGCAGAAATTTATGAAAGCCCTGGCTGGACAGTTCTTTACCTTCACGAATATGCTGAAGCTTCCCATGATCATCAACACCGGCCTTGACTACGTCGATACGGATATGAACCTGATGACCATGATCCGTGCCGCCAACTGCTTCCGCATCTTTGGCGAAAACTCCATCAAAAGTGAAATGCTCGATGGTGATTTCAAGACCATCGATGATATCAGTTACTGGGTTACGACGCCGTCCCAGGTTTCGCACACCCTCGATAAACTGGGGATTCCCCATAAAAGGATTACAGAAATTTAAGGAGGTTCCATCCATGAATCCAAAAGAACTCGCAAACGCCATTGCCGCCGCCGGCTGCTGACAAAAAAAGCAAAAGACATCCTGCTTCTCAATATGGTTGGCCTGTCCCCTGTGACGGACTACTTCATGATCTGTTCTGCCCAGAGCGCGACTCAGGTCCGAGCCATCGCAGACAGCATCGAAGATAAACTGGCCGAAACACGCGGCATCCTGCCTCCCACAAAGAAGGCTACACCGAAGGCAACTGGATCCTTATGGATTACGGCGACTGTGTGGCCATATCTTCCGGGAAACGGAACGTGACTTTTATAACCTGGAACAGCTCTGGGCCGATGCCCCGTCTGAAGCTTATGTGGAAACGGAAGGAGAAGCATGAGCCCGAAAAAAAGAACCGGCCAGCGTCAAGACCATTGGCAGTCACCGCGTTGGCGATGTCGTGGAACTTACGGCCGTGCGCATGAATGACCAGGGTGTTTTTCTTGATGCTGGAACGGGGAATACCAGTGATGATATTCTCCTTCATAAGCACCAGATGACATCGCCTGTTTCCGTTGGCGACAAGGTCAAGGTCCAGCTCTACCTCGATGCCAAGAACCGAATCACGGCGAGCATGAAGCTTCCCAAGATGCGGGAAGGGCAGCTGGGATACGTCAACGTGATCTCCGTGAACAGGATGGGCGGATTTGTCGATATCGGCGCTGAACGCGGCGTCTTTTTGCCCTATAGCGAAATGCGGGGCCATGTTTCCCCCAATCAGCATATCTGGGTGAAACTCTACCGTGATAAGTCAGGCCGTCAGGCCGTGACCATGCGTGTCGAAGAAGATATGGAACGGGCCAGCCGTCCGGCAGAAGGCGTCAAAGTGGGGGATGCGCTTACAGGGACCGTCTACAATATCCTTAAGGATGGCTTTTTCCTTTTTACAAAAGAACGCTATATCGCTTTTATCCATCGCAGTGAAGTCCCTGGTGGACGCCTTGACTTTGGTCAGCGTGTCACAGGACGCGTCACCTACGTTCGTGCAGATGGACACATCGATATGTCCCTGCGCCTTGTCAAAGAAGAAGCCATGCTGGACGATGCGGATAAGATCCTCTTCTTTCTCGAAAAGCGCAATGGCACCATGCCTTATTCCGATGATACGCCGCCGGCCATCATCAAAAGCGTCTTTGATATCTCTAAATCCGCCTTTAAGCGCGCCTTGGGCCGCCTTATGAAAGAAGGCAAAGTCGTGCAGGAAGATGGGTGGACAAGTTTAAAGAAATGAAAGTGAAGAAAAGACCACGCTCTTGCAGCGTGGTCTTTTTGGCTGTCAAGCTGTCTCATTCAGGGCCCCGCCTGAATGGCTGTCTTACGGCAAAGCCGCGGCTGTCGAGCGAGAGAGGGGAAAGGATGCTGTGGTGCTGTGGGGCTAAGGCAGCCTTCGGCTGCTGGCTGAGGCGGAAGGCCTATGAAAACAGGTCCTTCCTTGGCTAAGGCGCTGCGCTTGGCCAAGGCCGCCAGAGGCGGCAGGCTAAAAGACCGTGAGGGCGTC
>ENA-OQAN01000960-OQAN01000960.1-human-gut-metagenome-genome-assembly--contig:-NODE-960-length-13676-cov-1.394420_pt1 | contig 13676 bp, 22 predicted proteins | sample MGYA00242735_ERZ504527 | MGnify/ENA primary metagenome ERZ504527 (study PRJEB26092, sample SAMD00036230) | human gut metagenome | host: Homo sapiens | study: EMG produced TPA metagenomics assembly of...
TGAGGGAAGAGTAAGAGCTGCTAAGATGTTGAAAAAAAGAAAATTACAGAGATTGCTGTTGCAATAGATTCATCTTTAGCCTTGATTACAGGAGCAGTTGCAGCGATAGCAGATCCCCCCACAAATAGAAGAGCCAACACCTACTAAAGTAGCAATTTCACTATCTAGCTTGAACACGCGATGGACGATATAAGCAGTAAGCAGTGCCGTAGTAATAGTCACTAGAATAATGGGAAGTGATGTTACGCCAACCTTAAAGACTTGGGAAAGATTTAGTCCAAATCCAAGAAGAATAACAGCGTATTGTAATACTTTTTTAGAAGTGAATTGCATTCCTGCTTTAAGTTTCTGAGAATCTCTTAAAATAATTCCTAGCAGAAGTCCTATAAATAAACCAAGGACAGGCCCACCAATAATAGGGAATAAGTTTCCAAGGAACCATGCTAGGAGAGATATAAGTATTGCAATACTTAATCCGGGTAAGAATTCTTTTATTTTCATTCATCTATCTCCTTAAAATTTGACTATATTATAGCTTATTATAAATATGATGTAAAGGTGATGTTTGCTTTATTTATCAAGGAAAATAGTTCTGAAAGTTGCGACTTGTCAGTTTTTCTGATAGAATAGTATTAAAATATTATAATCAAAAATCTTATGAAGGAAGGGTTGTATGTATCGTCATTTAAAGAAGTATATGATTTTTACCGTGGGAGCTTTTATGTGTTCACTTTTTTTGGTTCTAGCTTTTACAACAGATAGAAAAAATGATAACAGTGTTAATGCTAAAGCTGAAGCTGCTTACAATCAAACTACGACGGCTTTTATTGATAATATCGGAGAGACTGCTAGACAGATTGGTCAAGATTACAATATCTATGCTTCTGTTCTAATTGCTCAAGCCATTCTGGAATCAAATTCAGTCAGTCAGGTCTGAGTCAAGCTCCTTATTACAACTTCTTCGGGATTAAAGGCACTTATAATGGGAATTCTGTGACCATGCGTACATGGGAAGACGATGGTACAGGGAAGACTTATGAGATTGATGAACCTTTCCGTTCTTATGGAAGTCTAAGCGATTCTTTAGCCGATTATGCTGCTTTGATGACGTCATCAACTTATGCTGGCACATGGAAATCAAATACAAGTAGTTATGCAGATGCCACTCAAGCACTGACAGGAACTTATGCAACTGACAGTCTTTACGCTTCTAAATTAAATAGCATTATTGCATACTATGGTTTGACTGCCTATGATCAAGCTCCAGTTACCCAAGCAACTGGTTCAACAAGTGGCCTTGTTTGGAACAGCTATAGAGGCTCATACACAGATGCTGAGACCTTATCTATAGATGAGGCTTGGGCAAGCTATAAAAATTATAAATAACAATGAGAGTCGAAAGGCTCTTTTTTTTGTGCTTTGAATTGGATAGTTTTGGCGATAAAAAGTCCCCAACATTATGTGCTGGGGACTAACCTATTAGTTGTCAAAAGTGACTTCTTTAACGAGGTTGTCAAGGAATTTTTCCCCCATTTTAGAGAGGGTTGCCTTTTCATGCTTCAAGTAAACAATATCAATTTCATCATCAATACCAAGTGGGATAGAGACAATGTTATCACCATTCAAATTACTATTTAAAATACCTGTAGCAATGGTGTAACCATCCAAACCGATTAATAGGTTGAAGAGTGTCGCGCGGTCTGAAACTACGATTGATTTTTTATGGGGAATCTGAGAGAGAATCTCTTCAGAATAGTAGAAGGAATTATGAATCCCTTGGTCGTAACTAAGGTATGGGAAGTCTTCTAAATCTTCCAAAGAGACAACTTCATGCTTAGCCAAGGGATTTGACTTGCTGACAAAGATATGTGGTCTAGCTTTGAAGAGACTGGTATATGTGAGACGGTTGTCGTCAAACATCTTAGTCAAGACATCTCGGTTATAGCTGTTAAGGAAGAGAACACCAATTTCTGAACGGAAGTTCTTAACGTCCTCAATAATTTCGTAAGTACGTGTTTCACGTAAGAAGAGCTCGTAACGTGTCATATCAGCTCTCTTGAGAAGTGAGACGAAGGCATTGACAACAAAAGCGTAGTGTTGAGAGGAAACACTAAACAATTCACGTGTCTCTGTGTGACTCTTGTAGCGTTCTTCCAAGAGATTCGTTTGTTCCACTACCTGACGGGCATAAGAGAGAAATTCAACTCCATCCTTGGTTAAAGTGATTCCCTTGGGGTTACGGATAAAGATATCAATTCCCATTTCTCTTTCCAAGTCACGAACAGCATTTGAAAGACTTGGTTGCGTAATGAAAAGTTGTTTTGCAGCTTCATTCATTGAGCCGGTTTCGACGATTTTGATAATATAATGTAATTGTTGAATTCGCATAGCCTTATTATAGCATATTTTAAGGATTATTCCTTAGGATAAGAGGCGAGTAAAAAGTCTTTTTAGGACTATACCAATTTTTATGCTTGACAATGTCAAATATATGGAATATACTGTCCTCGTTAAGCTTTTTAAAGAGCTTATTGACTATACCAATTTTAAATGAAGGAGACATGACCTCTTTGATCTGAGGTTATTATTAAAAATATGTGTGGAATTGTTGGTGTTGTAGGTAACACAAATGCAACTGATATCTTGATTCAAGGACTTGAAAAGCTAGAATACCGTGGTTATGATTCAGCTGGTATCTTTGTAGCGGGCGATGCATCTAGTCAATTGGTTAAGGCTGTTGGCCGTATTGCGGAACTTGCTGCTAAAACTGAAGGAGTAGAAGGCACAGCCGGTATTGGACATACTCGTTGGGCAACTCACGGTAAACCAACAGAGGACAATGCTCACCCACACCGCTCAGAAACAGAACGTTTTCGTTTTGGTTCACAATGGTGTTATTGAAAACTATCTTGAAATTAAAGAAGAATACCTTTCTGGTCACCATTTCAAAGGTCAAACCGATACTGAAATTGCAGTTCACTTGATTGGAAAATTTGTTGAAGAAGATGGTTTGTTCAACTCTTGAAGCATTCAAGAAAGCTCTTCACATTATCCGTGGATCATATGCCTTTGCCCTCATGGATTCTGAAGATGCCTCAACAATTTACGTGGCAAAAAACAAATCACCACTTTTGATTGGTCTTGGTGATGGCTATAACATGGTCTGCTCAGATGCCATGGCTATGATTCGCGAAACTAATCAATACATGGAAATTCACGATCAAGAGTTAGTTATCGTGAAAGCTGATAGTGTTGAAGTTCAAGATTATGATGGCAATGTAAAAGAACGTGATAGCTATACAGCTGAACTTGACCTATCTGATATTGGTAAAGGCACTTACCCTTACTACATGCTCAAAGAAATCGATGAGCAACCAACAGTGATGCGTAAGCTTATCCAAGCCTACACAGATGACAAGGGGCAAGTGACTGTAGATGCTGATATTATCAAGGCTGTTCAAGAGGCTGATCGTATCTATATCCTTGCGGCAGGAACATCATATCATGCTGGTTTTGCTTCTAAGAAGATGCTTGAAGAGTTAACGGATACACCAGTTGAGCTTGGTATTTCTTCTGAGTGGGGTTATGGTATGCCACTCCTTAGCAAGAAACCTCTCTTTGTCTTTATTAGCCAATCAGGTGAAACAGCAGATAGCCGTCAGGTTCTTGTTAAAGCTAACGAGTTGGGTATTCCAAGTTTGACAGTGACAAACGTTCCGGGATCTACTCTTTCTCGTGAAGCTGACCATACAATGCTTCTTCATGCTGGCCCAGAAATTGCCGTAGCTTCTACTAAGGCTTATACTGCTCAGATTGCTGCTCTTGCCTTCTTGGCTAAAGCAGTCGGTGAAGCGAATGGTAATGAAAAAGCTAAAGCATTCGACTTGGTACATGAATTGTCACTTGTAGCACAATCTATCGAATCAACTCTCTCTGAAAAAAGAAGTTATTGATGAGAAAGTGGCAGCTCTTCTTGCAGAAACACGTAATGCTTTCTATATTGGTCGTGGTCAAGATTACTACGTTGCTATGGAAGCTAGTCTTAAATTGAAAGAAATCTCATATATCCAATGTGAAGGTTTTGCAGCAGGTGAGTTGAAACACGGAACAATTGCTTTGATCGAAGATGGTACACCTGTTATTGCCCTCTTGTCTGACGCTGTTCTTGCTAGCCACACTCGTGTAATATCCAAGAGGTAGCAGCACGTGGTGCTAAAGTGTTGACTATTGCTGAGGAAAATATTGCTAAAGAAGGCGATGACATCGTTCTTAATAACGTTCACCCTTACTTGTCACCAATTTCAATGGTTGTACCGACACAATTGATTGCTTATTTTGCAACACTCCATCGTGGACTAGACGTCGATAAACCACGTAACTTGGCTAAATCAGTTACTGTTGAATAAAAATACCAACATCTCTTACAGTGTAAGGGATGTTGTTTGTTTTTATCGTTTTCACCCTTGCTTAATTGGGAAATCTAAAGTAGAATAGTATCTATATCACAATCTTAGGAGAGAATTATGTCATTACCAAATTGTCCAAAATGTAACTCAGAGTATGTTTATGAAGATGGAATCTTGCTTGTATGTCCTGAATGTGCCTATGAGTGGGATCCAAACGAAGTTGCAGAAGAAGAAGGACTTGTGGTTCTTGATAGCAATGGCACACGTCTTGCTGACGGTGACACTGTTACAGTTATCAAAGATTTGAAAGTTAAAGGTGCGCCAAAAGATATTAAACAAGGTACACGTGTTAAAAATATTCGTTTGGTTGAAGGTGACCACAACATTGATTGTAAGATTGATGGTTTTGGTGCTATGAAACTTAAATCTGAATTTGTTAAGAAAATCTAAAATAAGCTTTAGGGACACTAGACTTAAGTATGGTTTGTTTCTTAGAACCGATTATTTAAGTCTCTCAGGAGTGTGACTATGAACTCATTTAAAAAGTGGGTCTAGTCGCACTCCTTTTTACTATTTTCAAAATCTTATATCATTTTTTTAAATAATTTGGTATAATATTCAACAATACTAAATAATTATAGGAGTTTATATGTCATACGTTTTGGAAGTATTACCAGCCCTTTTGAACGGTGCGGTAGTCACACTTCAAGTATTCTTCATTGTTATCGTACTGTCGATTCCATTAGGGATTGTACTTGCTTTCTTAATGCAGATTAAATTCAAACCTTTAAATTGGTTACTAACCCTTTATGTTTGGATTATGCGTGGAACTCCCCTCCTTTTACAATTGATCTTCGTTTATTATGTTCTTCCAAGTGTTGGGATTGTCTTTGACCGTCTGCCAGCTGCTATTCTTGCTTTTACGCTTAATTATGCAGCTTATTTCGCAGAGATTTTCCGTGGAGGAATCTTGGCTATTCCGAAAGGACAATACGAAGCAGCGAAAAATGCTTAAACTTAGTCCTTTCCAAACTATCCGCTACATTATCCTTCCTCAGGTGGTCAAGATTGTCTTGCCAAGTATTTTTAACGAGATTATTAACTTGGTTAAGGATTCATCATTGGTTTATGTGCTTGGGGTTGGAGACCTTCTTTTGGAAAGTCGTACCGCTGCGAACCGTGATGCGACCCTAGCACCGATGTTTGTGGCTGGAGCTATCTATCTTATCCTTGTGGGTGTGGTGACTGTGGCTTCGAAACACATCGAAAAGAAATTCAACTATTATAAATAGGAGACCTTATGTTAGAATTAAAAAATATTTCCAAGCAATTTGGTCAACACAAAAATCTTTGATAACTATAACCTAACTGTCGAAGAAGGGAAAATCTTAGCTATTGTCGGACCATCTGGTGGTGGTAAAACGACTCTCTTGCGTATGCTAGCAGGACTTGAAACCATTGATTCAGGACAAATTATTTATGAAAATGAAGAGATTCCTTTGGATCAGATGGAAAGTTCGTAACTTGCTAGGTTTTGTCTTCCAACGATTTCCAACTGTTTCCGCACCTGACAGTCTTAGATAACCTAACACTTTCGCCAATTAAGACGATGGGAATGTCTAAGGAAGATGCCCAGAAAAAAGCTCAAGCCCTACTTGACCGTTTAGGTCTTGGAGCTCACGGAAATGCTTATCCTTACTCTCTTTCTGGGGGACAAAAACAACGTGTTGCATTTGCGCGTGCTATGATGATTGATCCGAAAATTGTCGGCTATGATGAACCAACATCAGCTCTTGACCCTGAGTTGCGTCAAGAAGTTGAGAAATTGATTTTGCAGAATCGTGAGACTGGGATTACGCAAATCGTTATCACTCACGATATGCAGTTTGCACAGCACATCGCCGATGAGATTGTCACTATCAATCCAAAATAGTGAGGATTTTCCATGAAAAAAATAGTAAAAACGATTTTGCTAGGCTGTCTTGTCATTTTGCCTTTGTTTGCGCTATCAGCTTGTAGCTCGCGCTCACATTTTGCAACTCAGAAAGACCAGTGGCAAACCTATACCAAAGAAAAGAAAATCAAAATTGGTTTTGATGCGACCTTTGTTCCTATGGGATATGAGGAAAAGGATGGTAGCTATGTTGGTTTTGATATTGATCTTGCCACTGCAGTTTTTAAATTGTATGGTATCGATGTTGAATGGCAGGCTATTGACTGGGATATGAAAGAAACAGAACTGAAGAATGGGACAATTGACCTCATTTGGAATGGTTACTCGGTCACGGATGAGCGTAAGCAGTCTGCAGACTTTACAGTGCCTTATATGGTCAATGAACAAGTACTGGTAACCAAAAAGTCTTCGGGAATTGATTCTGTTGCAGGAATGGCAGGTAAGACCTTAGGTGCCCAAGCAGGCTCTTCCGGTTATGATGCTTTCAATGCTTCTCCGAAGATTTTGAAGGATATCGTGGCTAACCAAAAAGCAGTCCAATATTCGACCTTTACTCAGGCCTTGATTGACCTTGATAGTGGACGTATTGATGGTCTATTGATTGACCGTGTATATGCTAATTACTACTTAGAAAAATCAGGAGTTCTGGATCAGTATAACGTTATGCCTGCTGGTTACGAGGGTGAAAGCTTTGCTGTAGGTGCTCGTAAGGCAGATAAGACACTGATCAAAAAAATCAATCAAGGATTTAGAACCCTTTATAAAAATGGAGAATTCCAAAAGATTTCTGACAAATGGTTTGGTGAAGATGTTGCCACCGACCAAGTTAAAGGGAAAAAATAGAAGGATAACAACATTCTAGAAGGGATGTTGTTATTTTTTTGTGGAAAATACTTGAAATAAAACAAGTTATATTTTATACTAGTGTTAGTTTATAAACTAACGAAAGGGTGAGCATGGGATATTTTGATTATTCAAGAGAACCGCAAAGTGATATTGCTTTTGTAGATATGAAATCTTTCTATGCGAGTGTAGAGTGTGTTGAACGTGGGTTACACCCTCTTAAGACTTCTCTATGTGTGATGAGTAGGGCTGAAAATGCTAATGGTTGATACTAGCCTCCTCGCCCATATTTAAGAAGGTTTTTGGCAAGTCAAATGTTAGTCGTTCTTATGACTTACCTTTTGACATTCATTCTCGTAAGTTTCATTATTATAATGCCAAAAAGCAGGGACTTCCAACGGATAGAGCTTTTGTAGATTACATCGAATCTTGGGCTAAGGTTACCTTTATCGTTCCTCCTAGAATGGACCTCTATATAAAAAAGAATATCCAGATTCAACACATTTTCCAGAATTATGCCAGTGTTGAAGACATTCTTCCTTATTCCATTGATGAGGGTTTCATTGATCTCACGTCGTCACTGAATTACTTTATTCCCGATAGAACAGTTACAAGAAAAGATAAGTTAGATATGATTTCAGGGCGTATTCAAAGAGATATTTGGAGGGAGACAGGTATTTACTCGACAGTTGGGATGTCTAACAGCAATCCCTTATTGGCCAAGTTAGCTCTTGATAATGAGGCCAAACATACGGCTACTATGAGAGCCAACTGGTCCTATGAAGATGTCGAGACTAAGGTTTGGAATATTCCTCATATGACCGATTTCTGGGGAATTGGAAAGCGGATGGAGAAGCGTTTAAACAAGTTGGGGATTTTCTCTATTCGAGAACTTGCTAATAGCAATCCTGATACTCTTAAAAAGGAGTTAGGTATTGTGGCTTAGACCTCTTTTTCATGCCAACGGTATTGATGAGAGTAATATTCATAAACCTTATAAACCAAAGTCACATGGCTTAGGAAATTCCCAAATCTTGCCACGAGACTATGAGCGTCAAGCTGATATTGAATTGATTCTAAGAGAGATGGCAGAACAGGTAGCTATTAGGTTAAGACGAGCCCATAAGAAAGCTTGTCAAGTTTCCATTAGTATTGGGTTTTCAAAGTTAGAGGGCAAGCGTTCGCTACAAGCACAGATGAAGATTGAACCTGCTAATAATACAAGAGTACTAATAAGCCATGTCATTGAACTCTTTAGGAAGAAATATCAAGGAGGGGCTGTTCGAAGTGTCAGTGTCTCTTATGCAAATTTTGTAGATGAAAGGCTTCAGATTCTTTCTTTATTTGATGACCCAGATGACATTGATAAAGAAGAAAGACTCCAGGCAGCTATAGATAGTATTCGACAGGAATTTGGCTTTACGACCATTCAAAAAGCAACTGCTTTACAGGAGGCATCTAGGAGTCTTGCTCGAAGTAAGCTTATTGGTGGACACTCTGCTGGAGGATTAGATGGCTTAAAATGATAGACCGTAGTTACCTTCCTTTCAATCAGCTAGGGAACATCAAGATAGGGGAATGATGAAGTGGATGGGCTTTTTCTTATCAGAACATACAAGTTCCCTACATGAAGATAAGACTAAAGAAAATTTTAGGAGTCATTTGGATGATTTAGAGAAGTTTACTTTATTAAACCAGCTTTATTCAGGTCAATTATTGGGAAATTTCCAGATAAAGGATCAAGGTAGGCGCTGTAGATGTAGTGGCTATGTGGTTGACTTGGACTTTACTCAAGTTACTATAAAATCTTGCAAGCGGCATAAATGTATTCGAACAAAGGATATATTAGAAATTAGTTTGGGGGTTGAAAACATAGATGAGGAAGAGAAAAATTTATGATGATAAACTTCAAATTGATTATTTTTCTGATAGCTATTTAAAATTTGAAGAAGACTTTTATCGCTATTCTGCCATGGATATTCCCTTAACCTTTTTGACGGATGATATTATGAGGGAGATGGCTATCAGTCAAAAGAATTATTTTCTATTAAATAAAGAGAATGCCAGAGATGGACGCAATCATTATTTCCATTTTGAAGTCAGTCTACCGGATTCCAAGACACTTGTGAGACAGTATAGATATCTTGGGAATGATTGAAATATAGCTATATCAGCAGCAGAAATAGTAGCTATTGCACTTGTATAGAGTGTTTTCAAGAAAGTTTTCGCAAGCTAAGAAAATCTTTATGTAAGCGTTGACATTGTCTGTGTGAGTGCTATAATGAAGGTGTTAAAAGTTATCATATGGAGGTAATTAAGATGAGAGCAGTTGTTGTTAATCAAGCAAGTACAGGTGTTGAAGTTGTTGATCATGAAAAACCAGCAGTAGTTGGTCATGGTCAAGCTTTGGTTAAAGTTGAATATTGCGGTGTCTGCCATACTGACCTTCACGTAGCTCATGGAGACTTTGGTCAAGTACCAGGTCGTATACTAGGTCACGAAGGTATTGGTATTGTCGAAGAAGTTGGTGAAGGTGTTGAAACACTTAAAAAAGGTGACCGTGTATCAATTGCTTGGTTCTTCGAAGGGTGTGGCCATTGTGAATATTGTACGACTGGTCGCGAAACACTCTGCCGTTCTGTAAAAAATGCTGGTTATAGTGTTGATGGTGGTATGAGTGACTATGCTTTGGTTACTGCTGACTATGCTGTGAAAGTTCCAGAAGGACTTAATCCAGCTCAAGCTTCATCTATTACTTGTGCGGGAGTTACAACATATAAAGCTATTAAAGAAGCTAAAGTTGAACCTGGTCAATGGGTAGCTATTTATGGTGCTGGAGGACTAGGTAACTTGGCTATTCAATATGCTAAGAAGGTTTTCAATGCACGAGTAGTAGCTGTTGATATCAACCAAGATAAACTTGATTTGGCTAAAGAATCTGGCGCTGATTTAGTGGTGAACGGTAAAGAAGTTGAAGATGTAGCAGGCTATATCCAAGAAAAAACTGGTGGTACACACAGTGCTGTTGTAACAGCGGTTTCTAAGGTTGCTTTCAACCAGGCTATCGATAGTGTACGTGCTGGTGGAACAGTCGTTGCGGTTGGTCTCCCATCTGAATATATGGAGCTCTCAATTGTCAAAACAGTTCTAGATGGTATCCGTGTTGTTGGATCTCTTGTAGGTACACGTAAGGATTTGGAAGAAGCCTTCGACTTTGGCGCACAAGGCTTGGTGGTACCAGTTGTTGAAACTGTTCCTGTTGATACAGCGGTAGAAGTCTTTGATCAAATGGAAAAAGGTGAAATTCAAGGACGTAAAGTATTGGATTTCACTAAGTAAACATATCTCACTCAATATTATCGTGATTATTTGAAGAGTGGTGTGGTATAAGTCACTTAAATCATTTTTTGAAAGTGGTCTAGTAGAGAAACACCATCGATATATTTGTATCGATGGTGTTTTTGTTAGTTTATAATTTCATTAAAACGTATACTGTCCAGCACAAAAAACAGAGTTTAAGATAGATATGCATCAATGTCTTAACTGGAAAACACCTTATGAAGTATTCTATGGGGAAAGTATGCACTTAATTTGACAATTCAAGGGAAATAAAAAGACAATACTATATAATAAGTCTAGAGGCGAACTATATGAAGTATCTGAAATATAGTTTCAATTTTTTTGAAAGTATAAGAAATAAGAAAATCTGTCAAAATGCTTTTAAAGCAACGATATAATACTGAAAATATAGATATTGAAAAAATCAAAGGGAATCTTCCAAATCAAGGGGTTATCTTAAATGACTAACATAACATTTTCACAAGTTCAAAAGAGTTTTCACAAGAAGTTGGTGTTAGACATTCCTGATTTTCAAGCGGATTCAGGTGAAATCTTCTCCATCGTTGGTGGCAATGGTGCCGGTAAATCGACTTTTATCAAGCTCTTGGCAGGGATTTTTTGCAGGATAAGGGCGAGGTTCGTGTTCATGGCGTTTCTAATCGCTCCAAGAAAATCCACTCGCTGGTCAAGTTTGTCTTGGAGAGCGGGCAGGGTTGTACAGTTATTTGACAGCTATGGAAAATCTTCAATATTTTCTAGGATTGAATGGGATTGCCTTGTCTCATATCAAGGCAGAGGTGGATGTCTTGTGTGACCAGCTGGCTTTTACCCCTTATAAGGACACGCTGGTTTCAGAACTGTCCCAGGGCAACCGTCAGAAATTGACCTTAATCTTAGCTTTAGTACAGAAACCGAAAGTACTCTGTTTGGATGAGCCGACTAATGGGCTAGATTTGCTGGCAAAAAACAGCTGATGACTCTTTTGCAGGATTATGCTCGTTACCATCAAGCAAGTATTTTCATCACCAGTCATGACGCTAGTTTTATCAAGAAGGTCAGCACTCGGGTGGTGGTAATTCAGGAGGGGCGGCTTTATCGTGACGGAACCTTTGAAGAGATTTTTGGCAATGTCCACCAGCATGAAGTCTATCACTTGCTTCTAGATAAGAGTGCAGAAAGTGTACTGAGACAAAGCTATCCTGAGCTGGACTACAAGGTGCTTGATGATGGATTTCGGTAGAGACCAGAAATCCAGACCTTTATCGGCTATTGCTAGAAGAAACGGAAGTCTTGCAGTTCACCCGAGAATCTGCCTCTTTGGAAGATTTGCTGTATGAGGTGCTCAAATGATGCTATCAGCGATTGGGCGAGAGTTTAGTCGTCAACTCAGCGAATACAAACAGTTCAAAGTCAATCTTCTCTTTGCCAACCTGGGAATTTTCTTTCTAGTTACGGGTTTTCTGACCTATTTTGACAGCCAGCAAGATACTTTTGAGTTGTTTATCTTGCTTTTTACTTGGTATTTTTCTAGCCACAGTATCACCCATCCAACCTATTTTATCGAGGATGAGATTGCAGACCGCACCATTATCAACGTGATTCAGAGTCGGCGGAGCATCTTTGGCATGCTTTTTATCAAAATTATCGTACAGATTTTGTTGGACTTGGTCAAGGCCATTCCTTTGTTTTGCTTGGTTGCCTTGGTTCAGCAGATTGCCTTTCCTACTGACTGGGTCGTTACATTTGTTACTTTTCTTCTGTCCTTTGTGGTTATTGCGTCCCTTTATGGTCTAGGCTTTCTCTTTGCCAGTTTTTCCTTTGTCTTTACAAAAATTCCAGTATTACTAGCCTCCTTGCTTACGGGATTCTCTTTTTGGCTGGTTTTCAGGAACAATCGAGCCATTTGATTGCTACTTTAACTCGTTTCTTGCCTTTTCATCTCTTGGTGAGTTTTATCCGCCAACCAAGTTGGTTCGTTCTTTTATTATTACTGGGATACGGTTTGATTTACTGGCTCTTGGGTTACTTGTGCTTTCAAACTTGTTTGACCTATGCCAAAAAGAAGGGAAGTTTGTTCCATGTATAATGAAGTGAAGCGATTTTATCTCTTTCGCAAGAGACGCTGGGCGGATACCCTGTTTGACACCCTCTACCACGTCATTTTCATTCTTGGTTTTTATAGCCTTTTGAGGGGAAATTCTGACTTTCAGTTGACCTATTTCTATTATTATTTCATCTTGACCCATGTGGTTTCCTTGGGAAATGAAGAGTTGGAGTACGAGATTCGGTCTGGGCAATCTTTTGGCACCCAGTATGCTTTGCAATCAGTGTATAGAATTTACCTGCAACGAGCAGTGGTTTACTTTGTTTGGTTGTCTTTGATCTTCTGGATTGCTCTGCTTTTGATTCATCAGGGTTTACCAACTCACTTTTCTTTTAAGGTCATCAGTTTCCAAGGACTGCTCGTGGTACTGATTGGTTTCCTGATTTTCCTCGGCTATTATCTTGTCATGATTCGACTGACCATCCGCTTCCAACGGATTTCAGTCTTGGTAGATTTTCTAAACACCGTGCCTTCTTATTCTACTCCGGACTCGTCTTTCCAGTGGTGAGTTTTGGGAATTTGAAGAAATTATTTGATGGGATTATAAGAAATTAAGGATTCTTTTTCAATGCAGAATCCTTTTTCTATTGAAATCTTCTTTTAATTCCTATCCTCTGAGACGGTGAAGGTGATATACTCCCACTTACAGTGGACAGTGAAAATACTATAATTCACTAGAAGTGAATTGCCACCCAAAAGAAGTCCAAAATCTGTTGAAAAAACTAAGAGTAGTTCAACTCTATCTAAACGAAGAGAAGTCTGTGATTATCTTGCTAGAAGATATAAGATTGGTCAAACAACCATTAAATGATGGATCTGTAAGCATAAGCAAGATGTTTTTTTATTTGATAAATTGTAAAATATAGTGCAACAAAAAACTCATAGCTTTTCATTGGTGTAAACTGTAAGTAATCACATAAACAGAACTCGAGGAAAAAACTATGAGCTACTCTCATCTTAAAAGCAAAAATTTTTCTGACCCCGTATCATTGCTTATTGGTTTATTTTTTTAAATAAGATATAAAAAATC
>ENA-OQAN01000961-OQAN01000961.1-human-gut-metagenome-genome-assembly--contig:-NODE-961-length-13667-cov-2.038257_pt1 | contig 13667 bp, 13 predicted proteins | sample MGYA00242735_ERZ504527 | MGnify/ENA primary metagenome ERZ504527 (study PRJEB26092, sample SAMD00036230) | human gut metagenome | host: Homo sapiens | study: EMG produced TPA metagenomics assembly of...
TTCTTAGCTGAAAATAAACTTGACATTGAATTATCTCCTCCTTAATTATTTAGATGTTAAAAACTTAGATGTAATGACACATGCAGTTTTTCAGCATTGCATCCACACCCAAAGAAGTGATTGTACCTCCAGAGATACCATCAACCTGATATTCCGGATTCTCAACCTTACCATTCTTTACAACGCTCAAGCCAACGTTTTCTCCATCCAGAACGTGTTTGTCCTTGAATTCACCCTGAAAATGTTCAGTAGCGATTTCAGCACCCAGACCCGGAGTTTCTGATGCATGAGAGAAATAAGTTCCATAAACGGTATTCTTATCTTCATTCAGAGATACATAACCCCAGATAGCACCCCACAAACCGGCACCATATACAGGAATTACATATTTAGTCTGTCCGTCTACTTCACAAACAAATACATGTACACGGCCGTTTTCCTTAGCTTCTTTCTCATAAGCAGTAACGAAAGCACCGTCATATTCAGTCAAAGAACCATCTTCAGCTACAATCATATCTCCTTTTACAATTTCAGAGAATGTAGCCTCAGCATCTTTCACATCTTTGATTCCCAAAGAAGACAGAATCTGTTTCTTGGTATCCAATTCAACATTCTTGCCCTGCAAATCACGAAGAGAAGAGTTCACAAAAGCAAGCAGGAACGCTACGATAACAACCATTACCGAAGCATAAATGATAGTATATGAGTTACTATTAGTATTCATTGTATTTTCGGTTTTTATTTGTTAGACATAGCACGTTTTTGCACGACGGGAAATATTGTTCTGAACTACAACGTAGTCAATCAACGGAGCAAAGATATTCATCAGCAGAATAGCCAACATCATACCTTCTGGATAACCCGGATTCAGTACACGAATAATAATTGCCATAGCACCGATCAGGAAACCATACACAAACTTACCGTTTTCTGTACGTGAAGAAGTTACAGGGTCTGTAGCCATAAAGACAGCACCAAAGCAGAAGCCGCCCAAGCACAGATGTTCATACCAAGGCATGTTAGCCATTGCTGTATCCGGACCGATGGTATTGAAAACCCAGCCCATGAAGGCACCACCTACAAATACAGACAACATTGTTTCCAGCTGGCAACACCGCTCCACAACAAAATAACTGCACCAATAGCAATAGCAATAACACTGGTTTCACCGATAGAACCCGGAATCAAACCTGTTACCATATCCAGTGAGAAGGCAGGATAACCCATCGCATCAGTAGCTGTAGAAGCCTGTCCCAGTGCTGTTGCAGCAGTCAGACCATCAACAGTCTTTCCCATTCCGAAAATGCTGTCACCAGATACCCATACAGCATCACCGGACATCTTGGTCGGATAAGCAAAGAACAGGAATGCACGAGTAATCAATGCAGGGTTGAAGATATTCATACCTGTACCACCGAATACTTCCTTTGCAAAGATAACAGAGAAAGCAGTAGCTACAGCCAGCATCCACAACGGACAGTCAACAGGAACGATCATCGGAATCAACATACCTGACACCAGGAAACCTTCCTGAATTTCTTCCTTCTTCCACTGAGCTACAACAAACTCAATACCCAGACCGACAACATAAGATACGATGATCTTAGGAAGTACAGCCAGAAAACCGTAAACAAACTTTTCAATAAAGCTACCTTCTACGCCTGTAGCCAGGAAGTGCTGGTAACCTACATTATACATACCGAACAACAGAGCCGGTATCAAAGCAATAACCACGAGCGACATGATACGTTTACTGTCAATCGCATCGTGAATGTGCGTACCTGTCTTCGATGTTGTATTCGGGACGAACAAGAAAGTTTCGAAACCGTCGAATACAGAACGAAGAGCCTGGTATTTGCCTCCCTCTTCAAAGTTCGGCTTTATCTTGTCTAGATAATTTCTTAACGCTTTCATTTATTTAATGGATTCTTTTTAAATTAGTATTAGCACATTTCGCGACGAAGCATATCCAGTCCTTCACGTACAATACGCTGCAGTTCCATCTTAGAAGAGCAAACGAATTCGCACAAAGCAAAGTCTTCCGGAGCAACTTCATAAATACCCAGTGCTTCCATACGGTCAATATCTCCGGCAATGATTGCTTTAATCAGATATTCCGGCATAATGTCCATCGGAAGAACACGATCGTATTCGTTTGACATAATCATGTGACGTTCGCCTCCTTTTACGCGGGCATCCAGTGTATATTCCTTCTTGCCCATCAGCCAGCTGAAGTATGAATGACTGGTACTGAACTGATCAAAACGCGGCATGATCCAACCCAGCATTTCATGTACATCGTCTCCTTCCGGAATGACGGTTACCTGACTATGGAAAGCTCCCAAGAATCCGTTAGCAGTAATTTGCTTACCAGTCAAAACGTTTCCACTGATGTAACGCAGATTCTTGTCTGTAGAAACATTACCGGCAAACACATTTGTAAGCAATGCACCAACTTTCAACTTACAATAAGACGGTTTCTTCACTTCAGAGCCGGTTACTGCAACCAGACGGTCAAATCTACATGACCTGTATTGAAAAGACGGCCAATGAAGATTACAGCCTGCGGATCAATTGTCCATACAGTTTCACCTTTATTTATAGGTGCAATGTTGTTGATCTGTACACCCACATTTCCTGCCGGATGAGGACCATCAAAAACAGTCAGGGTTACATTCTTAGCCTGAGTCAATGCAGCAGCCTTCTGATTAACGCTAATGCTCAGATAGGTTTTTGCAATCTTAGCCAAAGCATCAAGTCCAGTCTGGAAGTTTGCCTCTTCACCTTTCAGTGCCAGTTCGAAGTCTGGAGCCAGCGGATTTGTATCGAAAGCAGAAACAAAAATTGCTCTCGGAGCAACGGTAGGATCTGCTACGATATCGTACGGACGCTGTTTGATAAATGCAAACATGCCGCTCTTCAGCAAAGCAGCCTTTACTGAGACGGCATCCATCTTGCTCACATCCTCTTTTCCGAACTCTTCATAGTCCTGTTCCTGAGCAGCCTCTACGGTAATGCTCAACACTTTACGGCGAGCTCCACGCTCCACACTTGTTACTACGCCACTTACCGGCGAAACGAATTGTACTTCTGGATGGTTCTTGTCTATAAACAAAGGACCTCCGGCCATTTACATATTCCTGTTCTTTTACGACCACCTTAGGAGTTACACCTGTAAAGTCATCGGGGCACAAAGCATAAAATCCCGGTTCCTTCACAGCCACAACCTCAGCGGCAGCCTTGCCTTTCAGGTTTATGTCCAAGCCTTTACGCAATTTTATTAAATTTGCCATATTGGGTTATAAAAAATGGTTTTATAATTTGCGTGCAAAAATAAACAAAAAATAAGGAAATCAAGAAGAATTCCTGTGCTAATTAAAGAAATAATTCCTTAAAGACGGAGTTTAGCCAAAGGGAATATGTTTTTCTTCAACAAAAGCGACAAATGAATTACCGCCGGCATAAGTCTCAAGCTTATTACCGGCGGTAATTTCATAAAACATCTGTCACTCTTCAGGAGCAAACATCGGATCCCAGGCAGGCAGACGAACTGGTTTCTGCTTGAATATGTCAAGAACCTTCTTGGGTACATACTTGGTCTCAAGCACCAGACGGAACATGTATTCATTAAACCATTCATCGGTCATGATCAAATGTCCTTTATAACCAGACTGAGCGCCCCAGCTATTTTCTACCATCATTTCTTTGGCTTTCCGTTTTCATCCAGATCTACAGCCATTAGAGTCATAGCATGAGCTGACATACTGGCAAAAGTCTGGATTCGCTGTTTTTTATCCATACCGAAAGTCGTTCCCAACAGAGAACCAAAGTCATAATTATTCACATCCAGCAATCCTCGCTTAGAGTCCAACTGAGTCACATCACTGGAAAAATACATACGTGTACTATCTTTCAAGGAAGCTATGGCCATCTCTTTGATTTCCTCTACCGGAAGATTCACATATGTCCAGTTCTTACCGTCATAACGGTGACGGTCAAAATCTATTTCATAACATTTATAATACTCACGTGAAGGGTCATTCATCACCATCACATAATTGGTCAGCAGATTCTTATCTCCGTACTTCTCCAGAAAACTCATTGGAGTGTGATGCTCTGTCTCAACAGGATTTCCCTTTACATCCTTACGGACATAATCAAATTCCGTAGGAGAACACCCAGATTCAACACCAGTATCCGATATACCGTTTCCAGCATTTCGGTCTTACGCGCCTCTATCTTCTTGACATCCATTCCTTTCTGTACGCTTTCGCGCAGTTCCAGCCCAGATTCTTTCAGCTTCAGTCCGATCAGAGACGACATCTGAGAAGTGTGTTCGCTGCTATAAGTTTCAGGCATCACTTCTTTGGGAACTAATCCATATTTTGAAACGATATCAGCTACTCCCGTAAATGTACCGCCATCACTCAAAGGATGTTTGAAAAGCCATTCTACTGTCTGGTTGCTCATCGGCTCTTTTGCCGTATCAATTACTCCCTGCAAAAACAGATTGGACTTCTCCAACTGATCCCAGAAAAACGAATATGCCTGAGAAAACTCCAAAGAAGGAAGATTATATCGGGCGATAGCCTTTGCCCGCATTACATTCAGACCTGTAAAAAGCCAGCATCTTCCAGACGACTGCTGGTCTGTAATACCTTTTGATTCTACCTTAATGGAAAAATCAGTATCAAGTCCTTGCTGATTCTCCTGATTTAACGACAGTTTCCGGATATCAGTACCTCCTATTGCATTGCGAATCGCTTTATCTGCCGACGTATTCTTATACGAGGACTGAATCTGTTTCAGCATTTCATTGGAAATGCCTCCCTGCTGCGCCTGAACCGTCAAAGTCAAGGCAGCCAGGCAAGCCAAAGTAATATGTTTCTTCATGCTATCTATTATATTGGGTTAAACATTCTTTTTCTCACTTACATCTGTCCCTATCCGATATATTTTATAACCTAAGCTAGCCACCAGGATACTCATTAACGGACTGAGCAGATTAAAAAAACAATAAGGCAAATAAGTCAGTGTTGGCACACTGAGAATGGTTGCCTGTGTCATTCCGCAAGTATTCCATGGAATTAATACAGAGGTAACAGTAACAGCATCCTCTGTTGTACGGCTCAGCAAACGGGATTCATAGCCATTCTTCCGATAAATCTCCTTAAACATGTTCCCGGTAAGAATAATGGATATATACTGATCTGCCGTAGCAAGATTCAAAAACAGGCCGGCTCCTACCGTAGAAGCAATCATTCCAACCAGACGTCGCGTCAGACGTACAAAAACCGAAGTAATACTTCCCAACATACCACAAGCTGTCATTGCACCGCCCAGACACATGGCGCAAAGGATCAGCCAAATGGTATCCATCATACCTCCCATGCCACGAGTTGCTATCAATTCACTTAATTCCGGAGAAGAGGCTGTTAATTGAGTTGCACTGAATAAAGAAGTCAATGTGGCCCGATATAAAGCTTCTCCCCTATTCTGTACCGTGCCGGCAATTTCCAGCAAAACATCCGTTTGAAAGCACAACATACAAATCACCGCCAAGGCTGTAGAAATAAACAGGGTAACAATAGAAGGAACTTTACGCGCGATCAGAATTCCGGTAATAACCGGAACGATCAAGAGCCAGATCGAAATATGAAACCGCTCAGCCAGGCCATCTGTAAATAGTACGGCATCAGTCCCCAACTCAGAAGAATTCATAAATCCCACTGTTGTAAAAATAGCCAAAGTGATCAGCATAGACGGAACAGTAGTAAACATCATGTAACGTATATGCGTAAAAAGCGGAGTGTCTGTCACGGAAGATGCCAATACTGTGGTATCTGACAAAGGAGAGATCTTATCTCCGAAATAGGCTCCTGATATAATGGCCCCGGCAATCCATCCCTCCTCAAATCCCTGAGCTTTACCAATTCCCAGCAAAGCAATACCAATAGTAGCAATGGTAGTCCAGGAACTGCCAGTCATTACTGACACAACAGCACAGATTATACAGCAAGAAACCAGGAAAAACTTCGGATGAATAACCTGTACTCCATAATAAATCAAAGTAGGAACTACCCCACTCAACATCCAGGCAGCAGAGAGTGCTCCGATAATCAACAGAATAATCAGGGCCGTGCTTACCCCCGCAATATTATTTACAATGGCATGTTCTATATCTTTCCAGGGGATATGGTATCCGACCATGCCTATTCCGGCACAAAGCGCCGTTGTCACCAGCAAACAGATTTGACTGCCACCTCCCAAAGCATCAGCTCCAAACAAACGGATCGTGAAAAACAATAAAACAATCAAAACCACAATCGGCAATAAGGAAACAAAGGGAGAAGGATACTTTCTGTTCTCTACGTAATACATACCTTTTTTTTACTCTTTCAATAATAATATTTTTAATATTCAACTTTTCCGCGTGCAAAATTCCGAATATTTTTTCATTTTACATAACGTTTAAAGCTTTATATTTGTTTTTGAAGCCAATATATTCCATTTTACGCATAATAATACACATTATAACCGGTTCTTTAATTCCTTTAACTAGCCGGATCATGCTGAAAACAAAAAAAATTGTACTTTTGTGACTTTTATAAAACAATGAGTCATTTCAAGCGAATAAAACATACCATACGAACCCTTATTATTCTGACACTGGTCATCTACTTCGGAATAATCATACTTTTGAGCATCCCTTTTGTCCAAAAGCAAATCAGTCATTATGCCAGCCAGGAATTACATCGTTTGTTTCGCACTGAAGTCAATATAGGAAATATCAACTTAGGTCTTCTCAACCGCATCATCATTCAGAATGTATCACTTCAGGACCGCTCCGGAAAAGATATGCTTAAAATAGCCCGCTTTTCCGCAAAAGTGGATATTCCTTCACTCCTGCAAGGGAAAATACGCATCAATAGCGTACAATTGTTTGGCCTCAACGCCAGACTGAACAAACCGTCTCCTGATGAAGATGCTAATTTCCAATTCATCCTGAATACTTTCGCGAAGAAAGACAGTACGAAAGAAAAAAGCAATATTGATTTAAGGATTAACACGATCCTTATTCGTCGTGGACAAATTCATTATGACCTGTTGTCTGCTCCGGAAACTCCGGGTGTATTCAACACGAACCACATCGGAATTACAAACCTTTCGGCAACTTTAGCCTTAAAAGCCCTCTCAAATGATTCTCTGAATGCACAGATACGACGTATGAGTTTAATGAGCAATGCGGACTCAAACTTAAAACGTATCACCTTGCGTGCTACCGCAAACCATCAGGGATTACAAGCTAACGGCATAGAAATAAGTCTGCCCAAAACAACATTCCGAGTAGATACGCTGTCCGCTGCCTATGACAGTATCAGGCAAACGTCCGGCATGCCACAAGACATACGTTACATGGGGAAGGTACAGGCTTCAGTCACCCTATCCGATTTGTCCTGCTTTCTGCCAGCCTTTCAGCACTTCAACGATCCGTTCGAGTTACAATTCTCGATTAACGGACATAACCGGCATATCCAATGCAGTGATTTTTATCTGACCAATCCGGATAAAGACCTCCAGCTTCAGGCTGAAGCACTCTTCAATGGAGAACGCAAAAATTCTTCTGCATATATATTCGGCAAGGTATCCCATCTGGACATCAATGAAAAGGGATTTAACTGGCTGCATCAGAATCTGACCGGGAAAAAGGACTTACCGGGAATCTTGAAACGAATCAATTATTTCCATTTTAACGGAGATGTTTCCGGGTATCCCCATTTGCTGACTATGCACGGCTGATCCGGAGTGGAGCCGGAAATGTACAGGCTAACGTAACCATGCATACTGATACGTTGACAAATGCGCATTCTTATTCCGGAAAGATAAAGAGCAAGGAATTAAGAATAGGAAAACTGTTAGCCAAAGGAAACAAATTCGGGAATGCTGCATTCGACATTGAACTAAAAGGACTCAAATATCGTAACAACCAGCCCGAATCATATATTAAAGGAGTGATTTCTTCTCTGGAATACAATCATTATGAATATCAGAATATCACATTGGACGGACAATACCGTCCAGGAAGCTTCAACGGACGCCTCGCACTGGATGACGAGAATGGCTGATCAATATTGAAGGAAATTTCAATACGGCGCAAAAAACACCCGATTTTAATCTGAGGGCTATCATGCGCAACTTCCGGCCCAACGCACTCCGGCTGACTGATAAATACCAGAATACAGATATCTCATTAAACCTGACAGCAGATTTCTCCGGTCATTCGATTGACGATATGCAAGGGGGAATCCAACTGGACAGCTTGTCCGTCAGGAATCCGATGGAGAATCTATCTTACTTTATGCCCAATCTGACCATTACAGCCGGGAATAAAGGTATAGAAAAAGAAATCAAAATCAATTCTCCCTTTTTGCAAGGAACTATACAAGGAATTATTCTTATCAAACCATTTCCGCCAGCATCATCAAAACAGTGCAGCGTTACATCCCGTCACTTTTGACGGCAGAAACCAAACAAATCAAATCCAACAACGATTTCCGTTTGATTTAAAAATGGAAAACAGCGACTTGTTGTCTAAAGTCATTGGTATTCCGCTGGATCTCAAAATGCCGGCAACCTTAAACGGCTACTTCAATGACAGCCTTACCCGTCTGAAGGTAAACGGATATTTTCCGGAATTCACTTATAACAATACCCGCTATGAATCGGGAACGATTCTCTGTGAAAATCCGGGAAACCAGCTGCAATGCAAGGTCCGGGCAAACATGATGATGAAAAAGGCAGCATGCTTAACCTCAGCCTGAATGCCAATGCCAAAGACGACCGTCTGCACACTACAGTGAATTGGGGAAACAACACCAACGTAACTTACAGTGGGGAAATTGATGCAATTGCCAGTTTCAATCAATCAGCTGACAAGAAACAAATACAAACCTACATAGATATGCTGCCCAGCCGTGTCGTTCTGAATGACACAACCTGGCACATTCACCCTGCTGCCATCAGCATAGCCAAGGACAGCATTGAAATAAATGACTTCCTGTTTGAACATCAAGACCAGTATTTAAGGATTAACGGAAGGCTTGGAAAAACCAGCGCAGATTCTTGTCTGGTAAATATGAAAAACATTAATCTGCTGTATATTATGGATATGATCCAGTTCCATGCTGTCAAGTTCTATGGACTGACCAGCGGAAAAGTCTCTCTCTATCATATTCTTGATGAACCTGTCATGCTGGCAAAACTGAATGTAAAGGATTTCTCCCTGAATGACGCTTTGCTTGGACAGGCAGACATCACCGGCAGTTGGGACAAAGAGCTGGGAGGAGTACGCCTGCTTGCTGATATTCGGGAGGACAGTCTCCATACCACTATGGTAAACGGCTATGTTTCACCCAAACTGAAAGGACTCGACTTACATATACAAGCCGGAGGTACAACTTTGGCTTTTCTACAGCCTTTTGTCAAGAGTATTTTCACCGATGTAAGAGGAAGAGCCCACGGAAATGTCAGATTATACGGGCCATTCTCAGGACTCGACCTGGAAGGAGATGTCAAAGCCAATATGGGAATGAAAGTTAATATCCTTAATACCCGCTTCGAAGCGCAGGCAGACTCTGTCCATATCACTTCCGGACAATTCAAGTTTCAGAACGTGCAGTTGACGGATGCTGAGGGAAACCACGGAACGGCCCAGGGAACATTAAGACATACAAAACTGAAAAACTTAGCCTATCAGTTCGCCTTCAACACCAATAATATGCTGGTTTATAATACCAGCAGAGAAACACCCGACTTCCCGTTCTATGGAAGAATTTACACAACCGGCGATGTATCCATACGAGGAGGAGACAATGCTTTGAATGTAGACGGGAACATGCGGGCGGACAGAAATACAGCTTTTGCCTATGTTCTGGGTACGGCGGCTGAAGCCACCAATAACCAGTTTATTACATTCGTAGACCGTACACCCAAGCGCAAACAGGAAATCATACAGACTGAGGTTTATCACTATCTGAACCGTCCGGAAGAGGAAGAAGATGATGATACCCCTCTGGATGTTCACATCAATTTGCAGATCGAGCCTACGCCCGAAGCGAACATGAAGATTATCATGGACCCGGCTGCAGGTGACTATATTTCAGCTACCGGAACAGGAAACTTGCGTATCAACTTTTTCAATAAAGGCGATTTCCAGATTTTCGGAAACTACAATATAGCGCAGGGTATTTATAAAATGAGTATGCAAAATGTCATCCGCAAAGACTTTACACTCCAGCCGGGAGGTATTGTTACTTTCAACGGAAATCCCAAAGCTGCCAACTTAAACGTACAGGCAGTATACACCGTCAATTCAGCATCTCTTAACGATCTGATTGCCAATGCAACATCATCAAAAGGAAATGTACGCGTCAACTGTCTGCTGAATCTGACCGGAAATCTTACCTCTCCTAATCTGACCTTCGATCTGGAACTGCCAACGGTCAATGAAGAAGACCGGGAGTTGGTGAGAAGTCTTACCAGTACAGAAGAACAAATGAATACACAAATCATTTACTTGCTGAGTGTTGGTAAGTTCTATGCATACGACTATAACAATGCCAGCCAGTCTGACGCAACCAGTTCTCTGGCTTTCAGCACACTGTCGGGACAACTGAACAACATGCTTTCACAAGTCATTGACAGCCAGAACTGGAATCTGGGAACTAACCTGACGACCGGCGAAAAAGGATGGAGTGATGTGGAAGCAGAAGCAATCCTGTCCGGACGAATGCTGAACAACCGTTTGATCATCAACGGTAACTTCGGCTACCGGGAAAATACCATGCGGAACACAAACTTCGTGGGAGACTTTGAAGCCATCTGGCTGTTAAGTAAAAACGGAGATTTCCGATTAAGAGGATACAACCAGACAAATGACCGGTACTTTACCAAATCAACCTTAACGACACAAGGTATCGGTATTATGTACAACAAAGATTTCAGCAACTGGAAAGAGCTTATCGACTGGTTCCTGCGCCGTAGAAAACTACGGACTTCCAGACAAAAGAAGAATGACGAAGAGAAATACTCTCAGCCACAGACAATAGCCCGACCGGCTGACGAGGAGAAAACAAGTTCGCCAGACAAAGACAATAAAGAAAATTAAGTGAATCACATATACATAACAAACAGCTATGATGGAAATAAAAAAACTATTATTTACCGGCGGAATGGCATCCTCAAAGCTACATTCAGCTAACCTGGCCTCATAAGGATACAGACTGGGCATACATGCTGGAAGAAGTAGAGAAATGCTTTCTGGAGATAGCCACTCATATTGCTCAACGGCAACCCTTGTTGCTTGTCGCGCCTCAGTTTCCTGCAGTATTGGAAAATTTTGCCAATCGCGACAACATCTGTTACATACCGTGTCCGACCAATGATACCTGGGCACGCGATCATGGATTTATCACCTTGCTCCAAAACGAATCAGCTCCGTTGCTGCTTGATTTCTGTTTCAACGGATGGGGCATGAAGTTTGCTGCCAATAAAGACAACCTGATCAACTCGGAACTGATCAAGGCTGATTGCTTAAAGGGCAGTTATGTCAATTGCCGCAACATCGTTCTGGAAGGCGGATCCATTGAAAGCGACGGATGCGGAACCCTGCTTACTACCTCCACCTGCCTACTGGCTCCCAACAGAAACGATACGATGGACCGTGCACAGTTGGAAGATTATCTGAAGGAACGCTTTAATTTGCAGCAGATATTGTGGCTTGACCATGGTTATCTGGCCGGAGATGATACAGACAGCCATGTAGATACTCTGGCGCGTCTCTGTCCGGACCATACCATCGTATATGTACAATGTACAAACCCTGAAGATGAACATTATGAGAGTCTGCAGGCTATGGAAAGACAACTCCGGACATTCCGTACTCTTGAAGGTCTTCCCTACCGGCTGCTTCCTCTCCCCATGCCTGATGCTATTTACAGTGAAGAAGGAGAACGGCTGCCTGCAACTTATGCCAATTTCCTGATTATGAACGATGCTGTATTATATCCGACATATGCACAGCCGGACAAGGATCTGCAGGCCAAGGATGTTCTGGCACAAGCCTTTCCTGACAGAGAGATTATCGGAATTGATTGCAGAGCCCTGATCCAGCAGCATGGTTCCCTTCATTGTGTCACCATGCAATACCCCAAAGAAGTAAAATAAACCGTTAAATATGAAGAAGATCATTCGCGTCGGTATCGTTCAACAAGCATGTTCCAACGATATCAAATTCAATTTGGAAAAGCTTCACCGCAACATTGCCTCTGTGGCACAGGCTGGAGCACAACTGGTTGTTTTGCAGGAATTGCACAATACACCGTATTTTTGCCAGACTGAAGACACCAACATGTTCGATCTGGCAGAGCCCATTCCCGGTCCTTCTACCGGTTTCTACAGTGAATTGGCTGCAGCATATCACATTGTACTGGTCACTTCACTTTTTGAACGCCGGGCACCGGGGCTGTACCACAATACAGCCGTCGTTTTTGACTCCGACGGAAGCATCGCCGGAAAATACCGTAAAATGCATATTCCTGACGATCCAGCCTATTATGAAAAGTTCTATTTCACTCCCGGTGACTTAGGTTTCGAACCGATCCAGACTTCTATCGGAAAACTGGGCGTCCAGGTTTGTTGGGATCAGTGGTATCCCGAAGGAGCACGGCTAATGGCACTGAAAGGAGCCGAACTGCTGATTTATCCGACTGCCATCGGCTGGGAAAGCAGTGATACGCAGGAAGAAAAGATGAGACAGCTCGGCGCATGGGTAACCGTACAGAGAGGACATGCCGTAGCCAACGGACTTCCTGTCATCTCAGTCAACCGGGTTGGTCTTGAACCTGATCCTTCCGGCCAGACCAATGGCATTCAATTCTGGGGAAACAGCTTTGTAGCCGGTCCTCAAGGTGAACTTCTCGCTCAGCCAGCAATCTCAAAGAAAGAAACCTGGGTGGTTGAAATCGATATGAGCCGAAGCGAAAAACGTCCGCCGCTGGTGGCCGTTCCTGCGCGACAGAAGAATCGAACAGTTCCAGGATCTGACCAAAAGATTTATAGACTAACTGTTCTCCAAATATAATGGCATGTGCTCATGAAATCCATACTTCTGTTTCATTGCACATGCCATTCTTTTTATCCTCAAGTTCCATTCCGGAAATTTCGGCTATTTTTCCTCCTTATACGAATGTAGTACCCTGCATCACAATTCTCAGGGCCCGCAGATTCATTTAAGTACCGGTGTCTCCATTTGCCGCCACATTTTTTTAAAACGCCGAAACGTTTTACTGCAAACGCCGAATTCTTTTCATCAATACAACGAATCGTTTTTTTACCTTTTTTGCAACAGTGCCCGGTGTTCTCCTTTCACCGACAAAACACCAATGGCCCTTCTATCAGCCGTACACAAGCGTTTCCCATCACCGCTTCTCCCAGAAACTGGGAGCAAACATCAATAAGATTCCAAACAATTCCAGACGTCCGATCAGCATCAGGAAAGATACAAGCCATTTCAACGACATCGGGAAGTGCACTCCAGGAAAAGGCCGGTCCGAATGCTCCAAGTCCAGGACCGACATTACCCAGACTGGAAACAACAAGACTGAAAG
>ENA-OQAN01000962-OQAN01000962.1-human-gut-metagenome-genome-assembly--contig:-NODE-962-length-13662-cov-1.568231_pt1 | contig 13662 bp, 10 predicted proteins | sample MGYA00242735_ERZ504527 | MGnify/ENA primary metagenome ERZ504527 (study PRJEB26092, sample SAMD00036230) | human gut metagenome | host: Homo sapiens | study: EMG produced TPA metagenomics assembly of...
CTTTATTTCTATGTTAAAGATACCGGTTGCGCATTCCAGCGACAAAGTGAACTCCATATTCGGACGTTTCGTCAAACTGAACTCTTTTGTACAGGTACAGGACTGGGATTATCCATTTGCCAGACGATTGTAGAGCACATGGGAGGACGCATCGGCGTAGAATCTGAAGAAGGAAAAGGATCCACTTTCTGGTTCACCATTCCCTACCAGCCCGCTGATGCGGATAACAAAAAGGAAGACAAACATCAGCCCATCTCCGTGCAGAAAGACAAGCTGACCATTCTGATCGCCGAAGACAATGAGAGTAATTACCGGCTGTTCCAATCTATCTTGAAACGAGAATATAACCTGGTTCATGCTTGGGATGGAAAAGAGGCGGTCAATTTGTATAAGCTCCATAATCCTCAGATAATTCTGATGGATATCAATATGCCGGTGATGGATGGCTATGAGGCCACCCGGGAAATACGAAAGCTATCCTTGGATGTGCCTATCATCGCCGTTACCGCTTTTGCCTATGCCAGTGATGAACAACGGGTTATGGAAAATGGCTTCGACGCTATATGGCCAAGCCCATCAGCGCCCCACAACTGAGACAACAGATTGCTGCCATATTACAGAAACGCATTATCTTATTATAACCTCCGCTTTTTCCATTATACCCGGCTGAAATCCGATGTAGAAACCGGTTTGAATCCGCAACTATAAACAAGAAAACAACCGAAAGCGCCACAAGGATGGGGAACTAAAGATGATTATAACATAAATGCAGAGTTAATTCATCGCTTCAGCTCCATTAAGTCTTTTTTTTCAGTACCATTAAAGCATTTCTTACGGTTACCTTTTACAGACTACGACAGTAGTCCGTATGTTTCACTACGGCAGACCGTACAGTCCACTGTAGCAGACTGTACGGTCCACTGCCGAAGACTATAGTAACAGTCCGCACAAAAAGACTTAACAGTCCGTATGACAAGACCTGATATACCCGACAAAAAGTATTAATCCCCCATACCTAAAAAAAACTCCCCCTTGCTCACCTTCACAGGCTATGCAAGAGGGAGATTCTACACTAACTCTTAACCTAATAAATAAACGACAAAATCATTCTTTATATCTTAAGGCTCCGGCTGGCAGTTTCTCACCTTTCTCACCAAAGCTCTTCAATGCGTTTTCCGATTCAATGGTTACTTTACTTTCATCCAGCATTCTCCGGTCAAGGCCGAACACGTCTATAAAGAAATCATAAACCGCATTCCGCTTGTTCGGACCGAAATCATGACGTTCTTTCGGCAAATGTACATTGCTCACCTTGTCCGTCGCACCATAAAAACCGTAGATGCGTTGCAAGTAAGGATATTCCAAACGAGGAACCGTGGCTGTCCAGTCTCCTCCGTCGGAAACCACCAACATGGGACGCGGAGCAAACAGGGCGGCCAGTTCCGCATTGCAAGTTCCTCCACCTGCCAGCTGGATGGGCTTGCCACTTTCACACGGCAACCGCCATCAAAGTGAGAAGCCAGACTGACCACAGGGGCAGCAGCTGTAAAACGGTCGTCCAAAACGGTAAGCAACACCGTCTGCGTTCCTCCGCCGGAACCACCGTTCACGCCGATGCGTGCAGGATCTATATCTTTACGGTTTGCCAGCATATCATCCAGTATCAGCAATCCGTTCATAGCCTGAATGGTGTGCGCATCACTGGTATGGTGCGCTTCCGCACCCACCTGCAAGGCGGATTCACCCCATCCATACAAGTCATAATCCACACAAATAGCCCCCATACGCGCCAATGTAGCCATACGTTGCTGTTGATCCTTCCGGTAGCGTCCCTGTCCAAAATGGCCATTGGGGCAAATAATGAGCGCATGTTTTCCTTTGGAACGCGGTGCATAAACCGAACCGCAAACATAAAGCCCCGGCAAGGTCTCCAATGCAAAATTCTGTACGGTATATCCATCGAATTTCCGTACTTTCGAGAGAATAGGCTTTGCATCCTTCACTGTTCCTTTCAGCATATCATCCAATCCCAGACGTTGGCGCACTTCCTTTCGGAGTATCTCCGTGCGCTGTTCCCACTGATCTTTATCAGTATACAAGCCACTAAGATATGACAACATTTTTTCTCCATCAACATCCGTGCGGCGTGCATACTCGTATGGTTTCAACTTGTACACGGTATCACTTTGCTTCACGAATTTATAATCGAAAGGAGAAAGCACATTGGTCAAGGTTTCTTCCAATGAATAGGGACGGATACGGAAATCGGCATACGGAAGGATACGCCCCACCGTATCAATATCATACTTCAAGCGGACCTGGAAACGGGCGGTAACGTCATTCAACACATCGGATAACGGACGTGCGAACCGAGTTTCATAAGTTTGTGCAGACACAGCGGAAAAAGAGAGTGCCGCCATGCACAAAAGCATCTGTTTTTTCATCGGGCAGTCTATTTTATTTCTTTACCATCCACATACACATCATCCAGCACCAAGTCCTTACAATCTTCAAAGACACAGCGTTGCTTGGCATTCTGAATATACACATCACGCATCACAATACCGGTAATAGGCGCTTCGGGCAGGCCCACCACCATAATGGGGGTATTCACATCACGGACCGTCACACCCGAAACATAGATGTTACGAAATTCCGGAGTTCGGTCACTCTTCGGTTCGGCAGGCATCTTGCTATATTTCAGATTGAGAACAATAGCTTCTTTCTTGATATTACTCATCACAATATTGCTCACACGAATATCCTCCACAATGCCTCCGCGGCCACGAGTGGATTTCAGACGAATCCCTCGGTCTGTACCATCAAAGACACAATTGCTGATGGTCACTTTCTTCACTCCCCCACTCATCTCGCTGCCGATAACCACACCACCGTGTCCGCTCAACATGGTGCAATTGGTAATGGTGATATTCTCGCAAGGAACACCCAGTTTACGCGCTTGCAAGTCACGTCCGGATTTGATGGTGATGCAGTCATCGCCTACCGAAATGTGGCAGTCACTGATGTGTACATTCTTACAAGACTCGGGGTTGATGCCATCCGTGTTGGGGGAAGGCACATTGTGGATGGTAATGCCTTTAATGGTCACATTGTCACAAAATTCAGGATTTACAGTCCAGAAGGGAGAGTTGATAATCTTCACGCCCTCTACCCGTACATTCTTACAACGGATGGGATGTATGAAAGGAGGACGGAAAAAGCGACGGTCCAGTGTGCATGCCAGTCTTCATTGGTTTCAGCGTAAAGGGCTTTCAGGTCGTTTTCCTTCTCGAACATGGGCTGGTACTTGTTGATGTTTCTCTTGCCGTTATCTCTAAGGTCTACCAGTACACGGAAAAATTCAGTCCACCATGCCTTACCCTGTCCATCCAGAGTTCCTTCTCCCTTGATGGTAATATTTTCTGCATCCACGGCGTAAATCAACGGTTGGAAACTTTTCATCATGATTCCCTCGTGACGCACTTCCACATAAGGGAGGAAGTCGTCAAAGTTCTCCGAGAATTTCAAGGTGGCTCCTGCTTCCAATTCTAATGTAATATTACTTTTCATGTGGATGGAACCGGTGAGATAAGTTCCTGCGGGGAAAAAGAGTGTTCCGCCACCATTGGCATTCAAGCGGTCGATGGTAGAATTAATCAATGCCGTGTTTAATTTCCGGCCTTGTATATCGGCACCGGCTTGCTGCATATCCACACGCTCGGCATGCAGAAAAGACAAACTGCAAACACATAACAACAGACTTAAAAAGGTACGTTTATTCATATCGTTCATTAATTGATTTTAGTTTTACCAAACACCCCCAGGGGGCTTTTCCTATGAAAGCTGCGTTTATTTCTTAAAAGAATAAGTTCCGCTTTCCACTATCTTCGGCTCTTTCTCATTGGGAAGGAATACGCGTGCCGTACACCCTACAGGTATCGTTACTTTCAATGTAAAGACTCCATTCTCGCGTGTCCAGTCTACTGCAACCTTTCCATAGAGAGTTTCAGTCGAAGCCCGGACGTATGTCAAATCGCCTACCGGACGGGGACGTATTTCTATTTCCTTCATTCCCGGTTTTCCCTCAACGGTGCGGATACCCGCCAGCGAGTTGAAGAACCATTCATCAATCTGCCCCATCATAAAGTGATTCCACGAAGAACCTTGTCGCGGATCCCATTGCTCGGTCAGCGTGGTAGCTCCAAATTTCAGTTGGAAACCATACCCCGGGGCCTCTTCATGGTTATGCATGGTGTACATCAGCTCATTCAGTCCGTTACGGGCTAGCGTCTGGAACAAATAACGATTTCCCACATCACCAGTATCAGCCGGTTACCATGACGTTTTTATATCCGCTACCAAGTTATCAAGTACCGCCTGTTTATCTTCGACAGGAACCATTCCGAGAAACAACGGCAGGGCATTACTGCACTGACTTCCCGTACCATACTGACGAATATCCTTATGATAAAACTCCCGATGGAATGCTTTATTAATTTCTTCACCCAAATGAGTGTAATATGCTACATCATACCTATTATCCAGCATACGTGCCGCCTCCACCAAATAGCGAACAACCATATAATAATGGGCGGTAGCTACTAAAGGAACAGGCGTATTACGAGAAAATCCGGCCCGGAAATCTCCATAATCATACCAATCGCCCAGTCCGAAAGAAACGATTCCATCATTGGCACGGGTAGTCATATAATCAATGTAACGACGCATTCCGTTATAGTATTTTCTAATCAATGAATCATCCCATACGTCTCATAATACATGAAAGGCAATACCACAAAGGTACATCCCATTCGGGAGAATTCGGCAAAAGCATCCATACCGGGACCTCGAACACCACATATTCCGGAGCAGTGGTAGGAACCGCGCCATTGGCATGCTGTGCATCGGCTATGTTCTGAAGAGTCTGAGGAACAAAGCCTGTCAAATCATAATTGTAAAGCAAACCGGGACCACACAAATGATCTTGTTCCAACCAACCCAGTTTCTCGCGATGAGGACAATCGGTAAACACGGACTGCATATTACTTCGCACCGCCTTCTCTATCAGCCGATGGGCCTCATTGAATATACGATTGGAACATTGGAATGTGGATACCTTAGGAGCCGAATTATAAACAAAGCACGATTGTATCTTCTGAATCACCGGAAGATGCAAGGTGTTTTTTTGCCCTTTCAGCACAGCGCCTTCCACCTGAATATACCGGAAACCATAGTAAGAAAAACGAGGATGCCAAGTTTCCAACTCCTTCCCCTTTCAGGGTATATTCATAATAATGTTGTCTGCCGGTCTGACGCTGATTGCAAGCTCCTTCGTCCGTCAGGGATTCGGATACAAGCAGAGTTATTTTCTGCCTTTCTTTCCACGGACGGTAATTTCGGGGAAACCGGCCAGGTTCTGTCCCATATCCAGCACAAAGGCAGACGGATCTACTGTCCGTTTGGTTGACTTGCAGGCAGCTGTTATCTGTTCAGCGGTGAGCTTGGTCACTTTCCGGATATCATAACGCTCCATAATCTTCACCGGTTGCGCTATCTGCGGACGAAGCACCCCTTTGGGGGCTTCCTGAATCACGACAGGACGCCAATCCTGCTCTTTAAAACCGAACATGTTCCAGCCTTTCTGCTCACGGCGGGCGTCATAATCTTCTCCGCCATAGATGCAATTGAACAGTACGGGACTGAAATCGTACTTCCAGTCCTTTCCGGAAACAATCGTTTCACTGGTTCCGTCTTCATAATTCACCACCATCCGGAAACGAAGCGTGGGAGCGCCGAAACTGATTTGCAGTTTACGATAGCGGTCGCCTTGCACATTGTAAAATCCATTTCCCAGCAGGACCTCCGATAGCGTTACCGCCTTTCTTCACTTGCGAGGTGACATCATAAGTATTATAATAGACACTTTTGTCATAGTCGCTCCAAAGGGGGGCAAATTCGCTGTCTCCCACTTTTTCTCCATTCAGCGAAAATTCATAAAAGCCCAAGCCACATACATACGCTGTGGCGTCTTTCACTTTCTTTGCCACATGGAACTCGCGACGCAGATAAATACTTTTCTTTGCCAAAGTATCCACAGCAGCCCAGGCGGCCTTTGCCTCAGGCTTTTTCAGTTCACTGCATGATATTTCCGGCCTTCGGGTATGCGGGCATCCTTACGGGTAATGGCCCCAATCCATTCACTGCCGGCGAAAGCTGCTTCGGAAGTCAGGATACTGAAATCAGAGGGGGCACTCCATGCCGAAGGCGTATCAGCCTCATCCCAGACACGGACACGCCAAGTATAATGCCTGTCCTTCTCCAAGGCCGCATCCGCACAGGAAACCAACTGGCTTCGAGCGGATTTTACTTTGCCGCTGTTCCAGACTACTTTTCCTGCCCATACATCCCGAACCTCTATCTCATAAGCAGTCTGCCGCGTGCCATTTTCCGGCGAACTCATCTGCCATCCAAACGAGGGGCATCAGAGATGGTCACTCTTCCTTCGCGCATCTCACACGTCAGGCGGGTAATAGTTTATGTCTTCGCCTGCACGGAGAAAGACATAACTAACAAAGCGGCTATTAAGAATTTTCTGTAATTCATTTTTCTTTCAACAGTCTATTTATTATCTTAAGACATCCCCTTTATTCAAAATTATAGCACATTCTCACAAAGAACACGGGTCAATGTATCGGCATGTCCTACTTCCTTTCCATCCACATAGATATGCAGACCTTTTCCACGCTGGTAACGGCTGCCGTCCTTATCCCACAAAATAGTGAGGTTACGGCCATGATACAACACATTATCCAAACAGAAATAATCCCATTTTCCTTCGGGAATCAACGGATTCACCTCCACTGTGTTATCCATGCGCGGACGGAGTCCTATCAAACCGGTAATCATCAAATCATTAAAAGTAGAATGATTGTAATAACGGCTGCGTTCCTGATCCCCTTTCAACCAATAACCGGTTACCTCATCCAGATACTCGCCGATGTAGGGACGCCCACGATGATGTTGCGACTCCACATAGCGTTCCATTTGATGGAAATACACGCTGTCTGTCAATACAGTCTGAGGATAATTATTCATGAAATTGGCCATTGCAGTCAAAGTCTGTGCAGATGCAAACGGCAGATAGCCCCATCCCATTCACACTTACCTACGCCATGCTACGGAACTCAGGATGACGGCGCTCGGCAGTGGTAAGTCCGTAAGGTGCGGAAAAACCTTTCTCGTCCATCACTTCCTTCCATGCCACATCGTATTGGGAAGAAGCATCCGGCAAATTGAAATACCAAGGGATATAGCCGATAGCCTCGCGTACCTCGGCGGACGCATCTCCACGCATCGTTTCAAAGAAATGGTGGTCTGTGTTCCACAACTTATCCTGTACCAACGTTTTAATGGAGTCGGCTTTCAATCCATATTTCATGGCCATGCCTCATCTCCTGTCATGATGCCGATAAGAGAGAGCGCTTTGGCGTTGCCATACATATAACTGTTGATAGTAGGACGGGCATATTGCTTACGACGACCTCCACTGATAGATTCCTCCATGCCATCCTGCACATCTCCCTGCCAGTAAGTCCATTGGACAGGCGGTTTGTCTTTCCCAACGGCATATTCCGCTTCCAAATCCTTTACCATATCCAACAAGAATTCCTTGTTTCCATCGACCATGTAACGTCCCAGTACCGCATCCGCATTCCACGAGCTGAACTTGGTCATTTTGGCCATCGGGCCTCCTTCGTTACCCCGATACCAAGTATGGATAATCTGATTCAAGTATTCCGGGTTACGCAACCAGCGGCTCTCATAAATATGATGACCGATGGCACAAGCTATCAGATTGTATTTATCGGCATACGAACGGTTTACCAAGAATTCGGTCATACCATAGCCCACCGGAGTTTCCTTGATGTGCTTGCGCAGCGTCCACCAACGATAATAATACATTTCCTCGAAGTTCTTTTGAGAGCACTCGAAAAGAGGTATGTTTTCTTCCATCCATTGAGATGCGCGGGCATTGGGAACAGCCTGGGCTATATTCTCATCCTCCATACTGTTGAAATAATCCACGTAGGGCTTGAAATCCTTATATTTCAAGAAAGCCGCACCGGCATCCTTATCAGCAGAAGTCGTCTTGAAATTGGCTATACGATAGGTGCACAAAGGTTCTTGCTCACCTGCATTCGGCAGAATGCCATACCAGTCTGCCGGAGTATCCACCGTAGGATAAGTCCGTTGCGCTCCGGTGCGGAACATCACTCTTTCAATGGCCGGAACGGGAGCAAAGAACATACGTTGTCCTGCTTTCTTTCCATCCACGTAAACGGTTACCATACGGTTAGCAACAGAGAGTTCCACTTCTACCTTATACGTCTTGCCCGGTTCATACTTCAACAAATTACCAAACCGCGCACCTCCTTTGGCACGGAAAAGTCCGTCGGAAGTCAATTCCAGACGGGAACAGGCAATACCGTTTTCATCTAGGAATTCTATTTGCAAAAGGCCCTTATCGTTCTGCTCCGCCATCAGTTCGAAAGAAACTTTAAGCTCTTTTGTAGCAGGTATCTTACGCTCCACACGGGCATAATCGAACAAATCCTTATCTTGCAGCACCAACCATTTTCCATCCAATGATACGGGAGCCCACTGCAAAGAATACAAATTCCAGTCGGTCAGTTCATTCAAATCTTTATAGTTGGCAAAATTATCGTCAGCATGTGCACTGGCATGTGCGCGGACGGGCACAGGGATATGAGAAACCCACATGTCCTCCTTGTTCACACTGTAAGTCACCCACAAATCACCATCGGGAGGAGTTCCGTTACCTTCCTGAATACCCCGTACATACTGAGGCCCGAATGATTTATAATTACCTCCGTAACGCATCGGTGTAATTTCGCCATGTACCAAATTCAAGGTCGTATATTCCAGCCCGTCCTTACTGAGCGAGATAGCCAGCGGCCAACGGAACTCGGAAGGATTATACACCGTGGCGTATGTACCGTCACTCAAACGCTGCCCCCAAATCTTCGCATTACTGTTAACAAAGCCTTTCGCACGTTCCACCGGTTGCGCCCACGTATTTCCACCATCCTCGCTGATGGAAGTCAGGGCATGTTTCCACAAGCTTACCAAACGACCGTCGGGCAAAGTATAGTCACAATACGCTTTGTATTCTTTGTGTAAAGGAATCAACGGGTCATTACGATCAGCTTCCTCCACCCACTGCATACGGTAACGAGGATTGTCCAAAATCTCCTGACAGGCTTTTACAAATTCCTTGTCTTTGCTGCGTTTAAAATAAGGATAGGATGTATTCTTTTCATTAAACGCATGGTTATAGTAAATGAAATAAATGGGACCGAACGAACCGTCTTTCTTAATCTCACGAACACACGGCCTATTCCGTTCCCGTCATTCGGGTCATCTTTCTTGTCCAGAGCTACGCCATAGTTTCCCATAGCTATCAATCTGCCGCTTTTTGATACATAGAAGCCTACACGCTGATGCATGATGGCATCCAGATCTTTCGCCTTGTCTGTGCGTCCGGGCTTGGTATAGCCATCGGGAACCCGGTAGATAGGGAAAAGAGTCACCGGATTTGTCCAGTGGTATCCATCTTTTGAAGTCATCAGGAAAGTCTGTGAGGGAGGAATATGCTCGTCTGATGGATCGGAAAGATAATGCATATAAAATTGTCCGTTCCAATAAGCCAACATGGACTGATGATTGTATGTCCATCCATTGCCGTTATCGGGTGCAGGATGTTCCCGGTTGGCGCGCATCACCTGAATATTGTGTACTCCTACCACAGGTGATAATTGTCCGTCATGATAGGTAGGGTTAGACAGCTCTGTGCCTGTATAGTGTACTCTATCTTGAGCCGACACCGAAAGTGCCAGCGAACAGGCTGCTGCAAAGGTAAAAAGTTGTTTCAGTTCCATTTATTTACTTCTATGTTGTTTTTCCATCTATTAAAATGAGGTTTCTCTTCAGCTTGATTGGCCTGCAAACAAGCAAAGCTCTACAAAATTACGAATTTCTTCGTTTCCCGATAAAAGCTCCGGGCTTTAAAAAAAGACGAAAGCACAAAGCAAATGTACTCTATAAAATAATGCTATTTATAAAAAACGTCTTTTTGTTAAGGAATTTGCATAAAAGAAGCTTTTTTACTATCTTAGCAGCATGAAGTTAACAGTTTGATAACTTTTCTACGAGAAATATGTTATTTATAGTATTCACTTTTTTAACAACCGTTTGCTTATGAAACAAAAGAATAAGATGTTATCCACCCATGGCATTAAAACACTATTCGAAACCCGATTAACCCAACTCACTTCATTGGCTTCAGAAAGCAGGATGAAAACAGCTTTCAAAAACAAGCTGAACGATTATCTATTATCTGGTCCTATTTACAATCCTGCTGCCGCAAGGCAAATTAAAAGACTGATAGATAACGATGGAAAAACCATTTACGAAGCCTCTACAGAACAGGAGATTAAAATAGAAACCATTCTACACTGCTTTGGAAGTTTTTAACGAATAGTATCATCAATGAAGAGATTTCCGTTGATTTATGGATTGACCTGTATCACCAGTTTGACCGGCTTTATCACGAAGAGGAGGAACTACCTGATGAAAAACAAGTGCAACAATGGATGAAACGCTGGCCCAGCGACTGAATGAGGATGTCCGGGCTATCCGCCGACAAAACAAAGAGCGTATTATCTCCCTTCTTATCCAGAAAATAGAAAACAGACACGCGCCCTCCAGCCGCTATCTTTTTCCCGAAGGAAGCACGGAAGAGGACAAACGCCAGCTGGTCTGCCAATGGTGGAACGAAGCCCGTTTTCATCTGGCAATGGCCATAAAAAGCCCTACCGAACTGAACCGAATGCTAGGCAACTCCCTATCCGAAGAGACCTTGCAGCTTTATCACAAAGCACGCAAGAAAGGAATGCCTGTCTTTATCACCCCTTACTATCTGTCTTTGTTGAATCCTACGGGGAAAGGATATGATGATACAGCCATACGAAGCTATATTCTGTACTCTCCCCAACTGGTGGAAACATACGGTAACATCCACGCATGGGAAAAAGAAGATGCTGTGGAGGACGGAAAGCCTAACGCTGCAGGATGGCTGCTGCCGGACGGACACAACATTCACCGCCGTTATCCCGATGTGGCCATTCTTATCCCCGACTCGATGGGACGTGCATGCGGCGGCCTGTGTGCATCCTGCCAGCGCATGTACGACTTCCAAAGTGAACGTCTGAACTTCAACTTCGAGGAATTGAAACCGAAAGAGAGCTGGGACAAGAGGTTGAGAAACTGATGGAATATTTCGAGAACGACACTCAGCTCAGGGATATCCTGATTACGGGAGGCGATGCATTGATGAGCCAGAACAAGACCTTGCGCAATATATTGGAAGCCGTCTACAAAATGGCTGTCCGCAAACGAAACGCAAACCTGCACCGCGCCGAAGGAGAGAAATATGCGGAACTGCAACGAGTACGCCTGGGCAGCCGGCTCCCGGTATATCTGCCCATGCGAATCAATGACGAACTATTGGATATCTTACGTGAGTTCAAAGAAAAGGCATCTGCCGTAGGGGTCAGACAATTTCTGATTCAAACGCATTTCCAGACTCCACTGGAAGTAACACCCGAAGCGCGTGAAGCTATCCGCAAGATACTGGCAGCCGGGTGGACTATCACCAACCAGCTAGTATATAATGTGGCGGCTTCCCGTCGCGGACATACCGCCAAGCTGCGCAAAGTATTGAACGGATTGGGTGTATTGTGTTACTACACTTTCTCGGTAAAAGGTTTTGAAGAGAACTATGCGGTATTCACACCGAACAGCCGTTCCTTACAGGAGAAAGAAGAGGAAAAAAGATGGGGAAAACTTTCCGCAGAGCAAGAAAAGGAGTTTTTGAACCTGTTGAGAAACAGTAAAGACCGTGCGGCAGCCGTACAGCGTTTCTGCACCTTCCATCAGATTCCTTTCGTAGCAACAGACCGCAGCGTACTGAACCTGCCGGGTATAGGCAAGAGCATGACTTTCGTAACTATCGGTATGACAAAAGAGGGAAAACGGATACTGGAATTTGACCATGACCCAACCCGCCAGCATAGTCCGATTATTCATCAGATGGAAAAAATATACATCAAGGAAAACAAGTCTATCTGGCAATATATGCTGCAATTGCAGGAAATGGGCGAGAAGAAAGAAGAATATGCCAGTCTGTGGAAATATATGGAAGGAGAAACAGAACACCGCTTCCCCTTATATAATTATCCCATCCGGATTCCGGATTACAGAAAAGTATAGTCACATTGTCAGTAGTTGGTTAATAAATCAAATCTGTTAATTTGTCAATGTGACAATGTGCTAATGTGCCATGCGGAACAAAGCGTACCCCATTGACATATTAGCACATTGACAAATCAGCAGATTATTCAATTCGTAATCTTGATCCCCACAAAATACGTTCTAGCTGTGTAGGCCCATAGAAATAACCCGAGTCACGATAACCACCTTTGTCCAAATCCTTTTGGAAAGCATTAAAAATATTCTGTACTCCACCGTTTAACTGCAATTTGATATGGTCATTCAATACAAATGTGTAATTCAGTTTCACATTCAAATCAAAGAAATCAGGAGTATGCACCATTTCATCTTTAGCGATATATTGTCCTATATATTCCTCGGGCAACTCTGTCGGTGCGAAATGCGGCACATGCATCCGGCCTGTGTACACACCGGACAAGGAGCAGTCGAAATTCTTGAACGGAGCAGATGTCAATGTGAAATAACCGTAATAGTCAGGAGTACGGGGCATCCGCTTCACCGGCGCTACCTCAGGATTCTCACTCCATGCCTCCAGTTCGGTATATTCACTGCGCTGCACTGTGAAGCCCACCTGTAAAGCCACATCACGTCCATGTGCAATCTTTCCGTCCAGATTCACACCATATACACGAGCTCCATTACCGTTGCGACGCTCCTTCACCTTGTTACCGTTCTCGTCATGGCCCATATCCTCCAGAACAAACACGTCATCCAATCCAGTATAGAACCCTTCCAATAACAAATTGGTCTGGAAATGACCGATATTCGCCGTCCAGTCAATGGAGCCGCTGATGCTGTTGGAATGCTCCGGTTTCAGCCCTTCCGCCAACTTGATAAGCACGCCCTCACCTCCTACTGCGGTAACATGCAAATCCTCATCGTATGCCTGCGGCGCACGGAAACCGGTAGACCAGGTAATACGTGCCTGTAGTTTGTCACTCGGTTTGTAGAGCAGGTTCAGACGGGGGCTGAAGATAGGATTGTCAATCAGGTTATGGTCATCCAGACGGAACCCGGCCAGGAATACAAACTGATTCATTTTCCATTCGTTCTGCACAAAAGCGCTGGCAATACGCACATCCTGTTTCATATCACGGTGATAACCGGTCATAACATCGTGCAGGGAGTTGTTCTGATACTCCACCGGCGGTAAAAGTTAGCAGGAGAGAAATAAAACCTTTCTCAAATTAACCCACATACATGCCACCCTGCCACCCCAAGTTCAGGTCTTTCGTCTTTCCCGTATGCATTCGCATCCTTGTTGCGCACCATAATAACCTGTTACGGTCG
>ENA-OQAN01000964-OQAN01000964.1-human-gut-metagenome-genome-assembly--contig:-NODE-964-length-13641-cov-2.412313_pt1 | contig 13641 bp, 15 predicted proteins | sample MGYA00242735_ERZ504527 | MGnify/ENA primary metagenome ERZ504527 (study PRJEB26092, sample SAMD00036230) | human gut metagenome | host: Homo sapiens | study: EMG produced TPA metagenomics assembly of...
TACAAGTTCTCCGGTTCCGCTGATCACTGCTTCTGTCAGATGACCTCCATAGACATTCCCTGATTCATCCGCAACACTGATATGGAAGTGTGTATAAGTTTCCCCATTCATAGTATTGATATTCCCACCAATGGAAACGATCTCAAGATCACCTTCATGTATGGCCTTTGAATACTTTTTCCTTTGTATCAAAAACACCAGCTGTTACTTTGCCTGCTGCCCCGATTCCTGTTAAGTATGCAAGTTTGATATTTTCTTTTTGGGCGACCTTCTTTTAATTTTGCACAGATTTCTTCGCCTTTGTCAATTCTTATTACGTATTGATTGTTGAATTTTTTGTATTCCATGATCATCGACTCCTTTTTGATTTTATAATCCTGCATATATCTTAACGCACGTGCTATTTCTTTTCTAGGTGTTTTCATTGATTTTATTAAAAAATGGATGTCTTCTTGTCTAAGAAAACATCCATCTCTTCAATCTTTATTCTACTTTCATTTACCTGACCCCTACCATGGAATAATCACAAATAAACCACCCGCAAGCAATGCTCCAATAATTGGACCTACAACTGGAATCCATGCATATCCAAAGTTAGAATCCCCTTTCCCTGGGATTGGAAGAACTGCATGTGCAAGTCTTGGGCCTAAATCTCTGGCTGGATTAATCGCATATCCAGTTAATCCACCAAGTGACATACCAATGGAAACGATGATTGCAAATACGAAGAAATAGTTAAGTCCCATAGAACCTGCATTTTCCACATTTCCGATTCCAAGAATCGCAAAAACTAAAACAAAGGTTCCAATGATCTCACTTAACAGGTTTAATCCTGTGTTTGCAATAGAAGGTCCTGTACAAAATACTCCTAATTTTGTTCCCTGATCTTTGGTTACCTCAAACTGCCCTGCAAATAAGACATACACAAGGACTGCTCCTACAAATGCTCCTGCAAACTGAGCGATCACATATCCTGCACCATAGACCAAGAGAAATTACCAATCGCCGCAAGTGCGATCGTAAGTGCCGGGTTAAAATGAGCTCCTGATGAAGATCCAAAAATAAATGCTGGTACAAGTACCGCAAGTCCCCATGCAAATGTAATCTGCACAGCCCCTGCACCTTTCATTCCTGATCTTTCAAGGTTTACATTTGCTACAACTCCATCTCCAAGCAAGATTAAAAGCATTGTTCCGATAAATTCTGCAATATAAGGTAACATAGTTTTTCCCTCTTTTCTCTTAATTTTTTAGTTTTGCATGATATATTAATTTTTAGCCCATCCGAAAGAATATTTTACTGCCTTTTCCCATCCTGCTAATTTTTCTTCTCTTTCGTCCTCTTTCATTTCTGGATGGAACTTGCGGTCAATATTCCAGTTGTTGATAACGTCATTTTTATCTTTCCAGTATCCAACGGCAAGTCCTGCAAGATAAGCTGCTCCCATTGCAGTTGTCTCAACACATCTTGGACGACGTACTTCTGTATTAAGAATATCTGACTGGAACTGCATTAAGAAGTTGTTTGCACTTGCTCCACCATCAACTTTTAATGCACTTAATTTGATTCCGCTATCTGCTTCCATTGCTTTTAACACATCATATGTCTGATATGCCAGAGATTCTAATGTCGCACGAATCACATGATATTTATTGACACCTCTTGTGATACCAACGATTGTTCCTCGTGCATACTGATCCCAGTGTGGCGCACCAAGTCCTGTAAATGCAGGAACTACATAACAGCCATTTGTATCTTTTACTTTTGAAGCCATATATTCAGAATCTGGTGATGAATCTACCAGTCTCATCTCGTCTCTTAACCACTGGATTGCTGCTCCTGCAACAAAAATAGACCCTTCTAATGCATAATTAACTTCTCCATCTAAGCCCCATGCAATGTTGTGATCAGTCCATTATCAGAAAATACTGGTTTTGTTCCTGTATTCATTAACAGAAATGCCCCTGTTCCATATGTATTTTTGGCCTCCCCTGCTGTAAAGCATGTCTGACCAAACAATGCTGCCTGCTGATCTCCTGCTGCTCCTCCGATTGGAATTTCTTTTCCAAAATAACTTTCGTCTGCCATTCCATAAACTTCACTGGATGGTCTTGCCTGTGGAAGCATTGATTTTGGAATTCCAAGTTCTTCAAGGATTTCATCATCCATTCGAGAGTATTAATATTAAATAGCATAGTTCTTGCAGCATTTGAATAATCTGTAACATGAACTCTTCCTTTTGTCAGTTTCCAGATCAGCCATGTTTCTACTGTTCCAAATAAAAGATCTCCTGCCTCTGCTTTTTCACGTGCTCCTGGTATGTTGTCAAGAATCCATTTTACTTTTGTTCCACTAAAATAAGCATCGATCATTAATCCTGTTTTTTGTCGGAATTTCTCTGTCAGACCTTTTTCTTTTAGCTGATCACAATACTCAGATGTTCTTCGGCACTGCCAGACAATTGCATGATACACAGGTTCTCCTGTATTCTTATCCCAGATGATCGTTGTCTCTCTCTGGTTTGTAATTCCGATGGCTGCAACCTGATCTGGTGTAATATTTAACTTGTTCATTGCTTCTACTGCTACTCCAAGCATGGAAGACCAGATCTCATCCGCATCATGCTCCACCCATCCAGGATGAGGAAAATACTGTGTAAATTCCTTCTGTGCAACACTGCAGATCACACCTTGTTCATTAAATAAGATACAGCGGTTACTTGTTGTCCCTGCGTCCAGTGCCATAATGTATTTTTTCATAATAACTACCTCCTATGACTCTTTTATTATATGTTCATATTACATTATGCATAATTTTGTGTCTATTATTTATCTTTTTTTGTGTCATTTTTTTAAATTTAAAAGGTCGAAAAACCCTCTTTTTTCACTAAATTTTGTTCAAAAAGAGAGTATTTTCGTGAATTTCTAATTTTTTATTTTATTATTCTACAACAGTCGTAAATTTTTCCCAAGGAATATCAACTTCTGCGCCTTCATTGATGATCGCATCTACATGCATTAACAATGGGAAGTCATCTAAAGATACAACGCCTCTTTCTGCCAGTTACGTACGGCACGAGCTGTTCTTGTTGCAATAACGATAGACTCTAAAGTTACACCCTGTAATTCTTCCATTGCCTGATCAAATGTCAGTCCACGTCCTAATAATGTACCAATCTTACGAGTTCTTCCACCGAAGACTGTTACATATAAGTCACCAGCTCCGTGAATGATGTTTTCTGGTCCACCATGAATCAGTTCTAACAGATGGATCATTTCTTTGACACCCTGTCCAAACAATGCTGCCTGAGAATTATAATGTACTGCTCCGATCTCTCCATCTCTCTTCTCTGCTAAACCAACTGCAAGAGACACACCTAATGCATAAGCATTCTTCATGGCTACGGCACACTCAACACCTACAACATCTGTAGAAAGACTGATGTGATAGTAATCTGTTGTTAATAAAGATTTGATGAATTTTAATGTTTCCATGTCTTTTCCACAGAAAGCTACATGGCTGTCATCATGGTCTGCTAATTCATAACTTGTACATGGTCCACCGATGGCGTTAAAGTTAATATGTTTTCCTTCTGGCTGTCTCTGTTCGAAGATATGTGGATAAGGAACTAAAGTTCCGTCATCTAAATCTACCATACCTTTTGTTACTGTTAATAAAGGTACATCTTCTGGTAATACTGGAAGGATTTCGTCACAGAACCAGTCAAGTCCGAAACTGCTTACTCCACCTAAGATTAAGTCTGCTCCTTCTAATGCTTCTTCTAATTCTTCGATCTGATAATATTTGATCCCATCATGAAGAGTTCTCTTTAATGTGATATGGAAATTATCCTTCTTTAATCCATCAATGATATCTCTGTCTAAAGGTGATCCTACCAGACGTACCTCGTGTCCATTTTCGAATGCTGGGAATGTGATCGCAGAGTTCATCTGACCTGCACAAACAAATGTAATAACGCTCATTTGTTATCCTCCTGAAATTTAAATATTTTACTTAATCATTTTATTTATTCTGCTACTTTTTTGCAAGCTACAACGTCAACTCCTAGTCCTAATACGTTAGGGATCACTACATCCCCGATCGCTACAGGAGCTTTCATTGTTACTTTATCTAATTCTTTCATGATATCATAGATTTTACCCTTTGGAATATCACTTGCGGTTTTGACTGGAACTCTTCTTGCAGTCTTTGCTTCTACTCTGACTGTAGAAGTGATCACTCGTGTTGGATTTACCAGTTCTTTTTCTCCGTAAGCGGCTCCTCTTGGGCATCCATTTCCAGTAACCTTATATCCATTTTCTTCATCAACTTTTAAATGACATCCTTTTGGACATACGATACAAATTAAATCTGTCATCTTTATGCACCTACCTTTTCTACAGATACTGTAATCTCACCATTTTCTACTTTATCTAAAAATGCTTTCGGAATAACGATCTTTTCCATTTCTCCTGGTGCCATGTGTTCTCTCTTAAAGGAAGCAAGTTCCTCACCATTTGATCTTACTTTGATCGCTACATCTGTAAATACGTTTCTTGCACGGAACATAACTTCAACTTTCTTGTCTACATTAGATGGACGTACTTTCTGTGGCACGATTCCGTTGACCCCATCTCCATTTTTGATATCGATGCATGTCTGATCTTTTGTTTCTCCATTTTTTACGTATTCTGCAGCACTCTTTCCTGCCTTCTGGCTTTCTGCTGTAACAAAGTCTACTAGGTCATGAACATGAACGACATTTCCACTTGCGAAGATTCCTTCTGCTGAAGTTTCCATGTTTTCATATACAACTGGTCCACTTGTGGCTGGATCCATTGTAATTCCTGCAGATCTTGTTAATTCATTTTCTGGGATCAATCCAACAGATAATAATACAGTATCTACATCAAATTCCATCTCTGTTCCTGGAATTGGTTGATTCTTTTCATCAACTTTTGATACGATAACTTTCTCAACTCGTTTATCACCCTGAATATCTGTGATCGTATGTGATAAATACAGTGGAATATCATAATCATTTAAGCACTGTACGATGTTACGGTTTAATCCGTTAGAATATGGACAAAGCTCTACACATCCAACTACTTTTGCACCCTCTAAACTCATGCGTCTTGCCATGATCAGTCCGATATCTCCGGATCCTAAGATCAGTACTTTCTTACCTACCATATATCCTTCGATATTCACATATCTCTGTGCTGCACCTGCTGTAAACACTCCAGCCGGACGATCACCAGGGATCGCGATGGCTCCTCTTGTTCTTTCACGGCATCCCATATTTAAGATAATGGATTTACCTTCAAGTTTCATATAACCATTTTTCTTATTCATGGCATGTACACATTTTTCTGTTTCATCTACGTCAAGAACCATCGTATCAAGCATCACTTCGATATTTGTTTCATTTAACATATCAATGAATTTACCTGCATATTCAGGTCCTGTTAATTCTTCTTTGAAATAATGGAGTCCAAATCCATTATGAATACACTGATTTAAGATTCCTCCAAGTTCCTGATCACGTTCTACAACCAGAACTTTTTCGGCACCATTTTTACTTGCTTCCACTGCTGCTGCCAGTCCTGCAGGTCCTCCACCTACAACGATTACATCATACTTCATTATTTGGCACCTCCATCTTTTGTTTCTCCTGTGATAATGTTTTGTTCCCAAACGATCCTGTGGAATATCTGCTAATGGTTTATTCAGCTCTCTTGCGATGATCTCCTGAACTCTTGGTCCACAGAAACCACCCTGGCATCTTCCCATACCTGCATTACATCTTCTCTTGACCGCATCAATGGATGTTGCTGGAATTGGACGATGCACTGCGTTGATGATCTCACCTTCTGTGATCGTTTCACAACGGCAGATGATCTTTCCGAATGCTGGATTCTTTTCTACTAATTTTTCTCTGTCTTCATGACTTAAATGTTTGAAGCGATCGATATGTCTTTCATCTACGATATCTTCTTTTGCTTCTAATGTAAGTCCTGAATTTTCAAGCATCTTTAAAATATCTGGTGCAATTGCACATGCGGATGATAATCCCGGTGACTGCATTCCTGCGATATTAATAAACCCTTTGTTGTTTTTATCTTCATAAATATGGAAGTCATGATCTGCTGTTCTTGCTCTGACTCCAGCAAAATTTCTAATAGACTCTCTAAAATTAATTCCTGGTACAGATTTTAATGCTGTATTTCTCACAAAATCAAGTCCCTGTTTTGTTGTTGATACATCATTCGCTGCACTTGGCTGTGAATCTGGTCCAACGATCAGGTTTCCATGAACCGTTGGAGCAACTAAAACTCCTTTTCCTTTTTCATTTGGACATTGGAAGATTACATGATTGACCAGATTTCCCTGGCTCTTATCCATTAGGTAATATTCTCCTTTATTTGGTGTGATCTCAAATGTTTTTTCATTACACATCTCATTAACTTTGTCTGCGAAAACACCTGCTGCATTGCAAATGTATTTTGCTTCGATCACTCCGTTGTTTGTTTCTATCTTATATGTATCATTTTCTTTTTCGATTCCGGAACTTCTGTATTAAGTTTCACTTCAACTCCATTTAATACGGCTGTTTCTGCAAGTGCCAGGGCTAATTCCCATGGGCTTACGATTCCTACATTTGGAGAACTTAAAGCCGCAACGGCTTTGTCTGAAAGATTTGGTTCTTCTTTTAGAAGTTTTTCTTTATCCCAGATTTCCATATCAGGAACTCCGTTTGTGATACCTCTTTGTTTTAATTCTTCCAGTGTTTTCTTTTCTTCTTCACTGAATGCAACTACCAATGCTCCGATCTGTTTGTAAGGTACATCCAGTTTCTCACATAATTCTTTTGTATAGACATTTCCTTTGATATTGTATCTGCCATCTTTGTTCCAGGCTTTGGATCATATCCTCCATGGATGATCGCGCTGTTTGCTTTTGTTGTTCCTACAGAAACATCATTTTCCTTTTCAACGATTACAGCTTTCACATTATATTTTCCAAGTTCGTAGGCGATAGCGCAGCCTGTGATCCCTGCACCGATAATTGCTACATCATACACTGTTATTCCCTCCTGTTTTTCACTTGCTTTTGTTGCTTTCTGACTCTATCTAACCATAATTTTTTTTGCCTGTCAAACCCGTCAAACGCCTATTTTATGCGGTTTTCAGAGTTTTTCTATTAATCATTTTATTTGATTAACAAATGATTTCTTTCACGGTTTTTGGATTATTTTTCTTAAAGTACGTGTTCACTTGTTTTTTGTATTAATCAATTGTATAATATTAATAATCGCTAGCTTATTTTGATTAGTAATTCGAATTAATCAAAATATTTTTGATTTATCTATTGCAAATGAAATGTATAGAAAAGAGGGTACTATTTATGGGAAAGCGAAACAAAGTAACAACAAGAGATATTGCTGAATACACCGGTGTATCACAGTCTACTGTCTCTATGATCTTAAGCAACAAACCACATGTTTCTTTTTCTAAAGAAACAATCGATAAAGTAAGACAAGGTGCAAAAGAACTTGGTTACAAGAAGCCTGTTGCAGGTGTAAAAAAGAAAGAACAGGCACTTGCTAAGAGTATCATCGTTATTTGTCCACTTCTTTCGAATGGTTATTATTCCATGATCATTCATTCGATCACAGAACGTGCCAAAGATTATGGTTATACCGTATTTACTGTCAGTACATTGAGGGACGTCTCTCAAGAAGAACTCTATTTAAACCTTTTATCTGGGTTTGAACTTGCAGGCGTAATTTCTTTATATCCACCAACAAAGATTGCACAGGCAAATGCATTATCTAAGCAAGTCCCTGTTGTTTCCATCGGTGATAAACCAGATGCATGCCGTTTTGATGCAGTTGAACTTGACAGTAAAAAGCCTGGATATATTATTGCTGAACATCTTCTCTCTCTTGGACATAAGCATATTACTTATATCTGTACACCGATCCGCCCAAAAGAGATTGGCCGGATCCATCGTCTTGCTGGGCTGCGTTCTTGTTTTAAAGATCATGGTCTTGATCCAGAATGGGTGGAGGTAAAATCTCCTACGATTGCTGCTTACGGAAGATATTCTGCGGATAATTCTGAATATCAAAACGGATATGATATGGCTTCTCAAGCTTTAGATGAACATACTTCTTCCACTGCTTTTGTGGGGAATATGATATGACGGCTTTTGGTATCATGGCTGCGATCTCTGATCATGGATTCCGTGTTCCTCATGATTACTCTGTCTGTGGATTTGACAACATTCCTTTATCTTCCATGCCTCAGATTGCTTTAACTACGATCGAACATGCTTCTTTGGCAAAAGGTCGTGAAGCTGTGGATATTATATATAAGAAGAACACGCAGAAAAATATCTCTGCCAAACATCATTATATTATGCGAATGGAATATGAACCTGAACTGATTGTTCGTAATTCTACTGGGAAATGCAAAATAACAAACAAAACAAAAGAATGTCACAACATCTCCTGAAAAATATGACATTAGTATGCATTGATTTTCATACACTCTGTACGTTATCATATAACCATGATAAACGTTTATGAGTAACAAATAAGGAGGGCGCATGGCCAGCAAACTTCTAAGTAATGAATTCCAGAAACACATTTGTCTGGATTATGAATGTACTACAATTGAAGAAGCAATCCACAAAGCAGGTGATCTCTTAGTTCAAGTCGGATGTGTAAAACCACCCTACATTAATGGTATGATCCGGCGAGAACAAGAAACTTCCACTGATATCGGATTGGGGGTTATGATCCCCCATGGCACAGAAGACACTCTGAATTTTGTTTTAAAACCGGGAATCAGTATTGTTCAGATCCCACATGGAGTTTCTTATCATGGAAATACCATACATCTGGTGATCGGCATCTCAAGCCGTGAGGAAGATTCTCTGCAGGAGCTGATGCAGATTACTGATATTTTATTAAAACCTGAAAAATGCCATCAATTTTTTAAATGCTTCTTCAAAACAGGAATTCATTGATATGATCAATCAGAATTATGTAGAAGAAGGAGAGTTGTAAAAATGAAAGAAAAAACTAGTATTTCACAAAAACTCCAGAAATTTGGTTCCGTTCTTGCAGGAATGGTTATTCCAAATATCGGAGCGTTTATCGGATTTGGTTTAATTACCGCATTCTTTTTGGAAACAGGATGGACTCCAAATGCAAAACTTGCAAAACTGATCAGTCCAATCTTAAATTACTTACTTCCAATCTTAATTGGACATACTGGTGGTAAAATGTTTGGTGGCGATCGTGGTGGAGTTATCGGTGCTCTCGTTACCATGGGTGCGATCGTAGCCGTTGACGGAACTCCAATGTTCTTAGCTGCATGATCTTAGGACCTGTTGCCGGTGTTTGCATTAAGAAATTTGACCAGGCAGTGGATGGAAAAATCCCTTCTGGATTCGAAATGATCGTAAATAACTTCTCACTTGGTATTATCGGTGCTATCCTTTGCTGTTTCGCAATGTTAGTATTCGGACCAGTTATGGAAACTGTAACTACTGTATTAACAAATGGTGTAAACTGGATTGTAGCACATAATGCATTACCGTTATCCGCAATCTTTGTTGAGCCAGCCAAAGTATTATTCTTAAATAACGCATTAGACCATGGTATCTTCGGACCAATTGGTTATGAACAGGTGAAGACTTTAGGACATTCTGCATTATTCCTATTAGTACCAAACCCTGGTGCTGGTCTTGGATTATTATTAGCTTATTGGTTCTTCGGAAAAGGAGAAATGAAAGAAGCTGCTCCTGGAATGATCTTGATCCACTTCTTCGGTGGTATCCATGAAGTTTACTTCCCATATGTATTAGCAAACCCATTAACGATCATTGGTATGATCGCTGGTGGTATCGTTGGAACAGGAACACTTACATTCTTAAATGTTGGTACTGTTGCCACACCATCTCCTGGTAGTATCTTCTCTGTCGTAGCTCTTTCACCTAAGAACTGTATGTTCGGAGTTTTATTAAGCGTCGTATTATCATGTGTTGTATCATTCTTATTAAATGCTATTTTCGTAAAACGTATGGTAGCAAAAGGTGGAGATACATCTCTCGGAGAATCTGTAGTACCAAAAGAAGCAATGGGATCTTCTGCTAGTTCAAATGAATCTACTGCAATAACAAATGACAGCAGTCTTGGAGTTGCCGGAGTAGATATCAAAAATATTAAGAAAATCGTTGTTGCATGTGATGCTGGAATGGGATCTTCTGCAATGTCTGCAGCAGCATTAAAGAAAAAAGTAAAAGCCGCAAATCTTCCAATTGAAGTTATCAATACAGCAATCTCAAAGATTCCTGATGATGCTGACCTGGTCATCACTCATGTAGAATTAACTGGAACTGCCAAAGCTGCCCAGCCTAATAAGCAACATTTATCTATTTCAAATTACTTAAAAGCTCCTGAGTATGATCAGTTAGTTGAAAGATTTAAAAATGAATTATAATTAAATAATCAATAAACACATTATCAAAGGCTAAGGACTTATCTCCTTAGTCTTTGATGCTATCACAATACAAAGATATGACTATAGAAAGGAATTTTTATGAAAGCTGTTATGTATGGTGCTGGAAGCATTGGCCGTGGCTTTATTGGCGCATTATTCTCTGAAATCGGCTATGAAGTCGTTTTTATCGATGTAAACGATGACGTGATCCATCTGATCAACAAAGAGAAAACTTATCCTCAGATTATTATGAACGAGGAACAACCTGTTCACTGGATCAAAAATATCCGTGCTGTGGATGGAAAAGACCCTGAAGCTGTCAGCAATGAAATCGCTGACGCTGATATTATGGCAACTGCTTTAGGTGCTGCAGTCCTTGAGAAAGTGGCTCCTGTCATTGCCCAAGGACTTTTAAAGCGTTGGGAGAAAGAATCTTCGAATACTCTGGACATCTTAATCTGTGAGAATTTGATGGATGCTGATATACTGTTACGAGACTATTTATTAAAAGCTCTTCCAGAAGATAAACATGCTCTGTTTGAGAAAAATGTTGGTCTTGTAGAAACTTCCATCGGAAGGATGGTTCCACCTGCAGATCCTGATCTGATTCCAGAAGATGAACATCCATTGGCTGTTCGTGTAGAACCTTATGATTTCCTTCCAGTTGATAAAGCTGCTTTCAAAGGATGATTCCTGAATATAAGAAGATCATTCCTTATGAACCTTTCCATTACTATCTGGAACGTAAATTATATGTTCACAACATGGCCCATGTTACAACGGCCTTTTTAGGACAATATTTAAATAAAACCTATATTCATGAGGCTGCCCATGATATTTATATTCAGTCTATCGTACGTGGCTGTATGACAGAAAGCTGTATGATGCTTTCAGAGAAATATCAGGTACCTTTCTCAAAGTTAAATGCGCATATGAATGATTTACTGCATCGTTTTAAAAATTCTTATTTAAAAGACACCGTTACCCGTGTTGCCCGTGATCCTATGAGAAAGCTTCAGCCTTCAGATCGTCTGATCGGTGCTGCAAGAAGCTGTGAATCACTGCATATTACCCCAGTATATCTTTCATTTGCAATCGCACTCGCACTTTCATTTATGGAAGGAGAAGATGCTTTAAATCTTATGGAAACTGTCTGTAAGATTAAGAAAGAAGAACCTATTGCCGAACGCATTATTTATTTTTATAATAAGATTAAAAATAAAAATATTTCTCTGGATCAATTATATACAATAATTGATAATCTTCAATCTGATATCCAGGGTGAAACTATTTAGAAAGAAAAGGTGAGTTATGCTTATCTCAGATCGTTCAAAAGAAATCATTGAAAATTTAATGAATGCAAATGGTCCGTTAACCGTATCGGCTCTCTCTAAGAAGCTTGGTGTTACTGAACGCACCATTTATCGACAGATTCCTGAAGTTACCGAGATCATAGAATCATATGATCTTACTTTAGATAATTCTTCTGGAAACGGTTTTATGATCTTTGGATCGCTCTATAATCTTAAACGATTAAACAGTGCTTTTGAAGAAGTCAAAACAGAACAAAATTATTCCAACAAAGAGCGTGTTGATATCATTCTTTTGACTTTATTAAACGAAGATGATTATATCAAAACTCAAGCTCTTGCAATTGATCTAAATACTTCTTCTCAGACAATTCGAAATGATTATCAGTCTATGAAAGAAAAACTTCAGGGACATAATGTTCAATTTGAAACCAAGAAAAGTGAAGGAGTCCGATTAACTGGCCATGAAATTCCAAAAAGGCATTTATTTGTAAATGTCTTACTTCAAAATATTGCTCCTGATAACTTTTTTGACTGGCTGAAAGACAACAATTATCGGCCAAACCATTTTATTGATCTTTTAAAGAATTTTGACTACGAAGAACCTTTAAAAAGTTCTTTATCAGAAAATGCAAAACGTTATTCGTAAAAGGCATCTAAATATTTCAGATAAAGAACTTCAGGAATTTCTTGTCTTGATCGCTATTTTTATTAAACGACATTCCTATATAAATGATCAAGAGGATATCTTAAAACTAACGATCCAAGACTCAAATACAGATTATGAAGATCATTTTCGTCAAGATATCCTCAAAATTCTTGAAGTTGATTTTAAAATTCAGCTTTACGATAATGAACGGGATTATTTTCATTGGATGATCCATCTATACGTTGGACGTTCACACTATGAATTGAATCAACAGATTTCTGCTTTTCAGAATCTTGATCATATCAGTAGCCTGATTAATGAAATTGAAAAGAAATTTCATTTTCCATTTAGCGAAGACAAGAATCTTGCGGAAAATCTTCTATTACATATTAATATGGCAATGGAACGGATTCAAAGTGGTATTACCGTAACAAATCCAATGTTAGAAGATATTTATCAGTCTGATCCAAAACTTTATGAAATCGTGAAAGAAAGCTTTCGTAATATCTTCCAGCCTATAAAAATCCCTGAAGATGAAATAGGTTATATTGTTATTTATTTTATTGCATCTATGGATTATCTAAGCAAGAATTCGATTTCCGTTTTGGTCGTATGTTCTACCGGAATCGGTTCTTCCAAGATGCTGCGAAGCCGTTTGGAACGAGAATTTTCTGAAATTGATGTTAAAAAGATCATTTCTTTACATAAATTGCATGATGAAAAACTGGATCAATATGATTTCATTATTTCCACCGTGCCCCTTGATCTTGATGAGAGTAAATATTTATGTGTTTCTCCTCTGCTCAATGAAGAAGAAAAAGAGAAAGTACGAAAACAAATTGATATCTTAAATAAAAGATAAAGAAATAGTACACTAAATTTCTATTAAACGGAAATCTGGTGTACTATTTCTTTTTATACCTGAGATTTTTACAAAAGAAAAAGACCTTAGATATTCTCTAAAGTCTTTCTTAGTTGCGGGAGCCGGATTTGAACCAACGACCTTCGGGTTATGAGCCGACGAGCTACCAGACTGCTCCATCCCGCGATATTAAATTACAAAAGAAACACTAAAATTAGTGCTTCTAAAAGGCGATCGCCAGATTTGAACTGGTGATCAGGGAGTTGCAGTCCCATGCCTTACCACTTGCTACGACGCCATATTAAA
>ENA-OQAN01000965-OQAN01000965.1-human-gut-metagenome-genome-assembly--contig:-NODE-965-length-13637-cov-1.568912_pt1 | contig 13637 bp, 18 predicted proteins | sample MGYA00242735_ERZ504527 | MGnify/ENA primary metagenome ERZ504527 (study PRJEB26092, sample SAMD00036230) | human gut metagenome | host: Homo sapiens | study: EMG produced TPA metagenomics assembly of...
CCAGCGGAATCTGTTACTTCTTTACGGATATCTTTCAGTTGGTCGAAAAGAAGTTTCAGTGTCATGCCGTTTTTCAAGGCGCGGGTGGCGGCGTGCTGGATAACGGGACCGTCAGCCATCGGGTCACTGAAAGGAATGCCGATTTCAATCATGTTAATCCCTTTTTTTTCCAGGACTTTGATGGTGCTTGCCGTACCTTCTAAAGTAGGAAAGCCTGCGCAAAAATAAATAGAGAGGATGTCTTTTGCTTGATACTGAATAACTGGTTGATTCTGTTCATTGTATTTTTTGTTTTAATTGGTTTATAAATGTGTGGACGCGGCGGCGTCTTTCAGAGCCGGAGCAGTCTCGAATCCGCTGTTCAGGTCGATGCCTGCCCACTGTTCATGTTTGAACTGCAACAGAGAGGAAAGGCTGCCGGGACGGAGGCCGCCACTCAGCAGGAAAGGCGTTTTTCCCCGATAGGCTTGCAGGATATTCCAGTTGAAAGTTTTGCCGGAACCGCCATATCCGGAACAGGCAGTGTCGAAAAGAAAGTAATCGCAAATGCCTCATAACAGCCGACGGGTCGCAGGTCAATTTCCCGTGCAATGGAAAACACCTTAATGATTCCTAATCCGGCGGCTTTTAATTTGCGGCATTGTTCCGGTGTTTCCCTGCCATGCAACTGGATATGGTGCAGACCGAATTCCTGTGCTTTCAGCAGGATGTTTTCGCTGCTTTCGTTGACGAAGACTCCGATCCGGCGGCATTGTTCCGGCAGGTATTCCGGACAATGCGTCACGTAACGGGCGGAATGGGGAAAGAAAATGAATCCCATCCAGTCTGCTCCGGCTTGCTCTATGGCGCGTATGTTTTCGGGCTCGCGCATACCGCATACCTTGATAATCATTGTTGTTGCATCCTAACATTTCTCTAGTTTGGTTATAAATTCTTTTAAGGCTTCTCCAGGTGCGGGTGTTTTCATAAAGTTTTCCCCTATCAGGAAGCCTCGGAAGCCGGCAGCTCGGAGTTGTTTAACTGTTTCGGGGCTGGAGATGCCGCTTTCAGAGATCCGGAGCATTTCTTCGGGTAGTTTTTCCGCCAGGCGGAAAGAGTTTTCCACCTCTGTGTGGAAGCTTCCCAGATTACGGTTGTTGACTCCTACCATGTCAATGTTCTCGTCTATATATTCCAGTTCTTGCTCGTTGTGGATTTCCAGCAGGACTTCCAGTTCCAGTTCATGGGCTTTTGAGGGCCAGGGCTTTGCATTGCTCTTTCTTCAAGCAGCGGCTATAAGAAGGATAGCGTCCGCTCCTACGATGCGTGCCTGATAAAGTTGGTATTCATCTATAATGAAATCTTTCCTTAGAATGGGAAGTTGCACGTGGGGGCGTGCCGAACGGATATCTTTCAGAGTGCCGCCGAAGTATTTTTCATCGGTGAGGATGGAAAGTGCGGAGGCTCCGGCCGCCTCGTAAGCGGGAGGAATAGTATCTGCCTGTGCGTCTTCTTTTTATCCATCCTTGGAGGGGGAGCGACGCTTGAACTCGGAGATGATGCCGTAAGGAGAAGAGGCAAGACTGGCACGCATACTGATACGTGGCATGGGTTCGTTACAATTGTTTATCAGCATTTCTTTGCTGATGGCAGCCTTTTGCAGTTCGATCTCGATCTGCTTGCAGGCGATGATTTCTGTTAATATATCTGTCATTGTAGTGAGGCGTTTGGTAGTGGAATACTGGGTGTGTAATCAACTGTTCAGTTCCACAAATTTTTTCAATGTATTCAATGCTTTTCCGCTTTCCAATGATTCACGGGCATGGCCACGCATTCTTCTATCGGTTTGGCCGGTTCCATGGCTTGTATGGCAAAAGAAGCATTAATCAGCACACAGTCTGTCTGGGCTTTGGTGGCTTTGTTCTCCAGTACGTTATTGAAGATTTTTGACGCTTCTTCGGGAGTGTTCCCACCATAGAGCTCTTCTTGTCTGGCAAGGGAGAAACCCAGTTCGGATGGCTTGTAGATGGTTTCGTAGCGATTGGTCATCACTTTGAATTCATCGGTCAGTGAGATTTCGTCGTAACCGTCCAGGTTGTTTACTACGGCAAAGCCAATGCCTAGTTTCTGGAATACGTTGGTGTAAAGGCGCATTTGCGGCAGATCGGCGACCCCTAGAAGTTGGTAAGCCGGAAGACATGGATTAACCAGCGGACCTAGCAGGTTGAATATGGTACGTACTTGCAGTGCTTTGCGGACAGGGCCTACACTTTTCATGGCAGGATTGAACAACTGGGCATGCATATAGACCATTCCACATTCTTCCATAGAACGGGTCAGCTTATCCGGATTATTAGTGAATTTTACGCCGTGTTGTTCGATGACATTGCTGGCTCCGCTGACGGAAGTCGCGCCATAGTTGCCATGTTTGGCAACATGATATCCGGCTCCCGCTACAATGAAGCAGGCGCAAGTAGAGATGTTGAAGGTATTTTTTCCATCACCGCCTGTACCTACAATATCAATAGGGGTGTAAGCGGAAAAGTCTATAGGTATGCGGGTGGTGAGCAATGCTTCACGGAAACCTATCAATTCTTCTACTTTGATGCCGCGCATTTGGAAAACGGTCAGCAGAGCGGCTATCTGTGCGTCGTTATACATTCCCCGGGTTATGTTGAGCAGCAAATTCTTTGCTTCTTTTCGGGTCAGTTCCTCGTGATTGAAGAGGCGGGATAATATAGCTTTCATATTTATTATGTACGGTTTGGTTTATGCGTTTAGAAAGTTGGCTATCATGGTTTTACCATCGGGGGTTAGTACGGATTCGGGATGAAACTGGATGCGTGGATATCGTATTCTTTATGTTTCAATGCCATAACGAGACCTTCCCGGCTTACTGCGGTTATTTCAAGGCACTCAGGGAAACCGTCCGTATCTACCACCCATGAGTGATAACGTCCTACCGGCACTTCATCCGGCAGTCCGTTGAAAATGTAATCGGTTTTCTCTCCTTTGTCTTTTAATTGATTCTTTTTAATTGAGATGGGGGTCTGTACGCCATGAAATACTTCGCTCAGATTGGTCAGTTTGCCGCCAAAAGCTTCTCCTATGGCCTGTTCTCCCAAGCATACACCCAGAATCGGTTTCTTGCCGGCATATCTTTTAATTACTTCGAGCAGCAGGCCTGCTTCTGATGGAATACCGGGACCGGGTGAAAGAATGATTTTATCGAATTTTTCCAATTCTTCCAGTTGGAAAGCATCGTTACGTAATACGGTAACTTCGGCTCCCAGTTCTTTTACCAAATGACTCAAGTTGTAGGTAAATGAGTCATAGTTGTCTATAATTACTGTTTTCATGATGATTCGTTTTTACATTTGTTCTGCCAGGATGATTGCTTTTTTAAGTGCTCCCAGTTTGTTGTTTACTTCTTGTAACTCGTACTCTTCATTGCTCTTAGCTACGATGCCGCCACCGGCTTGAAACCATAGTTCGTTGTTGCGGCTGACGAATGTACGAATGGTAATAGCTTGGTTCAATGTGCCGTTCAGCCCGATAAATCCGATGCAACCTCCATAGGCTCCACGGCTGTGAGGTTCGTATTCGCTGATCAGTTGCATGGCTTTTACCTTCGGAGCGCCACTCAGAGTTCCGGCCGGGAAAGTATCAATAAATGCTTTGATGGGATTGGCTTTGGGGTTCAGTTCGCCACTGACCCGGCTTACCAGATGAATGACGTGGCTGTAATATTGAGCTTCTTTGTAAAATTCTACTTGTACATCGTGACAATTGCGGCTCAAGTCATTGCGTGCCAGATCTACCAGCATTACGTGTTCTGCATTTTCTTTGGGATCAGCCAATAGGTTGGCGGTGAGTTCAGCATCTATTTTCTTGTCTCCGTTGCGGCGGGTGGTTCCGGCGATAGGGTCGATGGTGGCACGTCCGTTTTCTATTTTACAGTGGGTCTCGGGAGAGGAACCGAAAATACGGAAGCCCCCGAAATCGAAGTAAAATAAGTAGGGGGACGGGTTGATGCTGCGTAAAGCACGGTAAAGTTTGAAATCATCTCCTTCGTAACGTTGGATAAAACGGCGTGAAAGGACGATTTGGAAAACATCACCGCGCATACAGTGGGCAATGCCTTTGCGGATGTTCGCCTTATGCTCTTCATCGGTCAGGGTGCTGGTAGTTTCGCCCACGGCACGGAAGTCGTAAGTGGTATAGTTACGGTTGTGGATTGCTTTTTCCACATAATCCAGATGGCTGTCCTCACCGTCCTGCAACATTTCCAGTAATAACATTTCATTGCGGAAGTCATTGAAGACGATCAGGTATTTATATAAGATATACAACATATCCGGAGCATCGTTCTTAGGGTCACGGCTGTCTTTTACATTGATATGTTCGAAGTAGCGTACGGCATTGAACGTGGTATAACCATACAGTCCGCAGTAGTTGTTGTATTCTCCGCTTACCTTGAAACGATTCAGAAAATCGGAGATCGCATGGTCTGCCCGGAAATGTTCGGTGATGGGATGTTCTTCCATGCTGCCGTCAGGGTAGGTGGCAGTGGCTATACCATGGTTGATTCCGATGCTGGCTACAGGATTCAGTCCGATGAAAGAACGGTTGTTCTCACTTCCATGATAGTCGGAACTTTCCATCAGCGCACTCTGTGGGAAAATGTCGCGTACTTTCAGATAAGTACTGACCGGTGTATGTAGGTCACCCAGTATGGTTTTGTATCGGGTGGTATAGGTAAAAGTTTTCATTGTTTCTTTTCTGTTTATAGTTGTCCGTATAAGATTTTTACTCTCGTGGGTTTCTATGTGTTATTGCAGGGAGGCCCTTGTGCTGGATTCTTTCAAGTAGGTTTCAATATCCTTATCTCCGCGTCCTGATACGGTGAGAACACTATATCCGTTGGCTTGAATCTCATTTTGTTCAGTCGCTCCCAATGCATTGAGCCGATTCCAATGCAGGAATAATACCTTCCAGCCGGGTCAGTTCAAATGCGGCACGGATGGCTTCATCATCGTTTATGGCGAGTACCAAAGCGCGTTGCTGTTTGGCTAGATTGGCATGCATGGGCCTATGCCCGGATAATCCAGACCGGCAGAGATGGAGTAAGGTTCCTCTATTTGTCCGTCCTCGTTTTGGATAACCAAGGTCTTTGCTCCGTGGATAATTCCCATTTTCCCCAGTTGGATGGTAGCGGCCGAGAAACCGGTGTCTATGCCTTTGCCTCCTGCTTCGGCCAGGACAATCTGCACACGTTCATCATCTATATAGTGATAAATGGTTCCTGCCGCATTGCTTCCTCCTCCTACACAAGCCATCAAGTAATCGGGATATTCCCTTCCTTCCTGTTCTTTCAGCTGCTTTTTGATTTCTTCGCTGATAACGGATTGCAGACGTGCCACCATATCAGGGTAGGGATGAGGGCCTACGGTAGAGCCGATGACATAGTAAGTATCTGCAGGGTGGCAACACCAATCGCGGATGGCTTCGTTTGTAGCATCTTTCAGTGTCATGTTGCCGGAAGTGACCGGGCGGACTTCGGCTCCCAGCATTTTCATCTTTTCTACATTGATATGCTGGCGTTCTACATCGGTCTTGCCCATGTAAACAATGCATTGCATGTTCATCAAAGCGCATACCGTGGCGGTGGCCACACCATGCTGTCCAGCTCCGGTTTCTGCAATGATACGTTTTTTCCCCATACGTTTTGCCAGTAACACCTGCCGATGGCATTGTTGATTTTGTGTGCTCCGGTGTGGTTCAAATCTTCACGTTTCAGGTAGATTTTACAGCCGTATTGTTCGCTTAGCCGGTTTGCCAGGTATAGAGGTGAAGGGCGTCCCACATAGTCGTGTAGTAACTGGTGGAATTCTTTTTTGAATCCTTCACTTTCCAATACTTTGGAATAGGCATTTTTTAACTCTTCCACACAGCGATGAAGGATTTCGGGAATATAGCCCCGCCAAATTCGCCATAATAACCTTCTTTGTTTACCTGATAAGTTTTCATTGTCGTTCTATATTAAATTTTGATTGTTAATTGCACTAACGAAAAAAGGCCTGTCGTAAGTACGACAGGCCTTCAGTTTGAATATCCTTATTAGAATGTCAGGTATATATACATGGTCTGGTTCCCTTACGACTTGTTTAGTTGTAAGAAACGCCACCAATATGTATTTACCATGATTCTATTCATAAAATCTGTTTTTATTTTGGGGCAAATGTAAGCGTTTTGTTTTAAACTCCAAAGAAAAACTTACTTTTTTTTATTTATTTGCAGCCTCGTGTATTTTCCCTTTCACTTCTTCCACTTTCTCACCTACTTTTCCGGCTACTTCACTGCTTACTTGTTCTGCTTTATGTTTTGCATGATGAGCCAGGTCTTTTTGCATCTTCTTGTAAGTCCTGAATGGCATCATACACGTCTCTTCTCAATTTGCGGCCTCTGTTGCTGTGCGCAAAACAACTTAATGCACTGCCGACCAGCGCTCCTAGTGCCAGTCCGGCAAAGAATTTTCCATTATTCATAATCTTTATTACTTTAAATTGGTTTTATTGAATGAACATTTCGGGTGGCGGAATGGTTTTAATACATCAGTTAATAAATCATTAAAATGAAGTGTATGAAACGTAAACTTTGGATAAGGATAGGTGCCGTGTTGTTGGCAGGATTGCTGTTATGGTGGCTCTTTTGGGCTATTTTGATCGATGAGGACGAGAATGAACAAAGTCTGCCTGAAACAGAACAGATAGAGTGATTTGCCATATGATAAAAGGATGATCTTCAGGCATGGGTACGAAAGAACATATTGGAATAGTCGGTAGAATATTCTGTTTGCTAAAGTCTATAGAACAATAGAATGTAGTTCTAAGCTTATGAACAGGAAAATTCTGTTCCGGCTTTCTTCTTTTGTTCTTCTGTCTGAAAAAATTAATATCCATTTTGCATCTGTCTTCTCAGAAATAATCAGTATATTCGCTTCATTAACCAATTAGACATGATTGAATATGAAACAATGAATTATCTATAATCAGATGTATCTGTTGCATTGGTCATCGGTTGTGTTGCTGGTGGCATGGCCTGAAGCTGCCATTCTTTATCTGGTTATTACAATCGGTGTCCTGTTTCTAGTACCGGGACTCTTTTCTGTATTTGGGTATTTGATTCGTGGCAAGCAGGATGGCAGCAGTTTCCCTATTGCCGGGCTTGGTAGCCTTTTGTTCGGATTATGGTTGATGATTATGCCGGCATTTTTTGTCGGTATTCTGATGTATGTGCTGGGTGCTGTTTTGGTACTGGCGGGAATCAGTCAGATTGTGAATTTGTCTGCTGCGCGTAGTTGGACGGTGGTACCGGGAGGTTTCTTTGTGATACCTGTGTTGGTGCTGATTGCAGGTATTGTGGTATTATTTAATCCATTTACGGCGGCGGCTGTTCCATTCATCATTCTGGGAGTGAGCAGCATTGTATACGGACTGTCCGATTTGATAAACATCATCCGCTTCCGTCAGAAGAAAGAACCGGGTATGCCTGAAATAGAGGATATTACTCCTATAGAAGAGATAAAAGACTAATCCGATTGATATGAAAATACGAGGGGGCTATATTTTATATCTTTTGATTTTATGTGCGGTTGTAGGTTGTAAGGGAACTTCTTCACCTTCCACCGTATCCGAAACGGATAAGTATGCTGGGACATGTGAGGGGGAAAAAGCGAAAGCTATTTTGTGGGTGGATTATAAAAGAGGACGTAAGATAGCGGACGGGACTCCGATAAGAACGGTAAAAGTCTATGCGGATGTTCATGCCGATGGAAGTTTGAAAGTGCTTTCTTGGTGTAAAAAGCAGCCGATGAAGGTAGAAAATTACTTATTGAAAAGGGTGGCAGTTTACCGGATCAGGAAAGAAATGTTCGAAGGGGGGTATCTGAAACCGGGAGAACAGTATTTGCAGTTGCGCTATCTGCCGGGAGAGGTGAAATAATATGTTGTAGGAAGCATTGAAATTCGTAGAAAAAGGTTTTTGTTTCTTTTATATTTCGTATCTTTGTGTAACACAAATTGTTAGAAATATGAAGAAACAAATCTTATTGTCTTGTGCATTTGCCTGGGCTGTGATGGCAGGTGCTGAAACGATTGACATTACTACTTTCCGTTATGCCGGCCCCTACGTTGTACAGGCCCCTTTTCAGGTGGACAGCGTGGATGTGAATTCAAAGACTTTTGTATCCGGACGTCTGTTGGATACTCATCTTTCTGTGGACGTATTGCAGCAGGGAACTTTATTTACAGGCGGAGTTTTGCCGGGAAGTGACTCGGGATATGCCTTGCACATGGTGGGCTTTGTGTTGGAGAATACTCGTTATGCTACGGCCAAGTTGAAGATTGACGGTCTGAAAAAATACCAACTTTATGTAGATGGGAAAAAGCAGGAAGGGACTGAACTCGCTTTGGAGCCGGCCACCCATTCTGTAGTTGTTAAATATCTTTCTGAAACAGGGAAAACAGATTCTTTGAAAGTGAGTGTGGATACGGATCAAGAGGGAAGCATTTCACTTAAGCAAGATAACAAAAAGCTATATACTTTGGCGGATGTGTTGCATGGAACTCGTTTTGCCGGAGTAGGACTTTCTCCTGATGGCAGATATCTGATTACTAATTATCGTACGACTTGTGTAGGTGGCCGGTCGGCCGGCAGTACGCGTATTACTGAACTTGCCAGCGGTAAGGTTTTGGCGGAGCGTACTGAGAATATGCAATGGATGCCTCGTTCTAACCGTTATTATTATACCCGTACAGGAGTGGATGGCAGGCAGCTGATAGTTGTGGATCCACTTACCGGAGTGGAGGCCGTGCTGGTGAATAAATTACCTGACGGGTATTTCCAGTTCGCACCTACGGAAGACTACCTGCTTTTCACCATGACCCAGGAAGGACCGAAAGAACGTAAAGAAATTTATGAGGTACTGGAGCCGGATGACCGCCAGCCGGGATGGCGTAACCGTTCTTATCTGGCTAAATATGATTTGAAGACCGGTTTGTTGCAGCCACTGACTTTCGGTTATCACAATGTCTGGGCTGCCGATATTTCCAATGACGGCCGGTATCTTTTGATGATGACCAGTCAGAGCCGTCTGACCAAGCGTCCTACTACTTTATTCTCACTATATCGGTTGGATATGCAGACTTTACAGGCGGAACTGCTGATAGATAAAGATGGTTTTATCAGTGGAGCCCGTTTTTCACCTGACGGAACGCAGGTATTGGTATCCGGCTCGCCTGAATCGCTGGGTGGAATAGGGAAAAATGTAAAGGAGGGGCAGACTCCGAGTATGACGGACGGTCAGCTTTATTTGCTGAATATAGCTGATAAGAGGGTCACTCCGCTGACGAAAGATTTTAATCCCAGCGTACAGCGTGCCGTGTGGAATAAGGCCGACGGGCAAATATATTTCACGGCCGAGAACCGTGACTGTTACAGTTTGTACCGGATGAATCCCGCTGATGGGAAAATTCTGCAACTGGAGGTTTCAGAAGATTTGGTCAATTCATTCTCATTGGCGCAAAATGCTCCGGTTATGGCCTATTATGGACAAAGCGCCTCAAATTCCGACCGTTTGTACACCATGAATACCAAAAAGATGAAATCATCTTTGTTGGAAGACTTAAGTAAGGACATCTTGAAAGATGTGGAGCTGGGCGAATGCAAGGCTTGGAGTTTTACCAATTCGCGTGGTGATACCATTTACGGCCGTTATTACCTGCCGCCTCATTTTGACGCTAACCGGAAATATCCTATGATTGTGAATTATTATGGTGGGTGCAGTCCGGTCAGCCGTAATTTTGAAAGCCGTTATCCGCATCATGCATACGCGGCATTGGGCTATGTGGTGTATGTGATAGAACCTAGCGGTGCTACCGGTTTCGGACAGGAATTCTCTGCCGCACGTCAATACAGCCGGGGAAGGGGTGGCACAGGATATTATAGAAGGTACAAAGCTGTTTTGTAAAGAACATGCTTTTGTCAATGACAAGAAAATAGGCTGTATAGGTGCGTCCTATGGCGGCTTTATGACACAATACCTGCAAACACAGACCGATATTTTTGCAGCGGCCATCTCTCATGCCGGTATCAGTGACCATACCAGTTATTGGGGGGAAGGATATTGGGGATATTCGTATAGTGAAGTTTCCATGGCGGATAGTTATCCGTGGAGCAATCCTGATCTTTTTGTAAAACAAAGCCCGTTGTTCAATGCGGACAAGATACATACGCCTTTGCTGTTCCTGCATGGTGATGCGGATGTGAATGTACCGGTGGGAGAGAGTATTCAGATGTTTACAGCACTGAAATTGCTGGGACGCGAAACAGCTTTTGTGGCGGTAACGGGGCAAGATCATCATATTGTAGACTATGGCAAGAGGATCCAGTGGCAGAATACAATCTTTGCCTGGTTTGCCAAATGGTTGCAGGACGATGCGACTTGGTGGAACGCTATTTATAAGCCGAAAAACTTATAACTTTTATGGTGTAAGAGACTTTGGACATGTGTTTTTACATTGTTAGTATGTATAAGCTTATACGTTAGTATATGTAGGCTTATACGTACTGACGTATGACCTTACACGTACTAACGTGGGCTGAGTCTGTTCACTATCCGTTTTCCCTATACTGTTTCGGTGACATTCCTGTATATCTTTTAAAATATTTCCCAAAGAATGAGATATCTGGGAAATTAAGTGAATAGGCTATCTCCTGAATAGTAAGATCGGTGGATTTTAGTTTGGCTTCCGCATCTGTTATCACTAGTTTGGCGATGATATCTGTAACAGTTTTTCCCGTAATCTTATTGACAGTAGTGCTGAGGTGCTGAGGGGATATATGAAGCAGATCGGCATAAAAAGCTACACTCCGTTCTTTCGTATAATGTTTTGATGATATATTGGACCAGACGTTTTTACAATTTCTTCTCCACGATTGAAAGTACGTGTGGTTACATTGGTGTTCTGATGAATGCTGCCTACACCATGCAATATAGTGAGCAGCATGGTGCTGATTAAGTCTTTATTGGGCTTGGCTCCCATACGTTTCATTTTTATCCAGCAACATAAAATAGTACTTGAAACAACTCGGTTATTTCGGGACGCAGAGGAATAATGGGCGTGTCAATCAGGGCTGAAAGATAGTTCATGGTGGAATTGAAGAGGTTTATTCCATTCAGCAACTCTTTGTTGAACCCTATCAGGTACAGACGGCAGTCGGGACTTTGCCGGTGGACATGTACAAAGGTTTTCTGGCAAAATAGTGACAATGTCGTTCTTTTTGTATCTTGTGTTCAGACAGATGGATCGTTATGTCACATTCACCTCGCAGGCACAGAAGGAACAAGCATCCTTCCATTCGTTGCGGGTAGTGGTAAATACGGCCTAATGATCCTGTCATGTCAATTTCTGCAACGAAATCCTTATTTGATTTAAATAGGTTAATGTCATCTATATACTTCATAAAAATAAAGAAGATTTTGATTATGCACCACAAATATAGGACAGTTAAAGCAGATAACAAAGAAAATGCTTAAAAATAGACTAATATATCTTACTGTTAGCACTTGTACGCCTTTAATAATTATGAGAACTTTGCAGCGGAAACTAATAGTGAAGATTAACAGTATGAAAGGTAAAAATTTGTCTATCATGGCAATGATTGCAGCAGTGTTCTGTTCTTGCGGACAGCAACCTGCACAAGAACGCGGTCCCCGTCCCGTGAAATTGGCGGAAGTGACCTCGTTAAGCAGGATCGAAAAATCGTATTCAGGTGTTGTGTCGCCTGATCAGTTCAGTGACTTGGCCTTTAAAATGTCCGGTCCGCTGGTAGCAATGAATGTACTCGAAGGACAGCGGGTAAAGAAAGGACAGGTAGTGGCCGAAATTGATCCGACAGATTACAAATTGGATTATGACGCTAAGAGGGCTTCATTTCAAAAGGCGGCATCACAGATGCAACGCGCGGAGAAACTATTGGCTAAGAACGCCATTTCCATGCAAGAATTTGAAACGACCCAAGCTTCGTATACCAATGCCAAATCGGCATTTGAAGATGCGCAAAACACATTGAATGACACAAAGCTACGCGCTCCATTTGATGGTTTCATCCAAAAAAAATACGTTGAAAACTATCAGCGTGTACAACCAGGACAAGGAGTAGTGTGTTTGATTAATCCGGCTAAATTGCAAGTGGAGTTCACTATCCCCGAAACGAATATTTCTTATGTAACTTCTCCTTCTACTATTTACGTAGAATTTGATGCCTATAAAGGAAAATTATTTCAAGCAAAAGTAAAGGAGTATGTAGAGGCTTCTCCCGATGGGGCAGGAGTTCCTGTATTCCTTTACATTGATGATCCGGAATTTGATTTGAAAAAATACAAGGTATCGGTGGGGTTCTCATGTCGTGTTATTGTCAATATTGAGAATGATGTGGTAAAAGAAGGGATTACAGTACCTTTGTCGGCTGTAGTGTTTGACAATACATTGAATAGTAAAAAAGTATTTGTTTATAATCCATCCACACAGAAAGTGGAACAACGCAAAGTCAACGATAAGGGTACTATTGTTGGACGTAATGACTTGATTGTTACCGGAGATGTGAAAGCGGGTGAACAGGTCGTTTCTGCCGGAGCCTCTTATCTTGTGGATGGCCAGCAAGTAAAAATATTAACAGAATAAAAAAGGAGAAAGCATATCATGAATATTCCAAAATATTCTTTGGAGAACCGGAAGGTATCTATTTCTTTTTGGCTATTTTGCTGATAGGTGGAATAATCTCCTTCTTCAAGCTGCCTAAGAAAGAAGATGCGCCTTTTGTGATAAAGACTGCGGTATTGGTTACCCAGTATCCGGGAGCGAACCCACATGAAGTGGAGAAACTGATTACGGAACCGATTGAACGCGAAATTCAGTCCATGACAGATGTATATCAGATTAAATCGGAATCTTATTTCGGACTGTCCAAGATTTCTATTGAACTTCAGCCTACGATTGATCCGGATTATATGCCTGTGAAATGGGATGAATTACGTCGTAAAGTGGCGAATATACAACCCAAATTGCCCAGTGGGGCGTCTACCATTACAGTGAATGATGACTTTGGTGATGTGTATGGCATTTATTATGCTTTGACCGCTGATGAGGGATTCTCGTATACTGATTTGCGTGACTGGGCCCAGCGTATCCGTACCCAGTTGACTCCGATTGAGGGAGTGCAGAAAGTTGATGTTGTATGGGGAACAGACAGAAGTGATCAATGTCAAGATATCCACCTCCAAACTTTCGGCACTGGGCATTGATCCCACTTCAATTATGGGCATCTTGCAGAAGCAGAATATACAGGTGAATACGGGAGATATAGCGACAGAAATTTATCAGTTGCGCTTGCGTACGGAAGGAACTTATACCAGTCTGGAAGATATAGAAAATCAGTTGATTATCAGTAAGGACGGACGGGAAGTCCGTTTGGGGGATATTACAACAGTGGAGCGTGGATACTATGATCCGCCTTCAACCTTGATGCGGGTCAATGGTAAACGTGCTATTGGTATAGGTGTGGCCAGTGGAGCAAAGGATAATGTGGTAGCTGTG
>ENA-OQAN01000966-OQAN01000966.1-human-gut-metagenome-genome-assembly--contig:-NODE-966-length-13622-cov-1.888255_pt1 | contig 13622 bp, 16 predicted proteins | sample MGYA00242735_ERZ504527 | MGnify/ENA primary metagenome ERZ504527 (study PRJEB26092, sample SAMD00036230) | human gut metagenome | host: Homo sapiens | study: EMG produced TPA metagenomics assembly of...
GACCGCACGATTGGGCCTCAACGACCGCATAATTCAGCCCTAACGACCGCACGATTCGGTTGCATTGAATAGAGGGTTAAGAAGGATCTGGGCTAGCAGTGTTTTTCGTTAAAAGAATGTAGGGAGTAAGGTTGTAAAGGAGTTTTCAAATTAAATATCTGTCTGCAAAAAAAAAGTCTGCTGCATACATTCTTGAATGACATTCCTGATTAATTGTATTTCGTTTCAGGAATGTTGTTCGTGATGCGTGCAGCAGACTTATGAAATAAAACTTTTTATATCGTTTTATGTTTTAAAATCCGGTTCTTACCGTGCCTGTATGCGGGTGATTTCTCCGATGTACAGGGTATATTCTTTCGACGGATCAATGGACTGGTTAAGTGATTTCAGTTCTTCGGCCGACATTTTCTGGGTAGTAGATTTCCGGCATTCGATAACCACGGCAGGCTCGGTGCCCCGGGCGGTATAGAACGAAATGCGGTAGGTGTCGTTGTGTTCCATCAGGGTGCTGGCTGCATAACGGCTCTGGTCGATGAGCAGGTAGGAAACGTTCTTGTTGAACATCTGTCCGAATCCTCCCCAGTTTTCGGCTTTGATGTCGATAACTTCATCGTTGGCCGTAAGGGTGATGCGTCCGTCTTTGGTCATTTCGTTCAGGTTGGCCGGAAGCTGGGCGAAGCTGATGTCCTGAAGCTTGCCTGAAGGAGTTGCCAAAGACGGAGTTGCCGGTACGACAGGGGTTGCAGGTATGGCGGGAGCGGCAAGTGCTGCCTGTCCCAGTGCGTTGGTGGCCGCGAGGAAAAGCTCGTCTTTCAGGTCGATGGTTTCGCGTCTGAATTTGCCGCAGATGGGAGCCAGCTTGGTCTGTTTCTTGTTCAGTGCCATTTTGTCGTTGATCCACTCTTCGGCGGTGTATTTTTCGCCTCCGTCGCGGGCTTCGTCATACCAGTAGCGGATGCGGCTCATGGTCAGCAGACATTGTCCGTCGCCGGCTTTTGCCGTGAGCTGGTAGTAGACCCGGGTGCGGTCGAGCGAAAGGGCCGTAGAGGAGAATACCATCCATTCTTCGGCCGATGCGGCGATGTCTCCGTCTTCCTTGTTGGTGTAGACTACGCGGCTCTGCATGCCGTCTTCGGGCTGGAAGCGTTCGTTGGCCCAGTCGAGCATACGCTGGTAAATTTCATCTTTTGAGAGTCCGGGAGCGTTGATTTCCCGGGTGAAGGTAATTTTTCCGTCTTCATAGGTAAGTGCGCCTGCCAGGTATTTGGATCGGAGTTGTTTTTCTCCTTGTTGTCTTTCGCGATGGCGAACAGAGGAAGGCAGGCCAGAAGGATCAGTAAGATTTTTTTCATGGTTTTCTCTATTTAACTTTGCACAAAGATAGGAAATAAAAAAGAGAAGCAGTTTTCTGCTTCTCCTTTTTTGTTATTTTAAGACAATGTCTTTATTTTACGGGGATCTTGTCGATACGTGCCTGATGACGTCCTCCTTCGAAAGCGGTGTTGAAGAATTCGGTCATGATCTGGTCGGCGGTTGCTGTATCGATAAATCTTCCGGGCATTACGAGCACATTGGAGTCATTGTGCTGGCGGGCAAGCCGGGCGATTTCGGGGATCCAGCAGAGTGCGGCGCGTATTCCCTGGTGTTTGTTGAGGGTCATGCTGATTCCTTCTCCACTTCCGCAGATGGCGATGCCCGGATAGCATTCGCCTGCTTCTACGGCTTCGGCCAGCGGGTGAGCGAAGTCGGGATAGTCGCAGCTGGCGGTTGAGTAGGTACCGAAATCTTTATATTCCCATCCTTTTTGTTCCAGCCATTGTTTCACGAATTCTTTCAGTTCGAATCCGGCATGGTCGGAAGCCAATCCTATTGTTTTCATCAGAACATTGCTTTTACTTGGTTATACACATTTTTCGGCGTTGAAGCCTAATTTTTCATCCAGTACCTTGTAGGGAGCTGAGAAGCCGAAAGAGTCGAGTCCCCATACTTTTCCGTAGCTCCTACCAGCCTTCCAGGTTGACGGGAAGTCCGGCGGTAAGGCCGAATACTTTGGCTCCGGCGGGGATGATGCTTTCCTGATATTCTTTGCTCTGGCTCCGGAAGAGCCTTCGGAAGGTACGGATACGATACGTGTCTTGATACCGTCCTTGTGGAGGAGTTCGGCTCCGGCTACGAGGGTAGACACTTCTGATCCGGATGCTACGAGGATCACGTCGGGAGTACCTTCAGAGTCGCTTACGATGTAAGCTCCCCTGGCTGCTTCGGCGTAGTTGGTTCCTGCGGGCAGGCTGTTGACGTTCTGGCGTGAGAAGATCAGGCCGGTAGGGGTGTCGGTATTTTCCATGGCGAGCTTCCAGCATACGGTAGTTTCGTCCACATCGGCGGGACGGAGTACGAGCATGGAGTTCTTGCCGTCGTGGTTCTTGATTTTTTCCATCAGGCGGATCTGTGCTTCCTGTTCTACGGGCTGGTGGGTAGGTCCGTCTTCACCTACACGGAAAGCATCGTGTGACCAGATGAACTTCACGGGAAGTTTCATGAGTGCGGCCATACGGATGGCAGGTTTCATGTAGTCGGAGAATACGAAGAAGGTTCCGCAGGCGGAGATCACACCTCCGTGGAGGGTCATACCGATACAGCAGCATGCCATGGTGAGTTCGGCTACTCCTGCCTGGAGGAATGCGCCGCTGAAGTCGCCCTTGGCGAAGGCATGGGTTTTGTTGAGGAATCCTTCGGTCTTGTCGGAGTTGGAAAGGTCGGCTGATGAACAGATCATGTTGGGCACCTGTTCGGCAAGCAGGCCGAGTACTTTGGCCGATGCGTTGCGGGTAGCGTCGCCTGCCTTCTGTTCGATAGAGTTCCAGTCGATGCGTGGAGCCTTTCCGCTGAACCATTCAGCCTGTTGTGCGGCTTTTTCAGGGTTGGCTTCTGCCCAGGCCTGTTCTTCGCGGTGGCGCTCAGCTACGATGGCTTTCAGTTCTTCCTCGCGGCGGGCATACATTTCTTTCACGTCGTCGAAGATTACGAACGGGTTTTCCAGGTCTCCTCCCAGGTTGAGGATGGTGTTCTTGTAGGCATCTCCTCCCAGGGGTGCTCCGTGGGTTTTGCAACTGTGTTCGTAAGAAGTATTGTCGGCCTTGCGTGCGCCTTTACCCATGATACATTTACCGATGATCAGAGTCGGACGCTGGTTTTCGGCTTTGGCTTCGTCGAGAGCCTGGCGGATCTGCTGGCAGTCGTTTCCGTTTATTTCGATGACGTGCCATCCCCAGGAGCGGTATTTCATGGCGGTATCTTCCGTCATGACTTCTCCGGTCTCTGTCGAGAGCTGGATGTCGTTGGCGTCATAGAACATGATCAGGTTGTCCAGTCCCAGATGTCCGGCAATACGTCCTCCACCCTGGGATATTTCTTCCTGTATGCCTCCGTCGGAGATGTAGGCATAGATGGTTTCTTTTTCAAAAGTAGGATTTCCGGTGCGTGCAGCCAGGAATTTGGCGGCGATGGCAGCTCCGATGGCGAAGACATGGCCTTGTCCCAGCGGACCGGAAGTGTTTTCGATGCCTCGCATAACGTCTACTTCGGGATGTCCCGGAGTGGGTGATCCCCATTGGCGCAGGTTTTTCAGTTCATCATGGTGAACTTGCCGTCATGGCGAGCTGTGCGTACAACATGGGCGACATGTGTCCCGGGTCAAGGAAGAACCGGTCGCGTCCTTCCCATTTTGGGTTGGCGGGGTCATATTGCAGATATTCTGCATACAGGACATTGATGAAGTCAGCTCCACCCATGGCACCACCCGGATGGCCGGACTTTGCTTTTTCTACCATTGCAGCAGCCAGGATACGGATGTTGTCGGCTGCGTGATTCATTAATGTGTTATCGTTCTTCATTTGTTAAAATGTTATTTCTTTTGCAAAGATAGTAATTTTTGGACGTTTCATTGCTATTTTCCGCTAAACTTGTCCCGAAATCTGCATTTCTTGTCGGGGTGTTCAGGGGGATTGAAGAATTTCCGGAGGGAATGGAGATAGCCGTTGCGGGTTCATTGTATGGGTGGCTTTATAATAATATAGGTAATGGGGATGGAATTGATTTATGTCATTAAATCTGTATTTTCTTTGTTTGTGTTATATATTTGTTTGTATTTCGTGTATTATGTGATAAATTGATATAAATACACTATGTTAAGTAATAAAATGAAATTTACGATATTTCATTCTTCATTTTCTTTTCTGAAAATCGGTTTCTCTCTTTGCTTTATGAAAGATGGCTTCTAATTTTGTGGACAAATAAAAAGTGAAAATAGAAATTCGGTTTGAAAATGAAAGAGAAAATCGTAAAACAGCAATATTATGTCAGAAATGGTGATTCCGGGTATAATCGCTCTTTCTGTATGTCGGAAGGCTTGTATGATGCGTCGTACGAACATGATGCATGCGGGGTGGGAATGATTGTAAACATTCATGGCATCAAATCTCATGCATTGGTTGATTCGGCTTTGACGGTGCTGGAGCATATGAAGCACCGGGGTGCAGAGGGAGCCGACAACAAGACGGGTGACGGAGCGGGTATTTTGCTTCAGATTCCTCACGAGTTTATTCTTCTTCAGGGGATCCTGTACCCGAGCAGGGGGCATATGGAACGGGGCTGGTGTTTCTCCCCCGGGATCCTTCTTCACGGGAAGAGATTCTGAAGGTGATGGCTTCTGAGTTCGAAGCCGGAGATTTGCAGATGATGCCTTTGCGTGAGGTTCCTGTGCGTTCGTCCATACTGGGAGAAGCTGCCCGTGCGTCCGAGCCTGTTATCTGTCAGATTTTTGTTCGTGGAACTCTGAGAGGTGATGAGCTTGAACTTGCTCTTTATCGGACTCGCAAGCGGATTGAACGGCGCGTGGCTCATCAGGACTTTTATATTGTTTCTTTGTCTTCACGGCTGATTGTCTACAAGGGGATGCTTTCGTCTGTTCAGCTTCGGGAGTATTTCTGCGATCTGAGTCATCCTTGTTTTACGAGCGGACTGGCTATTGTTCATTCCCGTTTCAGTACCAATACCTTGCCGGCATGGAGTCTGGCACAACCTTTCCGTCTGCTTGCTCACAACGGCGAGATCAATACGATCCGGGGAAACCGCGGATGGATGGAGGCCCGCGAAAGTGTGCTTTCCAGTTCTCGTCTGGGAGATGTGGCCGACATACGTCCTATTCTTCAGCTGGGCATGAGCGACAGTGCTTCACTTGACAATGCGCTTGAGTTTTTCTTTCATTCCGGACTGAGCCTTCCTCATGCCATGGCGATGCTCGTGCCTGAATCGTTCAATAGCAAGAATCCGATCAGTGATTCTCTGAAGGCTTTCTATGAATATCATTCCATTCTGATGGACCGTGGGACGGACCGGCCGCCATTCTTTTCAGTGACGGACGTTATGCCGGAGGTATGCTTGACCGTAACGGACTCCGTCCTGCCCGCTATCTGATTACCCGTGATGATACGATGGTGGTAGCGAGCGAAGCCGGAGTGCTTGCCATTGATCCGGCAGAGATCCGTGAGAAGGGACGTCTCCAGCCTGGCAAGATTCTGATGGTTGATACGCGTGAGGGACGGGTGTATTATGATGCCGAACTCAAGGAGAGTCTGGCCGGTGAGCATCCTTACCGGAGCTGGCTTGAAGCCAACCGCATTGAGCTGGATGCCTTGCGTAGCGACGTAAGGTTCCGGTTTCCGTTGACGACTATTCCCGCCGTCTGCGTGCTTTCGGCTATACCCGTGAGGATATCTCCAAGACTCTGGTTCCCATGTGTGTCAATGGCATGGAACCTACCGCATCCATGGGTAATGATGCACCTCTGGCTGTTCTTTCACGTCGTCCCCAGCTTCTTTTCAGCTATTTCCGCCAGCAATTTGCTCAGGTAACCAACCCTCCCATTGATCCCATTCGTGAGGAACTGGTCATGTCACTTACCGAATATATCGGTGCCGTGGGAAGCAATATCCTCCAGCCTGCCGAGAATCATTGCAAGATGGTTCGTCTGCCTCATCCGGTGCTTACCAATGCCCAGCTTGATTTGCTTTGCCATATCCGTTACAAAGGATTTGATGCGGTCCGCCTCCAGATGGTTTTCGATGCTTCCCGCGGAGAGGATGGCTTGCGCGAAGCTCTTGATGACCTTTGCCGCAGGGCGGAAAAGGCCGTTGATGACGGAGCCAACTATATCGTGCTTACCGACCGGGGAATTGATGCCGCTCATGCGCCCGTTCCTTCTCTGCTGGCCGTAAGTGCGGTTCATCACCATCTGATCGGTGTCCAGAAGCGTGTCCAGACCGCGCTGATTGTTGAAAGCGGAGAGATCCGTGAGGTGATGCATGCTGCTCTCTTACTTGGTTATGGTGCGAGTGCCATCAATCCTTATATGGCTTTTGCTGTGCTTGATAGTCTGGTGGCCCGGGGGGAAGTCCAGCTCAACTATGAAACCGCCGAAAAGAACTATGTACGCGCCTGTGCAAGGGACTTTATAAGATTATGAGCAAGATGGGTATCAGTACCATCCGCTCTTACCGCGGAGCGAAGATTTTCGAAGCCGTGGGTGTAGGAGCCGAACTCCTGCGTGATTATTTTGGAACCTCGGTGTCTACCATCGGAGGTATTGGGTCTGAAGGAATGTGGCCCATGATTGTCTGGCTTTCCATCAGGCGGCCTGGTCTGAAGGAGAATGTGATCATCCGGCCGGTGAAGAAACTCCCTGTGAGGATAGCCTGCCCGATATCGGTCAGTTTGCATATCGCAAGGGAGGTGAGAAACACGCCTGGACACCTTCGGTAATCAAAGCTCTGCAAGTGGCTACCCGTCTGGGAAGTTATACCAAGTTTAAGGAATTTACCGCGATGGTTGACCGGAAAGAAGAGCCTTTGTTCCTGCGTGATTTCTTCCGTTTCCGCCGCAACCCCATTCCGTTGGAACAGGTGGAACCGGTGGAAGACATCGTCAGACGGTTCGTTACGGGAGCAATTTCTTTCGGAGCGATCAGCAAGGAGGCTCACGAGGCACTGGCGCTGGCCATGAACAAGCTCGGAAGCCGGAGCAATACGGGAGAAGGTGGAGAGGATCCCGCCCGGTTCAGTGAAACGTTCGACGGCATTTCCCTGTCGAGCAAGACCAAACAGGTGGCTTCCGGACGTTTCGGTGTGACTACGGAATACCTGGTACATGCCGAAGAGATCCAGATCAAGGTGGCTCAGGGAGCCAAGCCCGGTGAAGGCGGCCAGCTTCCGGGATTCAAGGTAGATGAAGTAATAGCCCGTACGCGTCATTCCATTCCGGGCATATCGCTGATTTCTCCTCCGCCTCATCACGATATTTATTCCATTGAAGATCTGGCTCAGCTGATTTTCGATCTCAAGAATGTGAATCCCCGTGCCAGATCAGCGTGAAGCTGGTGGCCGAAAGCGGAGTGGGAACCGTTGCGGCGGGTGTAGCCAAAGCAAAGGCTGACCTGATTGTGATCTCCGGTGCTGAGGGAGGTACGGGTGCTTCGCCGGCATCTTCGGTACGCTATGCCGGAACTTCTCCTGAGATGGGAGTGAGCGAGGCCCAGCAGACTCTGGTACTTAACAAGCTTCGCGGAATGGTACGTCTTCAGGCCGACGGCCAGTTGAAGACCGGACGTGATGTCATCAGCATGGCTCTTCTGGGAGCCGATGAGTTTGCTTTCGGAACCTCTCCTCTGATTGTTCTGGGATGTGTGATGATGCGCAAGTGTCATGCCAACACCTGTCCGGTGGGAGTGGCCACTCAGGATCCTAAGTTGCGTGAACGTTTCCGCGGACATTATGAGTATGTGGTCAATTATTTCCGCTTCCTGGCACAGGAGGTGCGCGAGTATCTGGCGAGATGGGTTTCACCCGTCTGGAGGACATTGTGGGACGTACGGACTGATTGAGATCGCTCCCCGTGAGGCGGGAAGCAAGGAAGCTCTGCTTGATTTCTCACGGATTCTATGCCGGGTAAATAACGATTCAGCCCTTTGCCATGTATCCGGTCAGTTGCATGAGATTGATCACGTAATGGACCGTGAACTCATTTCCGCCTCTTTTGCGGAACTGGAGAAAAGCGGAGACGTTACGCTGGAGTATACGGTGGCCAATACGGACCGTTCCGTAGGAGCAATGTTGTCGGGCGAAGTGGTCAGCCGTTACGGGCAGGCCGGACTGGGAAAACGGAGTCTTCACATCACCTTTCACGGGTCGGCCGGTCAGAGTTTCGGAGCCTTTCTCGTACCGGGAATCCATTTCCGTCTGGAAGCGAAGCCAACGATTACCTGGGCAAGGGCTTGAGTGGAGGTACGATTACGGTATGTCCTCCGCAGGAGGCAACTTTCCGTGCCGAGGAGAATGTCATAGCAGGCAATACCCTGCTCTATGGAGCCACTTCCGGAGAAGTCTATATCAACGGTCAGGTCGGTGAACGTTTTGCCGTGCGTAACTCGGGAGCCGTAGCCGTGGTGGAAGGAGTAGGCGATCATTGTTGCGAGTACATGACGGGCGGATGTGTCGTCGTGCTGGGCTCTACCGGAAGAAACTTTGCGGCAGGTATGAGCGGTGGTGTGGCCTATGTCTGGGACCTGACCGGAACTTTGACTATTTCTGCAACATGGAGATGGTAGAACTTTCCCTGGTGGAAGACAAGGCTTCCCGCGAGGAATTGCATGAGCTGGTGCGCAAGCATTATTTCCAGACCGGTTCTTCGCTGGCACATTCCCTGCTCAATCATTGGGAGCGCAGCCTGGGCGAGTTTGTCCGTGTGATCCCCTTTGAGTATAAGAAGCGCCTGGCCGAAGCTTCACGGATGCGTGAAAGCCGGGAAGAGATGCAGAGTGTATATTGATGCCGGATGTCCGGAATTATAATAACCCTTTAAAATAGAAATCGATATGTGTGGAATTGTGGGTATATTCAATGTCAGGGAACAGACTCCCCAATGGAGAAACAAAGCTTTGTCGATGGCACGCAAGATCCGTCATCGCGGTCCCGACTGGAGCGGAATTTATTGTGGAGGTACGGCAATTCTGGCTCACGAGCGTCTTTCGATCGTCGATCCCCAGAGCGGAGGCCAGCCTCTTTATTCGATGGACCGCCGGCAGATTCTGGCGGTCAACGGCGAGATCTATAATCACCGTGACATCCGCAAGCGGTATGAAGGACGCTATCATTCCAGACGGGAAGTGATTGTGAGGTGATCCTGGCCTTGTATCGCGACAAAGGTATTTCTTTCCTGGAGGAACTGAACGGAATTTTCGCCTTTGCCCTTTATGACGAAGAAAAGGATGATTTCCTGATTGCCCGCGATCCAATTGGCGTGATTCCCCTGTATATCGGTTACGACGAGGACGGAACGGTGTATTGCGCCAGCGAACTGAAGGCGCTCGAAGGATATTGTCAGCGCTATGAACCTTTCCTTCCGGGACATTATTATTCCGGACGCGAGGGAAAGATGAAACGCTGGTACGTACGTGACTGGATGGACTATGATGCCGTGAAGGACAACGGAGCTTCCGTGAGTCAGTTGCGGGATGCGCTGGAAGAAGCCGTCCGCCGTCAGCTGATGAGTGACGTTCCTTACGGAGTTCTTCTTTCCGGCGGGCTGGACAGCTCTGTGATTTCGGCCGTGGCCAAGCAATTTGCTTCCCACCGCATTGAAACGGACGGAACCAAGGAAGCCTGGTGGCCCCAGTTGCATTCCTTCGCCATCGGACTGGAAGGAGCTCCCGATCTGGCGAAAGCGCGTGAAGTGGCCGACTATATCGGTACCGTGCATCACGAGATACATTACACCCTTCAGGAGGGACTGGATGCCTTGCGCGATGTGATCTACTACATCGAGACCTATGATGTTACGACGGTCCGTGCATCCACTCCGATGTATCTGCTGGCCCGTGTCATCAAGAGTATGGGCATCAAGATGGTGCTTAGCGGCGAAGGAGCCGATGAAGTGTTTGGCGGTTATCTTTATTTCCACAAGGCACCCGATGCGAAGGCATTCCATGAAGAAACGGTGCGGAAACTCTCCCGTCTTCATCTCTATGATTGCCTGAGAGCCAACAAGTCACTGGCCGCATGGGGTGTGGAGGGCCGTGTACCTTTCCTCGACAAGGAATTCCTGGATGTAGCAATGCGTCTCAATCCGGAAGCGAAGATGTGTCCGGGAAAGACTATCGAGAAAAAGATCGTACGCGAAGCCTTTGCCGACAAGTTGCCCGAGAGCGTAGCCTGGAGACAAAAAGAACAGTTCAGTGACGGAGTAGGATACAGCTGGATCGATACGCTCCGCGAGATGACCTCTCAGCCGTAAGCGACGAGGAAATGAGTCATGCGGCCGAGCGTTTCCCCATCAATCCGCCGCGCAACAACGGAAGAGTATTATTACCGGAGCATTTTCGAGGAACATTTCCCCAGCGAAAGTGCGGCACGGAGCGTACCCAGTGTGCCGAGTGTGGCATGTTCCACCGCGGAAGCGCTGGCCTGGGACGCACATTTCAGGAATATGAACGAACCGAGCGGGCGTGCCGTGGCCGGAATCCACGAAGACGCCTACAAAGGTTGATAACAAGAGAGAGATTATGAAAGTGAAATTTACCAAGATGCAGGGGGCAGGCAATGACTACATCTATGTCAATACCTTCCTTTATCCGCTGGAAGAACCGGAACGCCTTTCACAGGAATGGAGCCGTCCGCACAACCGGAATCGGTAGTGACGGACTGGTACTGATCGGTCCTTCGGAGGAGGAGACTTCAGCATGCGGATTTTCAATGCCGACGGGTCGGAAGCCATGATGTGTGGAAATGCTTCCCGTTGCATCGGAAAATATGTGTACGAAAACGGTCTGACACAGAAGACCCGGGTAGCCCTGGAGACCCGTTCGGGCATCAAGATCCTGAATCTCCGGGTAAATGATGAGCGGGTGGTTGAATCGGTGACGGTAGATATGGGAATTCCACCGGTATCACTCCCGTGGATCTGGGGGAGGGGTACGGGTATTCCCAGGGGATAGCCGTATCCATGGGAAACCCACATCTGGTGATCTTCGTGGACCAGGTAAGTGACGTCCGGCTTTCCGAAGTCGGTCCGCTTCTGGAACACCATCCTTTGTTTCCCGACCGGGTGAATGTGGAGTTTGCCAGGTGATTGACGGGAGTCATATCCGGATGCGTGTATGGGAACGCGGATCAGGCATCACCCTGGCATGCGGTACGGGAGCTTGTGCTACCGCCGTGGCCGCGGCCTTTACGGGGCGGTGCGGACGTGAATCGGACGTCACGATGGACGGAGGAACCCTTCATCTGCAATGGAATGAGGCCGACGGACATCTCCTGATGGGAGGTCCGGCAGGGAAGGTGTTCGACGGAGAAATAGAGTATGAACCTTCAAAATGAAACAATAGACTATGGCATTTGTAAACGAACACTTTTTACAACTTCAGGGAAGCTACCTCTTTTCGGAAGTGGCCCGCAAGGTAAAGGCCTTTGAGGCCGCCCATCCGCAGGTACGTCTGATCCGTCTGGGAATCGGCGACGTGACCCGTCCGCTTCCCCAGGCTTGCATCGAGGCGATGTGCCGGGCCGTCAGGGAACTGGCGGATGCCCGTACATTCCACGGCTACGGGCCGGAACAGGGATATGACTTCCTGATCAAAGCCATTCTGAAACACGACTTCGAAGAGCGGGGCATCACTCTCAGTCCGTCGGAAATCTTTATCAGCGACGGAGCGAAGAGCGACCTGGGAAACCTCACCGAACTTTTCCGTCAAGATAATCTCGTCGCCATCACCGATCCGGTATATCCGGTGTATGTGGACAGTAATGTCATGTGCGGACGTGCGGGAGTTGCCGGAGCGGACGGTTTGTGGAGCAAGGTCACTTACCTGCCTTGTACCGGTGAGAACGGGTTTGTTCCCGAACTTCCCGATCATCGGGTAGATCTGGTTTACCTGTGTTATCCCAATAATCCGACGGGTACGACTCTCACCCGTGAGCAGTTGAAGAAATGGGTGGACTATGCCCTGGACAACGACGCGCTGATCCTTTTCGATGCCGCTTACGAAGCCTTCATCAGTGAACCGGACGTGCCCCATTCCATTTATGAAATTCCCGGTGCGGAACAGGTGGCCATCGAGGTGCGGAGCTTTTCGAAGACAGCCGGCTTCACCGGAGTACGTTGCGGCTATACGGTCGTACCTGAAAAAGTGACCGCACGCACGGAAGACGGCCGGCGGGTTGCCCTTAATCCCCTCTGGAACCGTCGCCAGTGTACCAAGTTCAACGGAACAAGTTACATTACCCAGCGCGGTGCTGAGGCTATCTACACTCCCGAAGGCCGCCGTCAGGTGGAAGAAACCATCGCCTATTACAAGGAAAACGCCCGCATCATGCGTGAAGGTTTCCGTGAGGCAGGTCTGACGGTTTACGGCGGTGTGAACTCTCCTTACCTCTGGCTCAAGGCACCTGAAGGAATGACTTCCTGGGAATTCTTCGATCATCTGCTTCACGAAATGAACGTAGTCGGGACTCCCGGTTCCGGATTCGGTCCCAGCGGTGAAGGATATCTGCGGCTTACGGCCTTCGGTCAGCGTGAAGATTGTCTGGAAGCCATGGAGCGGATCCGCCGGAAAGGATTTTCATCTGCCGGGAAAAGCTCGCTTTGAGGAAGGCCATTTATTGGAAGAATAAAGACAAAAATAGAATATATAGAACGGAAAAACCATTTTTGATTATGTCAAGATTAAGATTTAGCGTAGTAGAAAAGGCTTTTGCGGCTAAGCCAATCGAAGTAAAGACTCCTTCGGAACGTCCGGACGAATACTTCGCGAAACATGTTTTCAACCGCGAGAAGATGTTCAAATATCTTCCGACTCCCGTATTCAACAAGCTGGTAGATGCAATGGATAACGGAGCTGCTCTTGACCGGGCTACGGCCGATCAGGTGGCGGAAGGTATGAAACGCTGGGCCATGGAACAGGGTGCCACACACTACACCCACTGGTTTCAGCCATTGACCGAAGGTACGGCCGAAAAGCACGATGCCTTTGTGGAACACGACGGAAAGGGAGGCATGATGGAAGAATTTTCCGGCAAATTGCTCGTCCAGCAGGAACCGGACGCCTCTTCATTCCCGAACGGCGGAATCCGCAACACCTTCGAAGCACGCGGATACAGTGCCTGGGATCCTTCTTCACCTGTTTTCGTGGTCGATGACACCTTGTGCATCCCTACCGTTTTCATCGCCTATACCGGTGAATCACTTGACTATAAAGCTCCTCTGCTGAAGCTCTTCATGCCGTCAACAAGGCCGCCGTTGCCGTATGCCGTTATTTCGATCCGGAAGTAAAGAAAGTCGTTTCCTATCTGGGATGGGAACAGGAATACTTCCTGGTTGACGAAGGTCTGTATGCGGCCCGTCCCGACCTGTTGCTGACCGGACGTACCTGATGGGACACGAAGCATCGAAGAACCAGCAGCTTGAAGACCACTATTTCGGAGCCATTCCTGCCCGTGTGGCCGCCTTTATGAAGGATCTGGAAATCCAGGCACTCGAACTGGGTATTCCTGTCAAGACCCGTCACAACGAGGTTG
>ENA-OQAN01000967-OQAN01000967.1-human-gut-metagenome-genome-assembly--contig:-NODE-967-length-13613-cov-4.025730_pt1 | contig 13613 bp, 14 predicted proteins | sample MGYA00242735_ERZ504527 | MGnify/ENA primary metagenome ERZ504527 (study PRJEB26092, sample SAMD00036230) | human gut metagenome | host: Homo sapiens | study: EMG produced TPA metagenomics assembly of...
CGGATCATTCGGCATGGAATTGAAGCAGCAAACAGCCAGATTTTTGAGCAGGCAAAACGAGATATATCCATGGAAGGCATGGGTACGACGATGGTAGTAGCTACGGTTGTCGGCAACTATGCTACGTTGCAAACGTAGGAGACAGCAGGCTGTATCTGGCAGCAGATGGCACGTTTGACCAGGTGACGCAGGACCATTCCCTGATCGCAGAGATGGTGCGCCTTGGAGAACTCACTCCCGAGCAGCGCGGAATCACCCGGACAAAAACATTATTACCAGAGCAGTAGGCACACAGGATACCGTAAAGATTGATTTCTTTGACATTCAGCTTGAAGAGGGCAATCAATTGGTGATGTGCTCGGACGGCCTTTCCAACATGGTAACGGATGAGGAGATTTTCGAACTCATCTGCCGAGAAGACGGTGAGGACAAGGCGAAACGTTTAATTGATAAAGCAAATGCAAATGGCGGCAGAGACAATATCGCAGTCATTGTCGTTGAACCATTTACAAACGAGGTGAAAGAATGTTAAAAGAGGGCGTTATTTTAGGAGAACGATATGAGATCATAAGCCGGATCGGTTCCGGCGGTATGGCTGATGTCTACAAAGCAAAAGACCACAAGCTGAACCGCATGGTGGCCGTCAAGGTTTTAAAACCGGAATTCCGGGAGGATAAAACCTTTATCCGCAAGTTCCGCACGGAGGCACAGGCCGCAGCAGGACTGTCCCATCCGAATATTGTAAACGTGTACGATGTCGGGGAGGACCGCGGCGTTTACTATATCGTCATGGAGCTTGTCGAGGGAATTACTCTGAAGGATTACATTGACCGCAAAGGAAAACTGAGCGTAAAAGAGGCAACCAGCATCGCCATTCAGGTTTCCCTTGGTCTTGAAGCAGCACACAACCGCAATATTGTACACCGCGATGTCAAACCGCAGAATATCATCATTTCCACAGACGGAAAAGTAAAACTTTCCGACTTTGGTATTGCAAAGGCAACTTCTTCCAATACGATCAGTTCGAACGTTATGGGAAGCGTACATTACAGCTCTCCGGAGCAGGTGCGCGGCGGATATTCGGACTATAAGAGTGATATCTATTCCCTTGGTATCACCATGTACGAGATGGTAACCGGAAGAGTGCCGTTTGACGGCGACACCACCGTTGCCATCGCAATCAAGCATCTGCAGGAGGAGATTGAATCTCCATCCAAATATACCCCGAACCTTCCGTTCGCACTGGAGCAGATTATCTTAAAATGTACCCAGAAGAGCCCGGACCGCCGTTACAATAACATGGCGGAGCTGATCGACGACTTGAAGCATTCGCTGATGGAGCCGCAGGGCAATTTCGTAAAAGTAACTCCGTTAAGTTCTCACGCCGAGACTGTTATGGTATCCGCAGAGGAGTTAAGCCAGATCCGTTCCGGCGCAGCAGCAAAGGCAAATGCGCAGACGGCAGAGGAGCCGGCCCGCAAGCGCTACAGCAAGATCGAGGATGAGGAAGAGGACGAAGATTACAGCTACGAGGACGAAGAAGACGAGGATGAGGACGAAGAAGAGGATGACCGCGATTCCTACGATGAGGATGACGACGATTCCTACTACGACGATGACGACGACGATGACAAAGCCGGAAACAAACTCGAAAAGATCATCACAATCGGCGGTTTTGCGATTGCAGCCATCATCATCTGCATGCTGATCTACTTTATTGCACAGGCAGCCGGCATTGTCGGCGGAAAAGGACCGATCGCAGCTTCTTCCAGTTCCGCATCATCTTCGAGCAGCACGGAAGTTGTTTCTTCCAGCAGCAAAGAAGAGGAAAAAGTAACCGTTCCGGATCTGACCAATAAAACCGAGGCAGATGCCGTCGATCTGGCAAACAGCCTGAACCTTGGTGTAGTCAACGGCGGAACCGAGGCATCGGATGTCATTGAGGCAGGAAAGATCTGCCGCCAGGATCTGAAACCGGGAACGAAAGTCGATAAAAATGCAACGATTACGTATTATGTAAGCTCCGGAAAAGAAACCGTAACCATTCCGACCGGCATTGTTGGAACACAGAAAGACGCTGCAAGTGCTGCACTGACTCAGCTGGGACTGCAGGTTTCCACAACAGAGGATTTCAGCGATACCGTTGCAGAAGGCTTGGTTATTTCCGTTGACCCGTCAGAGGGAAGTCAGGTTGCGCCGGAATCTACCGTTACGCTGGTGATCAGCAAGGGATCCAAGGACGCGGAAGAAATTGCAATCCGTGATGTAATCGGCCTGGATGAGGAGACAGCAAAATCAATCCTGAGCGATTTCAATATTATTGTGAAAACAGGAACCAGCAGCAAGGTGGCCGAGGGCGAAGTCATGGAGGTTGACCCGGCAATCGGAACCAAAGTAAAGAAAGGTTCTGACGTTACGATTTATGTCAATAGCCCGAGTGCACAGCCAACGACGCCGGATGAGAATACACCGACCCCGACACCGGCAGAGCCGGGCGCAAATACCGCTACGGATGTTACCTGGTCCTGCAGCCAGACCTTAAGTGCGCCGGATCAGTATCAGGGTGGTATTGCAAAAATTGAGCTGATCCAGGATGATGGAAACGGAAACGAGACCTCCATCACCATCATGGATGGACAGGCCATTACGAGCTGGCCGTATTCTGTCAACACCAACTGGAGTGCTTCATCGTCTGCTTCTTCTACCGGAAGAATCGTCTTCTATGAGATGGATTCGAGCGGAAGTTATCAGGCAATTGCACAGTACCCATCGGTTCCGTTGAGTGAAGGGTGAGTATGACAGGAAAGATTATGAAAGGAATTGCCGGATTCTACTACGTAGACGTAGAAGAATCGGCATTTATGAGTGCAAAGCAAAAGGAATTTTCCGAAAGGAAGGCCAGAAACCGCTCGTCGGAGATCTTGTGGAAATCGAGATTCTGGATGAAGCGGAAAAAACAGGAAATATGACCCGGATTCTGCCGCGAAAAAATGAACTGATCCGTCCGGCAGTGGCCAATATCGATCAGGCGCTTGTGATTTTTGCGCTGGAAAATCCGACCCCGAACCTGACGCTTCTGGACCGTTTTCTTGTGATGATGGAACAGCAGAACGTTCCGACGGCAATCTGTTTCAATAAAAGAGATCTTGCGGGGGAAGATTACACAGACCATCTGCGAAGCGTCTATGAGAACTGCGGTTACCGTGTCTTTACGGTGAGTGCAGCGAAAGAGCAGGGCATGCAGGAAGTGGAAGCATACCTGAAAGGGAAAACAACGGTGGTAGCCGGTCCGTCCGGCGTCGGAAAATCTTCGATCACAAACCGGATGCAGAAAGAAATTCAGATGGAGACCGGAGAGATCAGCAAAAAGCTGAAAAAAGGAAAACACACGACGCGCCATTCCCAGATGATCCCGATCGACCATGAGACGTATCTGTGCGATACGCCGGGGTTCAGCTCGCTTTATACAACCGATATGGAAAAAGAGGAGCTGAAAAACTTTTTCCCGGAATTTCATTCGTACGAAGGAAATGCCGTTTCCTCGGCTGCATCCACGGAAAAGAGCCGGGCTGTGCCGTCAAAGAGGCACTGGAACAGGGAAATATCAGCAAAGAAAGATTTGAAAACTATACCATGTTCTATGAAGAACTGAAAGAACAGGAAAAGAGGAGATACTAGCATGAGCCGAGTATATCAGTTGGCACCTTCTATTTTATCCGCAGACTTCAACCGTCTCGGAGAACAGATCCAAAGGGTAGAGAAAGCAGAGTGCCGGTGGCTTCATATCGATATTATGGATGGAATGTTTGTACCATCCATTTCGTTTGGAATGCCGGTGGTAAAGTCGATCCGAAAAGAAAGCAGTCTGTATTTTGATGTTCATATGATGGTAAAGGACCCGGAGCGGTACGTAGAAGAATTTCAAAGCTGCGGGGCGGATATGATCACGGTTCACGCGGAGGCATGCCGCGATCTGGCAGAAACCGTGAAAAAGATTCATGAAACAGGCGCAGATGCCGGAGTTGCGTAAATCCGGATACGCCGCTTTCTGCGGTTACGGACGTGATGGATCAGGTAGAAATGATTCTGATTATGAGCGTTTTATCCTGCTTCGGCGGCCAGAAGTATATCCCGGAGTCGACGGAGAGAATCCGTACGCTCCGCAGAATGCTGGATGAAAAGGGACTGGAGCATGTGCACATTCAGGTCGATGGCGGCATCAACCGCGCGACCATCGATGAAGTCCTTGCGGCAGGTGCCAACATCATCGTGGCAGGCTCTGCTGTATTTGGCAGCAACATCGAGCAGAACGTGCGCGAGCTGCAGGAAAAAATTTCTTCATACAGCAAAAAGGCAGAATAAGATACAAAAAGACAGAAAAAAGAGGCAGGGAAACGTGAGAACATGTATTATTTCGGGAGGGATGATCGAACCGGATTTTGCCTTCCCATATCTTCAGAAACAGCAGTTTGATATTATCCTGGCAGCAGACCGGGGACTGGAGTTCTGCTACCATTACCAGATTATGCCGACGTATATTCTGGGAGATTTTGACAGTTTATCTCCGGAGATTTTAAATTATTACAAGGAGAACCATGTCGCACCGATCCGGGAATTTAATCCCATGAAGGACAATACGGACACGGACATCGCATTTCAGCAGGCGATTGTTCTGGGAAGCAGTGAAATCACGATCCTCGGAGCAACAGGAGGAAGACTTGACCATTTCTTAAGTATTGTGCAGAACCTGAAAACGGCATGGGAGAAGAAAATTCCGGCTTACATCGTGGACAGCCGCAATCTGATTACGATTCCGGTGGAAACTTCGTTTGAAATCCGGAAAGAAGAGCAGTTCGGAAAGTACGTTTCGTTCTTCCCGCTGGAAAAGGAAGTCGCATCCATCACCCTGGAGGGCTTCGCTACCCGCTCGACCATCACTATCTGCCGAATAGTTCGGGTGGTCTGTGCGTGAGCAATGAGATCGTCGAGGAGACCGCGCATGTATCGTACGAGGGCGGCATTCTTCTGATGGTACAGTCAAGAGATTAAAATCCATTGAAATCAAAGAGCCCGTGTGCTATAATTTATAGTTGCATTGGGCTCTTTTTGTGCATAAAAAGAACCCGAACAGAAAAAGAAGCGAAAAATAAAAACAAAGGAGATATAGATTACTATGAAATTAGGTATCGTGGGCCTTCCGAACGTCGGAAAAAGTACACTTTTCAATTCCCTGACCAAAGCAGGAGCAGAGAGCGCAAACTATCCGTTCTGTACCATTGACCCGAATGTCGGCATCGTGCCGGTTCCGGACAAGCGTCTGCAGCAGCTCGGAGATTTCTATCAGTCCAAGAAAGTAACACCGGCTGTCATCGAGTTCGTTGACATCGCAGGTCTTGTAAAAGGTGCATCCAAAGGAGAGGACTTGGAAACCAGTTCCTTGCCAATATCCGTGAGGTAGATGCTATCGTTCACGTTGTCAGATGCTTCGAGGATCCAAACGTTATCCACGTAGATGGCAGCATTGATCCGCTCCGTGATATCGAGACCATCGACCTTGAGCTGATCTTCGCCGACCTTGAGGTACTCGAGCGCCGTATTTCCAAAACTGCAAAATCTGCAAGAATGGACAAAGAGGCAGCAAAAGAGCTCGAATTCCAGGAGCGTCTGAAAAAACTGCTCGAGGACGGAAAAGATGCCATCCTGATGGAGCTGCAGAACGAGGACGAGGAGAAATGGATCGCAGAGTACAACCTGCTGACCAGTAAACCGGTCATCTACGCAGCAAACGTAGCAGAGGATGATCTCGCTGACGACGGTGCAAACAACTCCTATGTACAGTCCGTCCGCGAATATGCAAAAGAGCACAACAGCGAAGTATTCGTCATCTGCGCCGAGATCGAGCAGAAATCTCCGAACTCGAAGAGGATGAGAAAAAAAATGTTCCTCGAGGATCTTGGTCTTACCGAGTCCGGCCTGGAAAAACTGATCGCAGCAAGCTACCGTCTGCTCGGCCTCATGAGCTTCCTTACAGCAGGAGAGGATGAGACCCGTGCATGGACCATCAAAGTCGGAACAAAAGCACCGCAGGCAGCCGGAAAAATCCACACCGATTTCGAGCGCGGATTCATCAAAGCCGAGGTTGTCAATTATCAGGATCTGCTCGACTGCGGTTCCTACGCAGGAGCAAGAGAGAAAGGCCTTGTGCGTATGGAAGGAAAAGATTACATTGTCCGCGACGGCGATGTCATCCTGTTCCGTTTCAACGTTTGATAAGTAATAATAAGAGAGAATATAAGTTATGGATATGGAAATTAATTTTCCCAATCTCGGGATCTATCTCGACCATGTGGGAAAAAACATCAGTATTTTCGGATTTTCCATCGCCTATTACGGCATCGTGATCGTAACCGGTATGATGATTGCGATCTGGATTGCCCAAAGAGAGGCAAAGCGGACGGGGCAGAACCCGGAGCAGTACCTCGATCTTGCGATGATCGGCATCGCAGCCGGTATTCTCGGGGCGCGGATTTACTACGTTATATTTGCCTGGGACTATTATAAGGATGATCTTTTGAGTATTTTCAACATCCGCCAAGGCGGACTTGCCATCTACGGCGGCATCATCGGTGCCTGCATTGCGGTGGTGATTTACAGCAGAAAGAAGAAACAGAACTTCAGCCTTCTGATGGATACCGCGAGCATGAGCATCGTGTTCGGTCAGATTATGGGACGGTGGGGAAACTTCTTTAACCGTGAGGCATTCGGTGACTACACTAACAACCTGTTTGCGATGCAGCTTCCGGTTTCCGCGGTCCGTGCCAATGAAATCACACAGAAAATGTGGGATCATGTGGTGACGGTAAACGGCGTCGAGTATATTCAGGTGCATCCCACCTTTTTATATGAAAGTTTATGGAATGTGGGTGTCCTGCTTTTTCTTTTCTGGTTTCGGAAAAGAAAAAAATTTAACGGCGAAGTGTTCCTGATGTATCTGATAGGATACGGCCTTGGAAGAATCTGGATCGAGGGACTCCGCACCGACCAGCTTCTGCTTCCGGTGGTGGGACTTCCGGTTTCCCAGCTCCTTTCGGGGTGCCTTGTGGTGGGATGTACCATCCTGGTGGTATGGAAACGAAAAAAATTATCATCCGGTGGGGAGACAGCCCATTCTTAAGGATAAAACCAGTGAAAAAAACAGAATAAAAATACAGAAAAAAGGGAAAACCGGCAAAAAAGGTTTTCTCTTTTTTGATACAAAATTGGTATAAAAAAGGCGGAAAATGCGCATAAAAATGTTGCATTTTGGGGAAAATCTTAAAAATGAAATAGAAAAAAGACCTTGCTATTTTCCCTGAGTTGATATAGAATAAAAATATAAGTGGTAGAAAGTGGTGAAAAGTGGTGCGTTGTGGAGCGGATGTGGCAGTCTGGCTGCGGCGCGATACATGAAGTGGTGCGTGGGGAGACCGCCATTTCAGGTGATAAGAGGGTTTTCATTATGTTCATGGGAGAGTACAGTCATACGATTGACGCGAAGGGAAGATTGATCATACCGTCCAAGTTCAGAGAACAGCTGGGAGAAGAGTTTGTACTGACGAAGGGATTGGACGGATGCCTTTCCATTTACCCAAACGACGAATGGGCTGCCTTTGAAGAGAAGCTGAGAGCCTTACCACTTACAAACAAAAACGCCAGAACTTTTTCCCGTTTCTTTGTAGCAGGTGCTACGTCATGTGAACTGGACAAGCAGGGAGGATTCTCGTACCGGCAACGCTGCGGGAATTTGCTGGTCTGGAAAAAGATGTAGTCCTTACCGGAAATATCAACCGGATTGAAATCTGGAGCAAGGAAAAATGGAACGAAAACAGCAATTATGATGATATGGATGCCATCGCCGAATCAATGGAAGAGATGGGCATTGTGATCTGATCTGTTTCGTTGGGATACAGGAGATGACCATGGAATTTTCGCATACATCAGTATTACTGAATGAAACCATTGAAAACCTTAAGATAAAACCGGACGGAATCTACGTGGACGGGACGTTGGGAGGCGCTGGACATTCCAGTCATATATGTGAGCGCTTATCTGCCACGGGGAGATTAATAGGCATAGATCAGGACGAAGCTGCGATAGCTGCTGCGGGTAAACGCCTGGAACCATTTCAGAACCAGGTCACGATTATCCGCAGCAATTATTGCGATATGGTTCCGCGTCTTGCCGAAATCGGAGTCACCGGGGTAGACGGAATCCTGCTGGATCTTGGAGTTTCATCCTATCAGCTGGATAATGCAGAGCGTGGATTCACATACCGTGAGGATGTTCCGCTGGATATGCGGATGGATCAGAGAAATGCTCTTTCCGCGTACGAAGTCGTGAACGATTACAGTGAAGAGAATCTTTCGCGTATTCTCCATGAATATGGAGAAGAGCGTTTTGCAAGAAAAATTGCACACAATATATGCGTAAGCCGGCAGCAGGCGCCGATTCGAACAACTGGGGAGTTAATCGAAATCATCAAGCGCTCGATTCCGGCAAAAATAAGGGCGACGGGCGGCCATCCGGCCAAGAGAACCTTTCAGGCAATCCGTATCGAAGTGAACCAGGAACTTACCGTTCTGTCGGAGTCACTGGACGGCATGATTGATCTCTTAAATGACGGTGGAAGACTTTGTGTCATCACCTTTCATTCTCTGGAAGACCGTATCGTAAAAAACATTTTCAGAAAAAACGAGCATCCATGTACGTGTCCGCCGGAATTTCCGGTCTGTGTATGCGGAAAGAAGTCCAAGGGAACCGTAGTAACTCGGAAACCGATCTTGCCGGGAGAAGAGGAAATGGAAACAAATCCCCGTTCCAAGAGCGCAAAACTGCGCGTCTTTGAACGAAAAGTGTGACGGCTCGGCACGAAGGAGACAGAGAAGTTATGCCAGACGGGCAGATGGAAGGGTAAATTCGACAGATAGAACGAAACGTTATACGCCAGATACGTTTGAGGACGGAAGTGCGGTACGGCGTCTTGCAGCACAGCCGCAGGAAGCACCAAAAGAAGCACGGCCTCTGAAATCGGGTGTGAGCAGCCAGACAAGAAGAAACCGGGCACGGGCGACACAGATCAGCGCGGGCTACGCTGTTTTTCTTGCCATTGTCTGCACACTGTGTATCGCGGCGTGTGTTGCGTATGTCAAGTTGCAGACCGTGGTTACCACGCAGGCGGAAGACATTACCAGCAAAGAAAAAGAATTGAGCGATCTGAAGGCGGACAATGACGCCTATTACAATACAACGGTTGCCTCCGAAGATCTTGAGGCAGTCAAAGAAGCAGCACAGAACCGGCTCGGCATGAAATATGCAGATGAGTCCAGGTAATTTATTTCGATGATTCAGAAAACAGCTATGTGAGACAGTATCAGGATGTTCCGGATGCGAAATAGGTGAAAACGTGAGTAAACAGAAAAAAAATAAAAAACGAAGCGGGGCATTCCGGAGACGGAAGACAAGTGGGCGTATGAGCAGAAAACTGGTAGCACTCTTTTTGGGAGTGATGCTGGTTTTTGTTGCTTTAGCGATTGACATTACGTATGTGAATGCCACAAAGGGAGAAAAATACGAAAGACAGGTTTTAAGCCAGACGCAGCAGTCCTACGACAGCAGGACAATTCCATTCCAGCGGGGAAGTATCACCGACCGGAACGGAACGATTCTGGCAACGAGTGAGAAGGTTTACAACGTTATTCTCGACTGTAAACTTGCCAATACGACGGTAAAAGATGAAGAAAAGAACGATACCCATCCGTACGTCGATCCGACCGTAGCAGCACTGGTTGAATACTTCGGACTCGACGAGACGGATATCCGGGATCGTCTGACCGGCGAAACGACAAAAGAAAGCCAGTACCAGGTTCTCGCCAGAGAGGTCTCGATGGACGCGAAAAAAGCGTTTGAGACCTATGTGGACGAGTACGCGGACAAAAAGAACAAGGAGCTCGATGAGAACGAGCAGGCGGAAAAAGCATACCGTGCCAACATCCGCGGCGTCTGGTTCGAGGAATCCTACCACAGAACGTATCCGTTAAATTCACTTGCCTGCGATCTGATCGGCTTTACGTATTCAGGAGACACGGCAGACTGGGGAATCGAAGGGTATTATTCCAGTATCTTAAATGGCGTGAATGGTCGCCAGTTCGGCTATTACAACGAAGATGCGGATATGGAACAGACGATCATCGAGGCGCAGCCGGGCAAAAACGTGGTTACGACGATTGATGTAAATATTCAGAAGATCATCCGCACGGCGATCAAGAATTACAATGAGCGGATTCATGTCCAGAACGGCGCGGACGAATCGGACACTGAGACGAACCGTCAGACAAAAGCGGCAAAGAATATCGGCGTTGTCGTGATGGATCCGAACAATGGAGAGATTCTTGGTATGGATTCTTCCGACTGGTATGACCTGAACAATCCAAGAGATCTGACACCGTTCTATTCGCAGGAAGAAATTGATGCGATGAACGATAACGAGACAATGGAGCTTTGAGTGCCATCTGGAAAAACTACTGTATTTCCGATGCATATGAGCCAGGTTCCACGGCAAAACCGATGAACGTGGCGGCGGCATATTCCCTCGATGTAATCGATGATGATACCCTGTTTGACTGTGAGGGGTTTGAGACGATTGCAGCAGATGATCCGCTGCGGAGCTTATCCGGGAACACATGGCGTACAGACACCGGCCGATGTACTGAAAAACTCCTGCAACGCTGGTATGATGCAGATCGGACAGAAGATGGGAGCAGCGGAATTTCTCCGCTATCAGGATATTTTCGGTTTCGGCAGTCTGACAGGAATTGACCTGCCGGGTGAGGCGTACGGCCTGGTTCACACGGAGGATACCATGGGACCGACCGAGCTTGCAACGAGTACATTCGGACAGGGCTATACCGTGACGATGGTACAGCAGGCAGCTGCGTTTTCCTCTCTGATCAACGGAGGCAATTATTACCAGCCGCATGTGATGAAGACGATCACGGACAGCACAGGAGCCGTTGTTGAGAGCAATGAGCCGAATCTGGTGCGTCAGACGGTTTCCGCGGAAATCAGCGATAAAATGAGAAGTTTCCTCCAGGGAGTCGTGACCGATGGAAGCGGCCAGAGTGCAAAGGTTGCCGGTTACACGATGGAGGAAAAACAGGTACTGCACAGAAGTATCCGCGAGGCAATGGAAAATATCTCGTTTCCTTTATCGGATTTGCACCGGTAGAAAACCCGAAAGCTGTTGTTTACGCGATTGTGGACGAGCCGGATGTAGAAAATCAGGCGAACAGTGTGCTGGCACAGGAGATCGTAAAAGAGATCTACACAGAACTGCTGCCGTATTTGAACGTATTCCCGGATGATACGGACGGTGTGACGGGCGAAGGCTCCGAGACCGGAACGGATGATCCAAACGTAGCGGCACCGGTACAGGAAGACGATACGGAAAACAGTGCTGAAAACAGCAATATCGAGAACGGCGGTCTGACAAACGCCGAGCTGGATCTCATCAATGAAGAGTAAAAAACAAAAGACATAACCCCATAGCAGTTTCCATATAGTGTTATCATAATGGATTCGGCTATGGGGTATTCTATGCGTAAAAACAAAACGTATCACCGGAAAAAGACGGTTCTTCTGTGGGTACTCTGCATGGGAATGATGGTCGGACTTGCCGGGCGGCTGGTGTATCTGTGTGTGTTCCGGTCCGTCTATTATTCCGAGAAGGCGGATGATCTGCACGAGCGGGAGCGTGGGATCAAGGCGGCGCGCGGCCGGATTCTTGATGCAAACGGGGAAGTTCTCGCGGCAAACCGCACGGTCTGTACGATTTCCGTGATCCACAGCCAGATTGAGGAGCCGGAGGCGGTGATTGCGATGCTGGTAAAAGAGCTTGGAATTTCGGAGGAGACGGCGCGGAAACGCGTGGAGAAGCGGTCTTCAATCGAGCGTGTCGAGACGAATGTGGACAAGGAGACGGGTGATACCATCCGGTCGTACGGATACGCGGGGGTAAAAGTGGATGAGGATTTCAAGCGGTATTACCCCAAAGGGAAGCTGGCGTCGCGCGTTATCGGCTTCACCGGAGGCGATAATCAGGGCATCATCGGACTGGAGGTGGAATATGAGGAAATTTTAAAAGGAATCAACGGAAAAATCCTGACGACAACGGATGCGCGCGGGATTGAGCAGAACGGCATCGGGGAGAGCCGCCAGGAGCCGGTGGCGGGAAGGGACTTAAAGGTCAGCCTGGATGTCAATATCCAGGCGTACTGCCAGCAGGCAGCGGAAAAGGCGATGGCAGAAAAACAGGCGGACAGCGTCTCGATTCTTCTTATGAATCCGCAGAACGGAGAAATCTATGCCTGTGTCAATGTGCCGGAGTTCGACCTCAACGATCCGTTCACGCTGCAGCAGGATACAACGGGACTTTCGGAAAAAGAAATTCAGGATCTGCTGAACCAGATGTGGCGGAATGCCTGCATCAACGATACGTACGAGCCGGGATCTACCTTTAAGATCATCACAATGTCGGCGGGACTTTCGGAGGGGCGTTGTGTCGCCGAACGATTCGTTTTTCTGTCCCGGCTACAAAATCGTGGAGGACCGCCGGATCCACTGCCACAAGCGGACGGGACACGGAGCCGAAAACTTCGTGCAGGCGCGCAGAACTCGTGCAACCCGGTGTTCATTGAAGTGGGGCTGCGGCTCGGTGTGGAAAAGTTCTGTGATTACTTCCGGAATTTCGGCCTGATGGAAAAGACGGGGATCGATCTGCCGGGCGAGGCATCGACGATTATGCACAAGGAGGAAAACATCGGAGAGGTTGAGCTTGCGACGATGGCATTCGGCCAGTCCTTCCAGATCACGCCGATCCGCCTGGCGGCGACGGTCTCTGCGCTCGTCAACGGCGGAAAAATGGTGACGCCGCATGTCGCAACGGATGTGCTCAATGAAGAAGGAAATGTCGTAAAGCATCTGAATTTTCCGGAAAAAGAAGGGGTTCTTTCGGAAGAAACTTCCAGGACGGTGCGCGAAATTCTGGAAAGCGTCGTTTCAGAAGGGTCTGGAAAGAATGCGTACCTCGAGGGATATTCCATCGGCGGAAAGACGGCAACTTCGCAGACACTTCCGCGGAGCGCCAACCGCTATATTTCCTCATTCCTCGGCTTCACCCCGGCGGAGCATCCGACGGTGCTGGGGCTTTGCATTATCCGCAATCCGCAGGGCGTCTACTACGGCGGAACGATCTGCGCGCCGGTGATCCGCGATATCTTTTCCAATGTACTTCCGTATCTCGGTATTGGATACAATTCTCAGGAAACCTGAGAATTGTATCCTTCGCAGCCCTCATTTAAAGTTTTGCTTCGCAAAAGGAGGGCTGCTCACACCTGAATCACTTTCTTACGCAGCGAAACAGCAAGTGTTTCACTGCTGAGCGAACCGTAACTTGGATTATAAAAGAAGGTTGCGAAACAGAACAAAAAAGCTATATAACTGAATAGGCTGGAGAAAATATTTTGACATGCCTGTTCCGTACACAATCCGTACAAAAAGGAAGAGGTGCGTCTATGAAA
>ENA-OQAN01000968-OQAN01000968.1-human-gut-metagenome-genome-assembly--contig:-NODE-968-length-13592-cov-1.429929_pt1 | contig 13592 bp, 21 predicted proteins | sample MGYA00242735_ERZ504527 | MGnify/ENA primary metagenome ERZ504527 (study PRJEB26092, sample SAMD00036230) | human gut metagenome | host: Homo sapiens | study: EMG produced TPA metagenomics assembly of...
CGCCCTCATGAAGGCTTCTTTGCTGCGTCTATCGTCATGTCTATCATCGGCGTCATCGGCTTTGCCATCTGCTATTTCAACTGCCATGAACACGTTCCGGTCAAGCGCAATACCCAGAATGAACAGAAAGCAAAATTCTCGGATTATATTAAACTCGTGTTTACTAACAAACCGCTTTTATGCATTATTTTGATGACTTTGTTTACCATCTCGGCTATGAACACGAATAACCAGATGATGATTTTCTTCTGCCAGTATAACTTAGGACATATGGCTTGCAGCCGATTGTAAACGGCATCATGATGGGCTGCTCCGTCGTAGGTATCCTGCTCATCCCGAAACTGGTCAAGATGTTCGGCAAGAAAAAGACGGCCATCGGCGGCTTGCTCATCGGCTGTGCAGCTGACCTCTTGAACTTCGTCATCCCGACTAATATTTATACCTTTATCGTATTGGTCACCATCGGCTACGTAGCCTGGCTATTCCGAACGGCGTTACCTGGGCTTTCGTTTCCGACGTCATCGACTACAGCGAATGGCACAACGGCATCCGCAAAGAAGGGATTACCTATGCGGCTTTCAACTTCTCCCGAAAAATCGCCCAGGCCCTGGCTGCTGTCGTAAGTTCGGGCATCCTGGTACTGACAGGTTACGTCGCCAATGCCGTTCAGAGTGAAATGACATTGATGGGGATTAAAGCAGCTATGACCTTGTATCCGGGCGTTGCCCTCGGCATTGCTGCTATCATCCTCTACTTCTTCTATGGCTTGACAGACGACAAATTCAAGAAGATTGCCGATGATCTGAACCATGGTAAATGGGAACACGGCACGATTGAATAAGGAGGCTTTGTCATGAAAGATAAGAACTGCGGTTACTGCGTAAAAGGCGAACCGCTTGCTAAATTCGGCATTTACATCTGCGACTTATCGGTCAGTATGCTGGTCCTGTTCAAAGAACAGAGTCATCCCGGCCGCTGTATCGTCGCCTATAAAGACCATGTCAGTGAAATGACGGACTTGAGCGATGAAGAACGCAATGCCTTTTTTGCCGACGTTGCCAAGGCGGCGAAAGCATCCATCAGGCATTCCATCCGGATAAGGTAAACTATGGTTCCTATGCCGATACGGGGCATCATCTCCACGTTCACTTAGTGCCGAAATACAAAGATGATTTTGAATGGAACAGTACCTTTGCCATGAATCCGGACCGCGTCTATTTGACGGATGCCGCCTATGAAGACATGATTGACAAAATAAAGGCACAATTGGAGGAAAACCATGAGTAAAGTGCTTACTATCGGTGAAGCCATGGGCTTGCTGATTGCTGAAGAAATGGGGCCGCTGGAAGAAGTGGAACATTTTTCCCGCCATGTCTGCGGGGCGGAACTGAATTACGCCGTCGGCATGGCCCGGCTGGGCAATGACGTGTCGTATATTTCCAAGGTCGGCGTCGACCCCTTCGGGAAGTGCATCTGCAACTTCCTCAAGGCCAATGGCATCCACGATGACTATGTCTGGACTGATGATGACCATATGACGGGGTTCCAGATGAAAGAAAAGGTCCTGGAAGGGGACCCGACGGTAGCCAATATCCGTAAACACACGGCCTTTTCCCACTTCGACCGGCGGACCTCTCCGGTATCGACTGGACCGGCGTCGACCACCTGCACGTCACGGGGATTCCCCTGGCCCTGTCGGAATCATGCCGGGAAACGATTTATACGCTGATGATGCGGGCTCACGGCAAAGGCGTGCGCATTTCCTTTGACCCCAACCTGCGGCCCATGCTCTGGAAATCCCAGGAAATCATGGCCCGCGTCATCAATGACGCCGCCCAGTATGCTGACATCGTCATGCCCGGCCTCAATGAAGGCCGGATCCTGACGGGGATGGATCATGAAAAGGACATTGCCGGTTACTACTTGCAGCGCGGTGTCCAGACCGTCGTCATCAAAATGGGCGGCAGTCATGGACCTATATTGCACGGCGGATGACCAGGAATACTATGTGCCGAGCTATCACGTCGACCACATCGTCGATACGGTCGGTGCCGGTGACGGCTTTGCCGTCGGTTTCACCAGTGCCATCCTCGATGGCCTGGGGCTGGAAGATGCTGCCCGCCGGGGTGCTGCCATCGGGGCCATGGCCATCCAGTCGCCGGTGATAACGAAGGATTGCCGACGCGGGAACAACTGGCGGTATTCCAACAGAACGCATGATGTTGGTTGTGGGATTTCCACAAGTGGGCCGCCCTTTGGGACGGCCCCTACGTGCGGCCCTATGGGACCGCTGCGGCCTGCGACCTGCGTTAATGACACCTGCATCAATCCGTATGATTGGTGCAAAACAACCCCATTAACCGTGAATAGGACATGGCCTATCGGTGTGGAACGGGCGCCTACGCTGCGGCCTGCGATTATTTTATGAACCAAAAGGAGATAAAGTAATGGATAAATTAGATGTTGTTAAGAAAATTCAGGAAATCGGTGTCGTTGCCGTCGTCCGCGGCAACAGCCGGAAGAAGCGATGATGATGTCCGAAGCCTGCATTAAAGGCGGTGTCACGGCCATTGAACTGGCTTTCACGACGCCGCGGGCTCATGAAGTCATCGAAGCCCTTTCCAAGAAGTACGCCGACAATCCGGATGTTATCATCGGTGCTGGCACGGTCCTCGATGCTATTACGGCCCGCATTGCTATCCTCGCCGGTGCCCAGTTCATCGTGTCGCCGGCACTGGACGTGGAAACGATCAAGCTCTGCAACCGCTACCGCGTCGCCGTCATGCCGGGGACGGACGACCCTCAACGGCGTCATTACGGCCCTGGAATACGGCGCTGACGTCGTCAAGATCTTCCTGGGGAAATCCTGGGCATGAAAGCCATCAAGGCCATCCATGGTCCCCTGCCGCAGGCTCCGCTCATGCCGACAGGTGGTGTCAATGTAGAAAACGCCGGTGACTGGATCAAAGCCGGCTGCGTCGCCGTCGGTGCCGGCGGTGCCCTCACAGGCGGCGGCAAGACGGCCGATGAAATCACGACTACGGCCAAAAAATTCATCGCTGCCGTCCAGGCTGCCCGGAAGTAAAAATTTGATGTATGATGTTTGACGTTTGATGAAAGGCTCTCCTCATAGGAGAGCTGGCCGCCGAAGGCGGTCTGAGAGGTTGCTTTAAAAACGGGACTGGCGCATGAAGCCTATGTCATCATGCACCAGTCCCGTTTCTTTATAATTTGTAGTGCGTAGTTTCATTAATGAAATAAATATGTTTTTTTAAGGTCAATACCTTTTAGAGAATTTACACGTTCACACAATCTGTTTAAATGACGTGATGTTATAAAAGAAAAATACGGTAATTAAGCCGTTTAAAAGTATGTAAATTAAAATAAATTAATTTACCGATGCCGGAAAGGGTTCTTTTTTTCTTCTGGAAATATACAATTTGTGCCCGTTTTGTGATAAGATGAAATTGAGAAAAGCAGGCATTGATTTTCAGAATGATGGAGTGGTTATGGAAAATTTAGAATTATTTGAAAAAGCACCGAATGAAACGGTGCGGGAATATGCTTATCGCGTGTTGTACGAAAATATTATGTCTTTAAAGCTTCCGCCGGGTACGGCTATGTCGGAACAAGAGTTGTCAGGCATACTGAATGTCAGCCGGACGCCGGTACGGGAAGCCTTTATCCGTTTGTCACAAAAGGGACTGCTCGAGATTTTACCGCAGCGCGGGACCTTCGTATCCAAGATTCACACGGAACAGCTGGCAGAGTTCCGCTTTTTCCGGGTTACCTTGGAACGGGCCATTATAGAATTGGCCTGTCAGGCTTTTCCGGATCCGTGGCGGACGAAACTAGAATTTTGCATTTTCGAGCAGGGGAAATTCATTACCTCGAAAGATGCAGAAAACTTTTTCAAGAGTGACAATACGTTGCACTCCCTGCTCTATGAAGGTTGCGGCAAGCCCCATATCTGGCAGATCGTCCAGGAATCAAACCTGGATTATGCTCGGGCCCGCGTCCTCAACGTCAGCGATGCCGCTGAGCAGATGAACCTTCTTTATGAACAGCATAAAGGCATTGTCGGAGCCATCTTTGCCGGCAATACCGAAATGGCGCAACGCATCATGACCGAACACATCAATAAGGTCATGGGCGACGTAGAAGTATTGAAAAAAGAATATCCAGAGTATTTCCGGTAAAGATAGTTTGTAGTACAGAGTTCACTAAAAACTACAAACTGCAAACTTAGTACTCAAAAAGGGCTTGTCGCATACGCGACAAGCCCTTTTCTCACCTCCTGAAACTTTCCCGTTCTACGAGTCGGCACTAAATTCGGTGCGGACTGGGACGGAATCCGGTTCTTTTTCCGGTCAGTTCGGTGACGATATGGACGGCGGCATTGCACAGACTGGTCAGTTTGTTGTCCAGGCTGGTAATGGTCGGCGTGGCGCATTGGGCCAGGATGGAGTTATTGCAGCCGATGACCGGGATGGTTTTGCCGTGGCGCAAAGCGGCCGTTGGGCACCGATGGCGAAGATATCTTCTGAGGTGACGATGGCATCGAATGAGATGCCGTCTGCGACCAAGCGGTCGATGAGCACTTCTGTGTCATCCAGGGTACGTGGTATTTGCTGGATGAGTTCCGGCTTTTCCGTTAAGTTCAAATCCCGGATTCCCTGCCGGAAACCGTCGAGCTTATGGCGGCCGCTGTAGGTGAGGGAGTCGTAGATATAGAGGATGTCGTGGCAGTTTTTGGCAGCCAAGGCAGTAACGATCATTTTCATGCCTTCTTTTTCGTTACAGACGACGCTGTACATGTTGGCTGATGGTAGTCGCTGTTGATGGTGATGACGGGAATCTGCCGGGCCGTGTCGCAGAGGAGACGGACGTCGGTTTCAGATGAAAAAGGCGTGCCAATAGTGATGATGGCATCGACGTGTTTATCGGCCATGTCAGAGATGTATTTCCCGTTATGGCCCGTATCGCTGCCTGTATTGGAAAGCATGACATCGAAATGGTGTTTCCGCAGGCCGTCTTCCAGCAAGGATACGGCATGGGCATAGAAAATATCGGCCACATCGGTGCAAATGACGCGATCGATTTCATGGAATCGAGGCTAAGCCCCGGGCGAAGGGATTGGGCTTGTAACCCATTTCCTTCATAACTTGAAGGACTTTTGCCCGTGTCTTTTCGCTGACCCGTGTGCTGCCGTTGAGGACGCGAGAGACGGTGGCAATGGATACATTGCACTTCTGGGCGATGTCGTAAATGGTGATGTTCATAGCAATCGTTCCTCTTTGTGTAAAAAATCTGTGTTGCTTACATTATAGCATACTTTTTTTCTGGATAAATGAGAAATCGCCACGATTTAAATGTAAGCGCTTAACCATTTGGAATGGAAAAATAGCAATATCTAGGCACGAAAGGAATAGGAAGGTAAATTTTTAATTCATATTTATGAGCTAAAAGCATGAAAAACGGCTAATTTTTCAAAATTAATACATAAAAATCATATCGTGTTGACACTTGAAGCATGACATGGTATTCTTTCGGTAAAGATAAGTGTAAGAGCTTACAATAAAAGTTGAGAATGACCGATGATATAACGGCCTTATATTTAGGAGGAGACGGACAAAATGAAACAATTCATGGACAAAGACTTCTTATTGGATACGGCGACAGCAAGCATTTATTCCACGACTATGCAGAACATATGCCGATTATTGACTACCATTGCCATATTTCCCCGCAGGAAATCGCAGAAGATCACCACTTCCGCAGCATTACTGAAGTATGGCTCGGCGGTGACCATTATAAATGGCGCCTCATCCGTTCCAATGGGACACCGGAAGAAAAAGTTACCGGTACAGAATCGACAGACCTGGAAAAATTCGTCGAATATGCGAAAGCTCTTCCAAGAGCTATTGGCAATCCGCTCTATCATTGGAGTCATTTGGAATTGCAGCGCTATTTCGGCATTACCGAACCGTTGAGCGAAAAGAATGCTGAAGATATCTTCAATCGCTGCAACGCCAAGCTGCAGGAAAAAGATATGGGCGTCCAGGGCTTGATTAAACAGTCCAACGTCAAAGTCATCTGCACGACAGACGACCCGGCAGACGACCTGAAATGGCACCAGAAATTGAAGGATGAAAATACGTGCAGTGCCAAAGTCTATCCGGCTATGCGTCCGGACAAGCTGATGAACGTCGACAAAGCCGGTTATGCTGATTACATGGCCCGCCTCGGTCAGGCTGCCGGCGTTGAAATCAAGACTTTTGCCGATATCCGCAAAGCCATGGACAAGCGCATCGCCTTCTTTGAAGAAATGGGCCGTCCGCGCTACAGACCATGCACTGGAATATGTTTTCTGCCGCGAAGCCGATGAAGCGACTGTCGATGCTATCATTGCCAAAGCCTTGAAAGGCGAAAGCATCAGTAAAGAAGAAACGGAAGCCTATAAGACGCTGTCCTCACCTACCTGGCTGGTGAATATTACAAACGCGGCTGGGTCATGCAGCTCCACTTCGCTACCCTGCGCGACCTCAATTCGGAAATGTTCCGCAAGTTAGGACCGGATACGGGCTTTGACAGTGTTGCCGAAGGGAATTGCTGCAAAGGCCTCATCGCCTTCCTGGATCATCTCAATGAACTCCATATCCTGCCGAAGACGATTCTCTATTCCGGGACGCCGAACGATAACGCCATGATTGGCACCATCATCGGTGCTTTCCAGGGACCGGAAGCCCGCGGCAAGATTCAGCAGGGTGCTGCCTGGTGGTTCAACGATACGAAACAGGGCATGATCGACCAGATGACGAGCATCGCTAACCTCTCGGTCTTCGGCAATATCCTCGGCATGCTGACAGACTCCCGCTCGTTCCTCTCCTACGCCCGTCACGAATATTACCGCCGTATCCTCTGCAACTGGATCGGCAATCTTGTTGAAAACGGCGAATATCCGAACGACGACGAAGCACTGCGTCAGCTCGTCGAAGATATTTGCTTCAACAATGCAGCCAACTACTTCCAGTTCCAAATGTAAACGGAGGGGTAAACGATGAAAAACGTAAGTGAACTCTATCAAAAAGCCCAGCATCCCGTGCGTATCCTGCAGTTCGGTGAAGGCAACTTCCTGCGTGCCTTCGTCGACTACGCCGTCGATGTAGCAAATGAAGAAAACGGCTTTGACGGCAGCGTCGCTGTCATCATGCCCCGTTCGGGCAAGACGGACCGCTTCGCTAAGCAGAATGACGTTTACACGGTCTGCCTGCGCGGCCAGCAGGACGGCAAAGTCTATAAAGAAAACCGCGTCGTCACTTCTGTTAAGACGGTTATCAGCGCCCGCGATGAATACGATGCTTTCATGGCTCTGGCTCATGAAGATTCGCTGGAATTCGTCGTTTCCAATACGACAGAAGCAGGCATCACTTTGACGAAAAGACGCCTTCACAGAATGCCCGCCGACGACCTTCCCGGCAAAGCTGACGAAGTTCCTCTATGAACGCTATACCTTCTATAAAGGCGCTGCCGATAAGGGCCTGACCATGCTGCCGACGGAATTGAATGACAACAACGGTAAACTCCTTCGGGGCTGTGTAAACAAATATGTATCCCTGTGGAAACTGGAAGCGTCTTTCCAGTCATGGCTCGACCAGCACTGCCAGTTCACGGATACCTTGGTCGACCGCATCGTCGTCGGCTATCCGGCTGATTCCATCGCGGCTCTGCAGGACGAACTGGGCTATGAAGACAGCCTGCTCGACCAGGCCGAACCTTTCTCCTTATGGGTTATCGGCGACCCGGCGCTGGCTTTACGGCTGCCGTTAAACTCAAGTAAATTCCATGTTGAATTCACGGACATATCCACGCCTTTAAAGAACAAAAAAGTGCGCATCCTCAACGGGGCTCATACGTCTATGGTCCTCGGTGCTTATCTGCCGGTCTCGATTATGTCGGCCAGTGCATGGAAGACCAGTCATCCGCAAGTCCCTGGACCAGACCGTCTTCGATGAAATCGTTCCGACCGTCCATTTGCCGGAAGAAAAAGGCCGTTGCCTTTGCCAAGGCGTTTATGAACGCTTTGAAAATCCTTTTGTCAAACACGCATTGCTCTCGATTTCCCTGAATTCCATTTCCAAGTGGAAAGCCCGCATCCTGCCGACCTTTAAAGACAGTCTGGCAGCGACGGGGAAACTTCCGAAATGGCTGACCTATTCCTTTGCCGCTTTCCTGGCTTTCTATCGGACGACCCAGGCTGGTGAACATTGTCTTATCGGGTCACGGCCGGGCAATACTTATGAAATCCACGATGATGAAGATAAACTGGCCTTTGTCAAAGAACAGGCCGGTAAAACGACGGCTGATTACGTCAAGGCCATCATGCACGCAGTGATTGGTGGGGCGAAGACCTGTCGGCTATCGACGGCTTTGCCGATGCCGTTACGGCTCATCTGGACCGCATGGCTGAAATCGGTGTCAAAGCTCACATTGCCGAATTGACAAAGGAGTAAACGATGAACGTATTCCAAATCAACTCTCATGATAATGTCGCCGTAGCTGTCGACGCCGTTGCCAAAGGCAGCGTCGTCACAGCTGGCGGCAAGACTTTTACGGTCTGCCAGGACATCCCGGCAGGCATAAAGTGGCCCTGCAGCCGATTGCCAAAGGCGAAGACGTCATCAAATACGGCTTTCCCATCGGGACGGCTAAAGCTGATATCCCGTTGGTGCCTGGGTCCATACGCAGAACGTCCAAAGTAAACTCGGTGATTTACTTCACTATACCTATGAACCGGAAAAAGCTGATCGTTCTCTCAGGAAAAAGTGAAAAAAAATACGAATTCCAAGGGCTATAAACGGAGCGATGGCAGTGCCGGCATCCGCAATGAAGTCTGGATCATCCCGACCGTCGGCTGTGTCAACAATATTGCCAGAGCCATTGAAACGGCGTCCCAGGCTTATAAAACGGAGAACATCGACGGTATCTATGCCTATAGCCATCCCCACGGTTGCTCGCAGTTAGGCGATGACCAGGTCCATACACAAAAGATACTAAGTGGGCTGATTCACAATCCCAACGCCGGTGCCGTCCTGGTCCTGAGCCTGGGCTGTGAAAACAATCAGGTCAGCCTGATGAAAGAAGTCATCGGCGACTATGATCCGGACCGCGTCAAATTCCTGGTCTGCCAGGACGTGGAAGATGAAATTGAAGCCGGCACGGCTATCGTCAAAGACCTCTGCCATTACGCGGCTCAGTTCCATCGCCAGCCCTGCGATGCATCGCTGCTGACTATCGGTTTGAAATGCGGCGGCTCCGATGGTTTTTCGGGCATTACAGCCAATCCCCTGGTCGGGGAGATTTCCAACCGCCTCATCGCAGTCGGCGGTACGTCAATTCTGACGGAAGTGCCGGAAATGTTCGGCGCCGAAACGCTGCTCATGAACCGGGCTCGCAATCGGGAAGTCTTCGACAAGACCGTCGACCTCATCAACCATTTCAAAGAGTATTTTATGAGTTATGGCGAAAAGATCAATGAAAATCCATCGCCAGGCAACAAGGCCGGCGGCATCACGACATTGGAAGACAAGTCCCTGGGCTGTGTCCAGAAAGGCGGCCGGGCGCTCGTCGAAGACGTCCTGGCCTATGGCGACAGGGCGACGAAGAAAGGCCTAAACTTGTTGCAGGCTCCAGGCAATGATTTAGTGGCCTCCAATGCACTGGCCGCTGCCGGAGCCCATATGGTACTGTTTACAACGGGCCGGGGGACGCCTTTTGCCTGCCCCGTACCGACGATTAAGATTTCCAGCAATAGTCACCTGGCCGGTTTCAAACGGAACTGGATCGATTTCAATGCCGGGACCATTGCTGAAGGGGAATCGCGGGAAGCCGCAGCGGACCGCCTTTTCCAATATATCCTTGACGTAGCGTCAGGTCGTGTCCATGCGAAATCGGAAGCCTTGGACAAGCACGAACTGGCTATATTTAAAAACGGAGTTACTTTATAAGGAGGGAGTGCAATGAGCACACAAGAAGGGACGTTGCCGAACAAGAGCGTAACGACTGAAACGGCAGCTTCTAAGGAAGGCCATGTGAAATTATCATGGCGTGAAAAAATCTGTTATGGTTTCGGTGACTTTGGCAACGGTTTCATGTTCGACTTAGGCCAGGCATATTTGACGAAATACTGGATCGACGTCTGCACCATTCCGGCAGCCGCCGTAGCCGGCATCTTCGCCTTTACGAAAATCTTCGATGCTTTCATGGATCCTATCGCCGGTTCCGTCATCGACGGCCGGAAGAATATCGGGCCCCGCGGCAAGTTCCGCCCGGTCATGATGGCTTCGGCTGTCATCCTGGCCATTTTGACGGTCATTACCTTACCATGCCGGACTTGTCACCGACGGGTAAGATTCTCTTTGCCTATGGTGCCTATATGGCTGGGGCCTCGTTTACTCGTTTACTAACATTCCCTATTCCTCCCTGGCCAGTGTTATGACTCGAGACGTTGAAGAACGAAGCCAGATGGCTACGACGCGTCAAGCCGGTTCTATCGGCTCAGCTCATTACCGGCATGGCTTTCGTACCGATCGTCATGATGTTCGCTTCGCCTCATCACGGCTTCTTCATTGCTGCTGTTGTCATGTCTATCGTCGGTGTTATCGGCTTTGCGATTTGCTATCTTAACTGCCGTGAACACGTTCCCGTTAAGCGCAATACGGCCAACGAACAGAAAGCCAAAGCTTCCGACTATGTTAAACTCGTATTTACTAACAAACCGCTCTTATGCATCATTTTAATGACCTTGTTTACCATTTCGGCCATGAACACCAACAACCAGATGATGATTTTCTTCTGCCAGTACAACCTGGGTTACATGGGATTCCAGCCGATTGTAAACGGCATCATGATGGGCTGCTCCGTTGTCGGTATCCTGCTCATTCCGAAACTGGTTAGAAAGTTCGGTAAAAAGAAGACCGCTATCGGCGGCTTGCTCATCGGCTGCGCTGCTGACTTGCTCAACTTCGTCATCCCGACCAATATCTATTCGTTCATCGTTTTGGTTACCATCGGCTACGTGGCTCTGGCTATCCCGAATGGTGTTACCTGGGCTTCGTTTCCGACGTCATCGATACAGTGAATGGCACAATGGTATTCGTAAAGAAGGCATTACCTATGCTGCTTTCAACTTTCTCGCGTAAAATCGCACAGGCACTGGCTGCTGTCGTAAGTTCCGGCATCCTGGTCCTCACGGGCTACGTTGCTAATGCTGTACAGAGCGAAATGACACTCCTTGGCATCAAAGCTGCTATGACCTTGTATCCCGGCGTCGCTCTTGGCATTGCCGCTATCATCTTGTATTTCTTCTACGGCTTGACCGATGATAAATTCAAACAGATCGCCGAAGATTTGAATAACGGTAAATGGGAACACGGTACCATCGAATAAGGAGGCTTTCACATGAAAGATCAGAACTGCGGCTACTGCGTTAAAGGCGAACCGCTGGCTAAATTTGGCATCTACGTCTGTGATTTATCGGTCAGTATGTTGGTTTTATTCAAGGAACAGAGCCATCCCGGCCGCTGCATCGTCGCTTATAAAGATCATGTCAGCGAAATGACGGAACTGAGCGATGAAGAACGCAACGCCTTTTTTGCCGACGTCGCACGAGCTTCGAAGGCCATTCACGCAGCCTTCCATCCGGATAAAGTAAACTACGGTGCATATGCTGATTCGGGACATCATCTGCATATCCATTTGGTTCCGAAGTATAAAGATGAATTTGAATGGAACAGCACCTTTGCCATGAATCCCGATCGCGTTTACTTGACAGATGCAGCCTACGAAGATATGATTGATAAAATAAAGAAACAATTGTAAAACTAAGTAACCGGGGACTGTCTGCTGCGACAGTCCCATCTTATCTCATGGAGGAATCAAAATGAAGAATGTGCTTACTATTGGTGAAGCGATGGGACTTCTCATCGCTGAAGAAACGGGATCTTTGGAATCGGTCGAACACTTTTCCCGCCACGTCTGCGGAGCTGAATTGAATTATGCCGTCGGCATGGCCCGCCTGGGGAATAACGTATCGTATATTTCTAAGTCGGTATCGATCCCTTTGGCCGCTGTATCGTCAACTTCCTGAAAGAAAATAACATCCACGAACAGTATGTATGGACTGATGATGACCATATGACGGGCTTTCAGATGAAGGAAAAAGTCGTCGAAGGAGATCCTTTTGTGGCCAATATTCGTAAGCATACGGCCTTTTCTCATTTCCAGCCATCTGATTTAAGCGGTATCGACTGGACTGGCGTCAACCACCTTCATGTGACGGGGATTCCCTTAGCCTTGTCGCAATCATGCCGGGAAACGATCTATACCCTCATGATGCGGGCCCATAGCAAGGGCGTACGCATTTCCTTCGACCCCAACCTGCGGCCCATGCTCTGGAAATCAGAGGAAGCCATGGCCCGGGTTATCAACGATGCCGCTCAGTATGCCGATATCGTCATGCCGGGCCTCGGTGAAGGCCGGATTCTGACCGGTCGGGAAAGTGAACAGGACATTGCCCAGTATTACCTGCAGCGCGGCGTCCAAACCGTCGTTATCAAGCTCGGCGGCAGTAACGGCACCTATATTCGGACGGAACAGGAAGAATTGTACGTACCGAGTTATCACGTAAAACACATCGTCGATACCGTCGGGGCCGGAGATGGCTTTGCCGTCGGCTTTACCAGTGGCCTTCTCGATGGGTTAACCTTAGAAGATGCCGCCCGTCGTGGGGCTGCTATCGGGGCTATGGCTATTCAGGTCGCCGGAGACAATGAAGTCTGCCGACGAGAGAAAAACTGGAAGCCTTCCAGCTAGCCATTCGTAACAGGTCGTATAGAGAGATCTTTTTGAGAGTGTGAAAGGAGCTTATACAATGGATAAAATCGAAGTTGTCAATAAAATTAAAGAAATCGGTGTCGTCGCCGTCATTCGCGGCAATAATCCGGAAGAAGCCGTTGCCATGTCGGAAGCCTGCATCAAAGGCGGTGTTACGGCCATTGAATTAGCCTTTACGACGCCGCGGCTCACGAAGCCATTCGCGAACTGCTAATAAATACGCCGATAACCCCGATGTCGTCATCGGTGCCGGTACGGTCCTTGATGCCGTCACGGCTCGTATTGCCATCCTCGAAGGGGCCCAGTTCGTCGTATCGCCGGCCCTTGACGTTGAAACGATTAAACTGTGCAATCGCTATCGCGTAGCCGTCATGCCGGGGACGACGACCTTAAAAGACGTCGTAACGGCCCTTGAATGCGGCGCAGACGTCGTTAAGATCTTCCCGGGGGAAGTTGTGGGCATGAAGGCCATTAAAGCCATTACGGCCTTGCCGCAGGCCCTCTCATGCTACGGGCGGTGTAAACGTCGACAATGCCGGCGAATGGATACAGCTTGGCTGCGTCGCTGTCGGAGCCGGTGGAGCCCTGACGGGCGGCGGAAAAACGGCAGCTGAAATCACGGAAACGGCCAAGAAGTTCATCGCGGCTGTTAAAGCTGTACGTGCTTAAGACTATATTCCTGTTGAAATACAAAAAGC